>JACCEA011377774.1_pt1 | contig 15977 bp, 16 predicted proteins | sample 7449851 | NCBI WGS metagenome assembly JACCEA01 (sample SAMN15323453, study PRJNA562643) | freshwater metagenome | isolation source: river surface water | place: USA:Blue River Watershed | collected 2017-08-18 | reverse complement strand
TCTTCGCTCGGTGATTCACAACGAACCAACGCTTCTATCGCTGCCAACATAGGGTCAAGTCTGCCGTATTGGTCGCTATTGGCGCTCGTCATATCGCTGCCACACCTGTAATACGAGCAATTCGGAACCTTTGAACTTCGCCAGTTGCATGATCGCGGGCAAGAAGCGAGCCAGCAGATAGTTTTAGCGGATCGATGATGCGATGCGAGACCAGACCATTGTTATCGGCATAACCGATGGAAAGAGATGTGGCTGGTTGGTTCTGCAGATAATCAGTCAAGATATCTAAAGTCTCGTTCGCTGTTGTTCGGGGGAGTGAACCAAGTGCGTTAGCCGCAATATTTCGCATCGTACTTTGGCGATGGCTAGATTTTTCTCCAGTACGCAGTGCGCGTAGTGCACCTTCTAGTTGAATTTCATCTGGTCGCTCGAACTCACCGATAATTCTTGGCGGACGTGCTTTTGTTTTAGCGCGCTGAATCCGTGGACCGCTCAGCAAAGCGCCTTGTGAATCTTCGCCGGCTGGAAGATATCCAAAGCTGCGCAGAATATTCATGGCATCTCCAGCATCGTGTTGGCAGATTAAAACTTCTGGCGCAATCTGGCGCAGCGATAACATATCCAAACGCTTATCGTTCATGATCTGCGCAATAAGCGCAGAATCTTCACATCGGATAAACGCTGAGGTATTGCCGACGCGCAACTTACCGTGCTTCTTTGCCACATCGGCAATTAAATATTCCAAGGGCTGTGGCATCGGAGTCTTGGAAGTTTTCTTTAAGAAAGCTTTGATTTCATCGCCGCTGCGGCCATGATCCAAACCGCGTCGAATAGTTGCTTCACTAAAACGGTAAACAGTTGCGCCACCGCGACTTTCAATCTCTGCCAAGATCGCAAGTTCTTGTGCGATCTCGTGTTCTAGCGGTCCTGGGGCGATTGCAGTGTGATCGCTCTGAATAAGTATGTGATCAACCGGTTTAGGAAGATCTTCATTGATACTTTCTAACTCACCGCCCGCTAAGAGTTCTAAGCCATATTTGGAAATTACACCTTGGCCAGTAATTCCTAGCCACTCTGCTTCGCGTAGCGCCCATTGCAGATAATCAGTTGGGATTCCGTTGCTGCGCTTTGCCGGCATGTGCCAACTGGCTAGGGCTGCAAAAGAGTTGAATTCAGGTGCTACAGATGGGTTCTCGGAAAGTAAGCGAAGAACTAACTTACGGATTGGCGCAGCAGATACGCGATCTAACTCTGGGCCAAGTGGAGCAACATTCTTACTCTCATCTTTTCCAACTAATCCGCTTACACGAGAAGTAATTAGCCAAGGCGAAACAAGTGATTGCCATCTTGCAGAGGGTGTTTGCATCAACCAGATATCAAATTGGGTAGTTGGAAGAATTCGATCATCTGCATCAATCGTCACAAGTCCGGCCAAATAAGAAACCTCAGCGATGAATGCGGCACATGATGTATCGACGCCAAGATGAGCGGAGAGAACTTTCAGATCGCGAACTCCTAAACCACCAGAGCGCAGCGCATCGGCTGGCTCTTGCGCCCAGAAATTTAAAACTTCCTCTGTCCATCTAAGGAAGGTGGTGATATTTGCGATCGCAGCTAACTGCACGCTCTTTAGATCACGCGTCTCAGTTTTCAAAGCAGGGGCTTGAATCTGCAACTCTCTATGTAATTTGCCACCGCGCAGTGCCAAGGCAACTTCGCGCACCAATAAAACTGTCTTGGTATTAGCGGCAACTACGAAATTATTTTCTAGTAACCAGGCAACGCCGGCACCGGGCTTTTTAACATCTGCCACGGTTCCGCGCGGTGGACCCCAAACCATCGCTTCCAGCGCTTTCTTAGCCGCAGGCGGTGCTTCATCCAACTTCTTTAGATTTAACTTAACGACAGTATGTGGACCAAGTCCCTGAATCTCGTTTCCCAGAACTTCACGAACGGTGGTGGGAATATAGAAACCATCTTTACCTTGAAAGATAAGCCCACGTTCAAGCAAGCCTGGAATAACAAAAACCGCTGACTTATCGGTTAATGAGGCAATGGTTTTTTCAGAAAATGGTTCGGCGGCGATTGCGCAGGCTTCAAGCACTTGATATTGCCAGGCATTGAGGGCATCAATAGCTCGCGCCAGGCTGGGTGCAGAAGATGCGCGCACTGCTAGTGATGCCACATCAGGTGGAACTGGAGTTATTAAATCTGGGCGATGTGAAAACAAGGAAATTAAGGCAGCGTCATCCAAGGTACGTAAGTAATCTGCAAAGGAGCGCGTTTCCATAACTTGCCTACATTACTGGCAAGTGACCGCTTAACGCGAACTGTAAGAGTTATCTAGATTTTCTGCGCGGAGTTAAGCGGGTTCCCAGCCAGGCTGCGCGCGAGACGATAGGTCCTAGCCAGCGATTGATAGAGCGCATTCTGCGGAAATCGTGAATTGGCCAATTTTCCTTAAGTGCGCGAATTCTTAACTTTGCATCAGGATTAATTGCGGATGGATGGCCAACAGTTCGAAGCAGGGGGAGATCGTTGTAACTATCGGAATATCCAAAACAATCAGCAAGAATAAAACCACGATCTTTAGCAATTTCTTCAATTGCAACTGCCTTCTCTTTACCGTGCAAAAGCGGGCCGTTCATAGCACCGGTGTAGTGGCCATCAACGATTGCCGCCTTGCTACCAAGTGCGCCAGTAAAGCCAAGTCTTTCTGCAATTAGCGTTGCCATATCTTCGGGGGCTGCCGTGACCAACCAAACTTCTACACCATCATTTAAATGGGATTGCGCGATTTCGATAGTGCCTTCCCATAGTGAGGGAGAGACATATTCGTCGTAAATTTCTTGAGCGACGGTTCTAATCTCAGAAACGTTATGGCCACCGATAAAATCTTGTGCCGCCTTTTGAAAGCGGCTAATTTCTTCGCTCTTTTCAGTCCCTGTTAATCTAAATCTCAGATTGGCTAATACAAATCGTGAAATATCTGATTTAGTGAAGAAACCGCGTTGGTACATGCCTCGGCCAAGGAAGTAAATTGTTGAGCCGCGAACCAGAGTGTTATCGACGTCAAAGAACGCTGCGCGTCTGACGGTGTGTGACATGTCACTACCCTAGCGATTATCCCTGCTTTTTCTCATTTAACCTCGAGGCAGCCGACGCTTTATGCTTAGGGCTATGGGTACCACGGTTCACGTCGCGCGACATGGAGAAGTAGAGAATCCTGAGAAAATTCTCTACGGAAGACAACCAGGTTGGAAACTTTCAACTCGCGGTCAGCAAATGGCGCAAACACTGGGTGAATGGTCAAAATCCGTAGACCTTGGCGCACTGCATGTCTCTCCGCTGCAACGCGCACAAGAAACTGCTGCACCAATTGCTCGTGCACACAACATTGAGATAACAACCGATGAACGACTGATTGAAGCCGCTAACGTCTTTGAGGGAAAGAGTTTTGAACTTGGAAGTGGAGTTCTTAAACATCCATCTTCATGGCGCCATTTATATAACCCATGGAAACCATCTTGGGGAGAACCATATGAAGAGCAGATCAACCGCATGCTTGCGGCAATTTTCGCCGCGCGTAAAGCTGCCAACGGAAAAGACGCGATCGTAGTTTCTCATCAACTACCTATTTGGATTTTAAGAAGCGCAATCGAAGGCCGTTCACTTTTGCACGATCCAAGAAAGCGGATCTGCTCCCTCGCTTCGGTTACCAGCATTCACTTTGATAACGAAGGCGTTATTTCAGGACTTTCCTATTCTGAACCAGCCGGACACTTACTGCCCGAGAAGAAATAAGTAATGCGTAAAAGACTTTTCACTCTCGCGCCACTTCTGCTAATAGCTTTTACGTTGACCGCGTGCGGCGGGGGAAATTCAATTGCGGAAGAGAGTTTTATTGAGGGCAGTGGAGCCATCACCAATATAAATTTGGAAGATCGCAAAGCCGCGCCAGCGCTATCGGGCATGACTCTAACTGGTAAGACTTTTATCTTTAATCCTGGACAAGTTGCGGTAGTAAATGTTTGGGCCTCTTGGTGTTCACCATGTCGCGCCGAGATCCCAACGCTTATTGAACTTTCCAAGCAATATCCCAACGTGCAATTTATGGGGATATTGACTCGAGATAACCCAGTAAATGCAGAAGCCTTAGCGCGTAGATTGAATATCCCTTATCCAACTTTTATTGATGACGCGCTCTTGCTGGGCTTTAAATCCACCCTTCCTGCAAATGCAATTCCTTCCACTGTTCTGATCGATAAGAACGGCAATGTTGCTGCACGAATCTCTGGTGAAGTAACACTTACCTCGCTAAGCAAGATAATTAGAAAGTTGGAAGCAGAATGATTGACTTTATTGTTGATCAGTTATTTGGTGGCTACCTGCTTGCAGCGCTGCCATTCGCCATCTTTGCCGGCATCATCTCTTTTCTTTCCCCTTGTGTACTGCCGCTAGTGCCGGGTTATCTCGCCTATGCCGCAGGTTTTTCAAAATCTCGCGGCCGAGTTTTCTTAGGATCAATTCTCTTTGTTGCCGGCTTTAGCGCGCTCTTTATCTCTTACGGTGCACTCTTTGGTGGAATCGGTTCTGAAGTATTTGCACGAGAAGAGTTGATAACTCGCATCCTTGGTGGTTTAACAATTCTCTTAGGTCTGCTATTCATGGGCATCTTTCCGATGGCTCCAACTTTTCATCCCCGTATCTCAACCACTGGCGGGTTAGTTGGCGCACCACTTCTGGGATTTCTCTTTGGTATCGGCTGGACGCCATGCATTGGACCGGCGCTAGCAACGGTACAAACTCTGGCATTTCAAGAATCAAGTGCGGCACGAGGAGCAATTTTATCGCTGGGTTATTGCATCGGCTTAGGTGCACCATTTATCGCAACCGGACTCTTTCTAGATAAATCCGAGAAGTTGCGTAAGTTTTTGATTAGACGCGGTGACTTAATTTCCAAGATCGGTGGCGTCATTTTAATTCTTATCGGAATCGCTCAGTTGCTAGGACTCTGGTCTGATTTGATGGCCTCACTTCGCTCAGTAATTTCAGATTTTGTGCCGGTGATCTAATGAGTAATGAAGTAGCAGTTCCCGAGCTCGGTGCAGGTGGTTTAGCGCGCTTTGCTTGGCGCCAGCTAACTAGTATGCGCACTGCGCTAATTCTCTTGATGATGTTAGGCCTTGCTGCGATTCCAGGTTCACTCGTCCCGCAACGTAGCCAGAATCCAATGGCGGTGCGGCAATATTTTATTGATGACCCCCAATTAGCCCGCTGGATTGATCGCTTCTCTGGTTTTGAGGTTTATTCATCACCTTGGTTTAGCGCTATTTATATTCTGCTTTTTATCTCGTTAATTGGTTGTGTACTTCCAAGATCCGTTGAGCATCTCAAAGCGATGCGCGCCGTGCCCCCTGCAACTCCAAAGAATCTCTCTCGAATGGAGTTTTTCACTTCCTTTGGCGGCGATAAATCTAATTTCGATAAGGGTGCGGCTTGGTTAAAGCGCAAGCGTTTTCGAATTCGCTATGAAGATAGCGCAATTTCTGCCGAAAAGGGTTACTTGCGCGAAACTGGAAACCTTTTATTTCACCTCTCACTCATTCTGATTTTGGTCGGCGTCAGCGTTGGATCGCTCTTTGGAATGCGCGGCGAAGCGATCGTAAACAAAGGCGAGCGATTCATTAGCGTTCCTACCTCTTATGACACATTATCGTTGGGAAAGTTAGTAAATGAAGATGTAATCGATCCATTTATTATTGAAGTTGAAGATTTCCAAGCAGATTACGACCCAATCACCGCAGCCCCAAGGGATTACACCGCAACAGTTCGGGTAACAAATCCTGGAGAAAAAGTCTCTGAAGAGAAGATATTGAAAGTCAATAGCCCACTTACATTTGGAAATACTCGTGTTTATTTGCAGGCCAATGGTTACTCACCAGTTGTTACAGTTAGAGATACCGCTGGCTTTGTTGTCTTTCAAGGTCCAGTTCCATTCTTGCCGCAAGATGGATTTCTAAAATCAATTGGTTCGATCAAAGTTCCTGATGCACGTCCCCAACTTGGATTTGTTGCAAGCTTCTTACCTACTTATTCACGCTCAGCAGTCGATGGCGGAATCTCACTCTTTCCAGAAGCACTAGATCCCAGACTTCTATTCTCTATTTGGGAAGGTGACCTCGGTTTAGATTCAGGAATTCCTCAGTCTGTCTATCGCATTGATACTTCAGAGATGTCGCGAATCGCACTTGATTCGCTCAAGCCTGGTGAAACCTTCAATTTCAGCGCTGGCTCAATCACCTTTGAAACTTTTGTACCTTGGATAAACCTGCAAATAGTTAACGATCCCGGAAAGGGATATGCGCTCTATGGAGCTATTGCAGCAATTCTTGGCCTGCTCGCATCGCTCTTCGGAAGACGCCGCCGTATCTGGATAAGGATCACATCATCTGGAGTTGTGGAATTGGCAGGGCTAGCCAAGAATGGTGCACCTGGACTTGAAGAAGAAATCAAGCTATTAACTGCACATATGAGAGATGAGAAGTAATGCAAACTACTTGGGCATATATTTCAAATTACTCAATTTATTCTGCGATGGCAGTCTTCGCACTCTCATTCTTAGCGCACGCCTTTGAAACCGCTTGGGCGGTGCGCTCACCAGAGCTCGCCGATAGTGCAACTGGCAATACTTTAAATAGAACTTTTGATTACACACGCACCGAACGTGCCGCAAGAATTGCAACGGCGATGATGGTGTTAGCTTTTCTCTTTCTCTTCGCTGGCGTAATCGCGCGCGGACTTTCTAACGGCCATGTACCTTGGGGAAACATGTATGAATTCTCAATTACTGGTGCGCTGGCCTTTACTGGTGCATATCTAATTGCCTTGCGTAAACACGATCTACGTTGGCTTGGACTTTTTGTATCAATCGCAGCGTTGTTAACATTAGGAACGGCAATTACTTTGCTTTATCGCGACAGCGCACCGCTAGTACCAGCGCTGAAATCAACATGGTTAGTGATCCACGTAATCGCAGCAATTATTTCAGGTGGAGTCTTCTTGCTATCTAATGTAATTGCCGGAGCTTTCCTTTATCTCGATGCCATGGAACGCCGCGGTGGCCGCAAACCGTGGGCAAAACGACTTCCGGAATTAGAGACTCTGGATCAACTTTCCTATCGACTAGTTGCATTTGTCTTTCCACTTTGGACCTTCTCGGTAATTGCAGGTGCAATTTGGGCAGAGAGTGCATGGGGTCGTTACTGGGGTTGGGATCCAAAGGAGACTTGGGCCTTTATTACTTGGGTTGCCTATGCCGCATATCTACACGCACGTGTAACTATTGGTTGGCGCGGTCGTCGCGCTGCTTGGCTCTGCTTATTTGCAGGCTCAACATTTTTATTTAACTATGTCTATGTAAATGTTTGGGGAACAGGAAAGCACACTTACAGCGGTCTTTAAGCGTTAAATATTAAAGGCGACGCAAGAAATCTGGGTCATCATCCGGAGGCAAGATTCTGCGCTTTGGTGGACGAGGGCCCTTATCTCTGCGGGTGCGACCAATAAATAGATAAGCGATAGCTCCAAAAGCTGAGAAGAACAAAATAATTAGCAGCCAACCCCATTTAGGAAGTTTCTGAATTAGCGACTCATCTCGTTTTGCGCAATCAATGAATGAGTAAAGAGTTAAGGCAAGAGATGCGATAACAAAGAGCGCTTGGAGTTTGAGCATGGGCAGAGTCTAGCGAAAGTTAGAGGACTAGGCCGAGTGCAAATAGAGCGGCAAAGAATATCTGCAACTTGCCGGTCTTTGCCAGAAGTGGAATCAGCGCTGCGCCAGTTGTTCCAGCCCAGACCGAACGTGCCAGAGATGCGCTTAGAGGTAGCGCTAATAAAGTGAGTAAGGCAAATGGCTGAAAGGTAAGGAGTGCGAAGAGGTGAGCCGAAACTAGAAGCCAAATATAAAATAAGCGTGCACCTTTATCGCCCAGCCGCACCGCCATCGTGCGCTTTCCAACTAATTCATCTTCGGCGCGATCCCTTAAGTTGTTAATTGCCAGGATCGCACATGCCAGAGCACCCATCGGAACTGCCACGATAAATATCTGCAAATTTAACTCTTCGGTCTGCACGAAATAACTTCCGACAGTTGCAACTATTCCAAAGAATAGAAAGACGGAAATATCTCCTAAGCCTTTATATCCGTAAGGGTTAGAACCACCTGTGTATCCCCAGGCCGCTGCAATTGCTAAGGCACCAACAGCAATTAACCACAAGGACGTCTGCAGGGCTAGAACTAAGCCCACGACAGCCGCAATGAAGAAAGAGATAAACGCTGCGTTCTTAACAGATTTTGCACTGGCTAGACCACTTGCGGTTAAACGGATCGGGCCGACACGAGAGTCATCGGTACCGCGGATTCCATCTGAATAATCATTTGCGTAATTAACGCCGATTTGCAGCGACAAACTAACCAAGAGTGCCAGTAGTGCAGGAAATGGTTTCCAGTCATTTTCGGCAAATGATGTAGCAACTAACACCGGTGCAATAGCAGCAGCAAGTGTGCGCGGGCGCGCACCGAGAACCCATTTATTAGCCATGGTTTGCCTCAGATGCTAACTCGGCAAGTTTGCGGCGATCAATTTTGCCGAGTGCGGTACGGGGGAGTTGGTTTACATATAAGAAGTTCTTTACCTTTGCCGCTTTTGAAATTTGTGAAGAGAGATATTCGTTTATCGCTGATTGCTCTGGCTTAACATCGCCAGCAATCGCTAATTGAAGAGATTGGCCCCATTGTGGATCAGATACTGCGAATGCTGCACAATCAATTCCAGAGAAAGTAGTTGAAACGATTCTTTCGACTTCAGTTAGGGAAATATTTTCGCCACCAGAGATAATCAGATCATCGCTTCTGCCGGTTACGACAAGTTTTCCATCTTCGATATATCCAAGATCAGTTGTGACAAAGTAGCCATTACGGATTTTTTCATCCCAAGATTTTGGATCATTTAGATAAGTTGTAGCCAAAGATTTACTCGATATTGAAATAACTCCAAGATCATCAATTTCAAATTCGGTGCCATCTAGCGGAATTCCGTTGTAGATACATCCACCCGAAGTCTCGGTCATGCCGTACGTCTCAACCACCTTGATACCTGCTTCATGTGCGGCTTCACGCAGGTCTGATGAAAGCGCTGCGCCACCGACTAAAACCGCGCGTGCAGAAATTAAATGTTCAAGCAGATCGCTATCACCATTTAGCGCTCGAAATAGTTGAGTCGGCACAACTGCAGTGAAATCAGCGAACGGATATCTGCCAGTAACTTCTCGAGCATCAATTGGAACTGTTCCAAGTTCTAAACTTCTAACCAGAACATTAATTCCGGCGATGTGAGTTAACGGCAACAACAACGACCATATCTGTCCTGGCTTTGCACCAACAAATTTATTTGCGCTCTTGGCGCTTTCTAAAAGCGCGCTGGCCGAGAGACCAACTTCTTTAGCTATGCCAGTTGATCCACTGGTATTGACGATCAAAGCAACGCGATCTGGGGCGCTAGCGACCGAAACCGGGCCAAGGGCCAAAGCCGGACCTTCTCCAACTAGGGCTTTAGCAAGGCGCGCCATTAGCTCGGCGAGGTCCCACGTGGGATCTATCGCGCGAATTTCTCGTTGTGACGTCTGCTCCATTGCACGCGTAGGCTATCGCTCGAAGTCGAAGATGGAGGAATCGTGAGCAAGCCGATCAAGCGTGAATTTGGTAACCGTTCTATCCCTGCCTGGGTAACCGGCGCAGGCGGCGAGAAATTTACGGATATCACCTATCAAGTAGCCGACGGAATGGCCAAGATCGCGATCAATCGACCAGAGGTGCGTAACGCTTTTCGCCCCCAAACAATTATTGAACTACAAGAAGCATTTTCACTCGCGCGCGATAACTCAGATGTCGGAGTAATTATTTTCACCGGTACTGGTGATGAGGCCTTCTGTTCGGGCGGAGATATCAGCGTGCGCGGAGATGATGGATATCTCGGTGAAGATCCCTTGGCACAAAAAGGAATTGGCCGCTTAAATGTTTTAGATCTCCAAATTCAAATTCGACGCACACCTAAGCCGGTTGTTGCAATGGTTGCTGGGTGGGCAATCGGCGGCGGACATGTTCTGCACGTTGTCTGTGATTTAACAATCGCAGCAGATAACGCAAAGTTTGGGCAGACTGGTCCGATGGTTGGATCATTTGATGGTGGTTACGGTTCAGGTTTACTTGCCGCAAGTGTTGGCCAGAAGAAAGCCCGCGAAATTTGGTTTATGACTCGTCAATACGATGCGCAAGAAGCGCTCGCCATGGGACTTGTTAACACTGTTGTTCCACTTAAAGAACTTGAAGCCGAAACAGTTTCTTGGTGCCGCGAAATGCTGCGCAACTCTCCTCTTGCACTTCGCTTGCTTAAATCTTCAATGAACGCAGCCGATGATGGCCTGGCCGGAATTCAACAACTTGCTGGCGATGCCACTTTGCTCTTTTACTTAAGCGAAGAAGGCCAAGAAGGCCGCGATGCTTACAAAGAAAAGCGCGCACCAGATTTCGGAAAGTTCCCAAAGCGTCCTTAACTTTGGCAAAATAAATATGTCGCAAGAACTTTTCTCCACTATGCGCGTAATCGCGCTACCTACCAAGACCAACTTCCGTGGGATCAATATCCGCGAAGTTGCGCTCTTTCAAGGTGAAGCTGGATGGGGAGAATTTTCACCGTTTCTTGAATACCAACCAAGTGAATGTGTTCCATGGCTGCAATCTGCAATAGAGGCAGCCACCAAACCTTGGCCAGAACTTTATCGAAGCAAAGTCAAAGTTAATGGAACTATTCCTGCGCTAAATGCGCCAAGTGATATCGAAAGAATTGTTGAAAGGTTTCCGGGCGTAAATACTTTTAAAGTGAAGGTTGGCGATAATTTAAGTGAAGATATTGCTCGCCTTGCCAAAGTTAGATCACTTCGCCCCAAAGCTAAATTACGTATCGATGTAAACGGAAGTTGGAGCGTTGCAACTGCAATAACTAACTTACGAGCGATTTATGAAAACCTTGGAGAAATTGAATACGTTGAACAACCTTGCCAGAGCGTTGAAGAACTGCGTGAGCTTAAGGCAAAGTTAAAAGTGAATATTCCGATTGCTGGCGATGAAGTCCTTAGAAAATCGGCCGATCCCTTTCAAGTAGATCTAGACGGCGCAATCGATATCTTGGCGTTAAAAGTTCAACCGCTTGGTGGAATCGCTCGTGTTCACAAATTAGCGCAGCATCATAAATTACCGATCGTTATTTCCAGCGCCTTAGAAAGCGCAGTCGGAATTGCTCATGGCCTAGCGCTAGCTGCCTCATTTAAAGAGATAAATTTCGATTGTGGCCTTGCAACTGGTTCTCTGCTTTCCGAAAATGTTGGCGATCTCCCAATCATTGACGGAGAAATTGAAGTAAAGCGGATTGAGCCAAACTTTGAAGGATTGGAAGTTTCGCCAGAAAGATATAAATGGTGGCAAGATCGCCTCATGAAGACTTGGGAGCTAATCGCATGAACCAAGCGACCCAACTCGCTCGCGTAATCATTCGCCAGATTCTTGAAGCCGGAATAACAGATGCCGTTCTCTCTCCCGGTTCTCGAAATGCACCTTTATCTCTCGCGCTAGTCGCTGCACAAAAACGTGGCCTAATTAAGTTGCACATTCGCATTGATGAAAGAACAGCGGCTTTTTACGCGCTCGGTTTAGCCAAAGCAAGTAATCGTCCCGTGCCTGTTATCTGCACTAGCGGAACCGCTGTTGCAAATTACCATCCTGCTGTTCTTGAAGCATCGCACTCGAATATTCCGCTCTTTGTAATTACCGCGGATCGCCCTGCAGAACTTCGACGTACTGGTGCAAACCAAACAACTGAACAAGCGCGAATCTTCGGTAAAGCGGTTCGTTACTTCTCCGATGTGTCTGGCGGTGCCTATCCACTTGAGTTGCCACTCAACGCGCTACAAACCGGGCCCGTACACATCAATGTGCAATTTGAAGAACCACTTCTTGGCGACGATAACGATTCCTGGCTCGATGGACTGAAGGTAAGCCCACCGAAAATCTTTGATCGTAAGAAACCTGGAACTTTGGCAAGCAAATCCACACGCGGTTTATTAGTGATTGGCCACGATCGTGGCGGACTTGAAGTTGCCGCAGTTAATAAATTTATTGAGTCACTTGAATGGCCAGTTATCAGCGAAGATCCGCTTACTTTCGCTCAAGCAAACGCCCACGCCAGTTTATTTCTAACTTCGACAACAATCGCCAAAGATTTAGCTCCAGATACGGTGATCGTAATCGGCCGTACAACTCTTTCTAGATCTGTAAACGCGCTAATCAAATCTGCGCGCTCAACTTTTGTAATCGATCCAAGAATCGCAACGGTGGATTCGGACCGTTTAGCTGATAAGAAATTTACCGATATTCCAGAACTTTATGTCGCTCCCGCTGATCCTGAATGGATAACTAAATGGCAGAAGTACTCTGAGCGCACTGCCAAAGTGGTTAAAGATATTTCCAACTGGTCTGAGCCTCTTATCGCTCGCGAAATTGCGGCCAACATCCCCAACGAAACCGCTTTATTTATCGCCTCATCCCGTCCGATCAGAGATCTTGAAGCATTTGCATCTGTGCGAAGCAGCGTTACGACTTATGCCAACCGTGGACTAGCTGGAATCGATGGAAACATTTCAACTGCTACGGGTATCGCAACTCATCATGGTGAAGCCGTTGCGGTACTTGGAGATTTAGCTTTCTTGCACGACCTAACCGGATTGATTCACCACGACCAAGTAAATCTAAAGATATTTGTTGTAAATAACGATGGTGGTGGAATCTTCTCGACCCTTCCACAACGCGGAGTAGACGGATTTGAAGAAGTCTTTGGAACACCGCACGGCTTAGATCCTGCAGCGATTGCATCTTCCATGGGGATTAATTCGAAGCGAATTGATAACGCTAATGATTTGATTAAAGAGTTAAAGTCAAAGGTTGAAGGGCTAAGCGTTGTAGTTCTAGATGTTCCGAATCGAGAAGCTAATGCTGACTTGATTAGAGATCTGGCAGAAAAGATGAAGTCGCTTTAAGAAAGCGCACTGCGCATTGGAGCAAATTTTGCATTGCTCTCGCTTAACTCTTTCTCTGGGCTAGATCCCGCGACAATTCCGCAACCCGCGAATATGCGGATCTCATTTTCAATTATCTGCCCACAGCGAAGCGCAATTCCGAGCTCTCCATCACCACGTGCATCTAGCCAGCCAACTGGTCCGGCATAACGACCGCGTGACATGCCTTCAATATCTGAAATCAATTTAGCGGCGATATCTGTTGGAGTGCCACAGACTGCAGCTGATGGGTGCAATTTTTCAAGCACAGTAAATGCATCAACGCTCTTCTTGCTTTCGATCAATGCACCAGTAACGTCAGTTGCCAAATGCATAACGTTCGCCAAGTGCAATACAAATGGGGACTCTGGAACGTTTGTTGATGTACAGAAAGGATCTAGTGCTTCTGCAACCGAACGCACTGCGTATTCGTGTTCTTCAAGATCTTTTGACGAGCGCGCAAGAGATGCTGCGAGCGCTAAATCTTTTTCATCATCGCCGGTCTTGCTAATGGTTCCAGCAAGTACGCGCGAGGTAACCATGCCGCGAGATAAGCGGAGCAAGAGTTCAGGCGTTGCACCGATTAAACCGTCAACTGCAAAGATCCAAGTAGATGGATATTCAGAGCTTAAGTTACGAAGAATTTTCCGCGGATCAATTGCGCGGTGTGAATGAATCTTTAGGTCACGCGCAAGTACGACTTTCTCTAATTTGCGATCTTCAATCTCTTTAATTGCCTGCGCAACGCGAGTCTGCCATTCGGCTGGACTTAACGAACCATCGCCCCAGTTGTATTCGGCATCCTCTAGATACTGCGCACTCTCGGCGAGCTTTGGCTGTGCTTGTTCACCGATCCAAGTAATCCAAGAACTTCCGTTGCGCATTCCAACAATTACTTCTGGAATTACTAGAACCGATTCTTCGTTCTGATCAAAAGAGAAAGAGGTAAAGAGAATTGGACCGGTACCGCTAACGTGAACTGAATCAGAGATCGCAAGTTTTTCTAATTGCTGATGCCACCAAGTGCGGGCATCATTAAATCGATTAGAGCCGCTGACAGTTGTTGTTGCATAAGATCCCCAACCAACTAAGCCATCGCCGCCGCGGACCCAAGAAACTGGTGTGCTATCTGGAAGAAGTTCCAGCAAAGGAAGATGATCACCCAGGCGCGCAGTAGTTACTGGGATTAAGGGCGCCATAAGAAATTAATCTATCGGTTTTACTGAGGACCTTAAATTTTTAATTTGTGGAACTACCCGAACGTGCGAGAGACTTGGCCCATGTCGCGCGCAAATATGGATAAAAACCCCGATGAAGTCGCCGCAATGTTCGATGGGGTGGCGGGGCGCTATGACCTCGTAAATGATCTGCTCAGCCTGGGCCGGACTAAGGCTTGGCGCCGGGCAACTACCGCGATCATCGCCCCTAAGCCTGGGATGAAGATCCTCGACCTTGCCGCTGGCACGGGATCGAGCTCAGAACCGTTGGCCGCCGCAGGCGCCGATGTGATTCCAGCCGATTTCTCTGAAGGCATGTTGGCTGCCGGACGAAAGGCCCGCCCCCATCTGCCCTTTACCTTCGCCGATGCCCTAAATCTGCCCTTTCCGGACGGTGAATTCGACGTTGTGACCATCTCTTTTGGCCTGCGCAACACCTCGGATACTGAAAAAGCCCTAAAAGAGGCCCTACGCGTGACCAAAAAGGGCGGCCGGATCGTGATCGCCGAGTTTTCCAGCCCAACTTGGCGCCCATTCCGCACGATTTACACCAATTACCTAATGCGCGCCCTGCCGGCGATCGCCAAGAAGACCTCTTCTAACCCGGATGCCTATATCTACCTGGCTGAATCGATCCGGGCCTGGCCAGATCAGAAGGCGCTCGCCGCCAAGATTGAGTCCGCCGGCTGGAGCCAGGTCGGCTGGCAGAACCTAACCTTCGGGGTTGTTGCAGTTCACAGAGGCGTAAAGGCTTAACGGTCACAACCACCCCCATGGCCACCTTAGGATTTCGCTTGTGACCGGTAATCCATATATTCCGATTTTGGCGATCGCCGCAGTCGGTTTTGGCTTCGCTATTTTCTCTATCGCAGCCGCAGCGCTAACTGGTCCAGCGCGTTACAACCGTGCAAAGCTCGAAGCTTACGAATGCGGAATCGAACCTTCACCACAAGCGGCACAAGGTGGACGTTTTCCGGTCAAATACTTTTTAACCGCAATGCTCTTCATCATCTTTGATATTGAAATCGTTTTCCTTTATCCATGGGCTGTCACTTTCGATCAACTCGGACTTTTTGGTTTAGTTGAAATGGCAATCTTCATCGCAACAGTATTTGTCGCATATGCATATGTATGGCGTCGTGGAGGTCTCGAGTGGGATTAGAAGAGAAGTTACCTAGCGGAATCGTTCTAACCTCGGTTGAAAAACTTGCAGGTTACATGCGTAAAAACTCACTTTGGCCGGCAACATTTGGTTTGGCATGCTGCGCAATTGAAATGATGGCAGCGGGTGCAGGTCGTTACGATCTCGCACGTTTTGGTATGGAAGTTTTCCGCGCATCCCCACGTCAAGCAGACTTGATGATCGTGGCAGGTCGCGTTTCAAACAAGATGGCTCCGGTGCTTCGCCAGATTTACGATCAAATGGCTGCACCAAAGTGGGTTATCGCAATGGGTGCTTGTGCATCTTCTGGCGGAATGTTTAACAACTACGCAATCGTGCAAGGCGTTGACCACGTAGTACCAGTTGATATTTATCTTCCAGGTTGTCCACCACGTCCTGAGATGTTGATGGATGCAATTCTTAAATTGCAC
>JACCEA011224257.1_pt1 | contig 15981 bp, 16 predicted proteins | sample 7449851 | NCBI WGS metagenome assembly JACCEA01 (sample SAMN15323453, study PRJNA562643) | freshwater metagenome | isolation source: river surface water | place: USA:Blue River Watershed | collected 2017-08-18 | reverse complement strand
GTGACCATGGTGGGCTTTGGCATTGCGATTGTGGTGGGCGTGCTGCTGGGCTTCATCATCGGCAGCTCGCGCCTGGCCTATGCCGCCGTGTACCCGCTCATGACCGCCTTCAACGCCCTGCCCAAAGCGGCCTTTGTGCCGATCTTGGTGGTGTGGTTTGGCATCGGCATCGGCCCCGCCATCTTGACGGCCTTCCTCATCAGCTTCTTCCCCATCATGGTGAACATCGCCACGGGCTTGGCCACGCTGGAGCCTGAGCTCGAAGACGTGCTGCGCGTGCTGGGTGCCAAACGCTGGGACGTGCTGGTCAAAGTCGGCCTGCCCCGCTCCATGCCTTACTTCTACGGTTCGCTCAAAGTCGCGATCACGCTGGCCTTTGTGGGCACCACCGTGTCCGAGATGACGGCTTCGAACGAAGGCATCGGCTACCTGCTGATCTCTGCAGGTTCGGCCATGCAAATGGGCCTGGCGTTTTCTGGCTTGGTGGTGGTGGGTGCGATGGCCATGGCCATGTACGAACTGTTCAGCGCCATCGAAAAGCGCACCACCGGCTGGGCACACCGCGGCTCGCAGGGCGAATAAGGCCAAGCCAGCATGACTTGGCACGCCAGCCTGCAGCTCGACTACACGCTGGAGTCCGAACGCAGCGTCGCCCGCTACCTGCACAACGGGCCGCTGCGCATCTTGCAAAGCCTCTACCCCGAAGGCGATGCGGTCTGCCACAACGTGCTGGTGCACCCGCCCAGCGGCCTGGTGGGTGGCGACACCCTCGACATGCAGGTCAGCGTGGGCGCAGGTGCCCACGGCTTGGTCACCACACCCAGTGCCACGCGTTTTTACCGGTCTGAAGCAGGCCTGGCCACGCAGCAAGTGCATGCGCGTTTGGAGGCTGGTGCCCGTCTGGAGTGGTTGCCTTTGGAGGCGATTGCTTACAACGGTTGTGATGCCCTCAACCGCGCTGTGTTTGACTTGGCCCCCGGCGCTGAAATGATGACCTGGGACATCACCGCGCTGGGCCTGCCTGCGGCCGACATGCCTTTTGTGCAAGGCACCTTCCGGCAACACCTGGAGATTCCCGGCGTGTGGCTGGAACGCGGCACGATCAACGCCACCGACACCCGATTGATGAACAGCCCACTGGGGTTGGCTGGCCAGCGCTGCATGGCCACGCTGGTGTTTGCGACAGGCAGCGCCATGGCCGATGAGCGCATTGAACGGGCTCTGGCTTGTGCCCGCGAACTGCTCGAAGCGTCTGAACTGCGCCTGACCGCAGGGGCCACCTCACCTCACAAACAAGTCATCGTGCTGCGGGTGCTCTCGCCCGTGACAGAACCAGCCATTGAACTGCTGCGGAAGGTGTGGGCAGCATGGCGACATGAGATGTGGGCTTTGCCGGGCACTTACCCTCGGCTTTGGCATGTCTAAGCCTTGAGTTGCTTGCACCCAAATTCCATTGCATGAATCTTTCGGCAGGGCACAGGCGCACAACCCAAGGCCTTGTTTCATCAGAGCGTGATCTGGATCACTGTTGACCGCTGACCCACATGGTCAGATGCGGGTGATGTTTGTTTTGTCATGAACACCTCTGCACATTGGATCGACTTGCTGACCGCCCTAGGGGTGGGCTTGCTGATCGGTGTGGTGCGCGAGCGCAGGCACCAGCCACATGTGAGCAAGGCCGGCACGCGAACACACACGCTGGTGGCGATGCTCGGCTATGTGAGCTGGAGTTTGGGCACTTGGCCATTTGTGGCCACGGTCTTGGTGATCGGCGCGCTGGTGATCGGGGGTTATCAGGCCACTGCCCGAAGCGATCCTGGCCAGACGGGCGAGGTGGCTTTGCTGGCGACACTGATGTTGTCGGCGCTGGCGCAGCAAAACCCGAGCTTGTCTGCCGCTCTGGGCGTGCTGGCTGCAGCACTGCTGCATGCCAAGCAAGCCTCGCAGCGCATCAGCCGTGTTTTGATCACGGACCAAGAGTTGCAAGACGCCCTGATCCTGGCTGCCGCAGCACTGGTGGTGATGCCGCTGCTGTCGGACCAAGCGATGGACCCCTGGGGTGTCTTGCACCCCACCACGCTGTGGCGCATTGTGGTGCTGGTCATGGCGGTTGGCATGCTGGGCCATGTCGCGCAACGTGCGCTGGGGGGTCGTTGGGGCATGCCACTGGCGGCATTCTTTTCGGGTTTTGTGTCCTCCACCGCCGTGGTCGTCAGCACGGGTCAGCGCGTGCGTGACGGGCACAGTGATGCACTGCCCGCAGCGGCTTGTGCCCTGCTGGCCAATCTGGCCTCGTTGGCGCTGTTTGCCGGGGTGCTGGGGGCCGCCTCACCGGCCCTGCTGGTGGCCATGCGCTGGCCACTGGTCTTGGCAAGCCTGGGCTTGCTGCTGCTGGTGCTGACCGCCTTGCGTCGCATCGAAGGCGATGGTGCCGAGCCCCCAACAGGGCGCGCCTTCAAGCTGACGCACGCCATGGGCATGGCCAGCATCATTGCCTTGATGTCCTTGCTCGCCGCTTGGCTGCAACATGTTTTTGGCGAAGTGGGCGTGCTGGTGGCTGCGCTGTGTGTGGCTTGGGTGGAAGTGCATGCCGCCGCCGCCAGCATTGCGCAACTGATACAGACAGGTGGCATGACGCCTGAATGGGCGCATTGGGCACTGGTGGCTGTCTTGGCCTCCAGCGCTTTGGCCAAAACTGCTCTGGCGATGGCCAGCGGCGGGATTCGCTATGGTCTGACAGTGGGTCTGGGATTGGCGGCCATGGTGGCAGGCGGCGCGGTTGGCGTGTTGTGGTTTGTCTGAATGGGGTCAGTGGGCTTGTGAAAAACGTGCAGCAAACCACGCTGGGGACTGTTATCCAGAGCGTCAAACCATTGTGGAATCGTGCCAGTCAAAAAAGGCATGCTGGTGGAGGCTTGTGTGAAACCTTCAGAGGTGGCCTTCCTCAAAGTCAACCAAGCTGCAAACGCCACACCGGGCATGACCGCCACTGTGGAAATCAAGACCGGTCAGAAAACGGTGCTGGCGTATTTGCGCAGGCTTTTGCAATCGATGACTCAGGTCTTGCGCGAGCGTTGAAGCCTCGCATCTGTTCAACAAACACGCCGTGGGTGCGCTGAAACACTGATTGATCATCCAATTCTGGCAATGATGAACTTTCAAAAGAAAAGGTTTTATGCCAGTACACCCTGTTGAAAAGCATCACGGAGCAAAACCATGAACATGCCGATCGCCATGACATTTCAGCGAACACCGACATCATTCCCAAACTTCATGCCGCTGGATCCGGCGCGCACGCAGTTCAGCCATGGCCCAAACAGCCACCCGGGCTCATTGCCTCGCGTCGCTGTGCTACACAAGGGCAATGTTGACAACCACCACGCCTTGCGCGCTGAATTGCAAGAACGCGGTTACCACTTTGCGACCAACAGTGACGGCGAACTCATCGCGCACCTGATCGATGCCATCCACCCAGGAAACCCTTTGCAAGCCGTACAGCGCGCCATGGCCTTGCTGCAGGGGCAAAGCACGTTCGCGGTGCAATTTCACGACCATCCCTATCGGCTGATAACGGCCCAGTCAGGCACCGCTCAAACGCCCTGCCAATTGATCGACATGAGGGTCTGAAGTCTGCAAAAGAGTGTCAGGGCATTCATAGACGACCTGATGTCACGCACTGCACCAATGCCAAGCACGGGCACTGTGGTCGGCATGGGGTTTTAGCCGACCTGTTGACCTCGATCTGATCGGCCGCTTCCGCTGCAAGTGAGTCATTCGGCCCACAGCCAAAGTAGGTAGATAGAGGAGCTGTTTGGATGGCCCGAAAAAACAGATCTGAGTGATTCAATTTCGATAAAAGTAAAAGGCTCAATGAGCCACGCCTACAACGTCGAATGCTCGAGCTTGAGCATCGGCTCAGGCGTCTTGTGGGAACCGAATGTCCGGGCGTAGGCGCATGTGAACTCTGCGCCCACCAGCAAGATCTGGGCTGAAAAGTAGACCCACAACAGAACCACCACGAGCGAGCCGGCCGCGCCGAAACCCGACGCCACAGCGCTGCGACCGATGTAGGCGCCAATCAGGAACTTGCCACCCGTGAACAACAAGGCCGCGATCAAAGCGCCGAGCCAAACATCGGAGAAGAGCACACGCTGGCGCGGCATGACCTTGTAGATCAGACCGAACATGATGGCCACGAGCAAGAAGCCGCCGATGGCATTGCTCGCCTCCACAACGGCCCGCCAGCCCCCGAAGACGGGATTGAGGCTTCGGCCCATGGCCGCGATCATGGCACTGGTGACCAGCGACACGATCAGCAGAAATCCCAAGGCAAGGATCATTCCGAATGCCATCAAACGGGCGCGAACGAGCGTGAGCCAGCCGCTCTTACGAAAGCGTTCCGGCACGCCCCAGATGCGGTCGAGCGCATCTTGCAGTTCAGCGAACACGGTGGTCGCGCCGACGACCAGCAGCACCAGGCCCACGGCGGTGGCCATCAAGCCCTCAGCCGGTTCGCGCACGCTGGCCAGCATGCCCTGAACGGCGCCCGCGCCGACATCGCCCATCAGGTCCTTCAGTTGGGCCTGGATTTCACCGCGTGCGGCGTCATCACCGAACACCAGACCGGCCACCGACACCACGATCAGCAAGAGCGGTGCCAGCGAAAACAGGGTGTAGTAGGCCAACGCAGCCCCCATGCTCGGCACATAGTCGTCAAGCCAGGCGTTGGCGACTTGTTTGAACAACCCCCACCACGCGTTGATAGGGACGTTCGTGTTCGGCATTCACACTCCAATGAGCAAAGGGTAAATCAAGTTAGCACCCAAATTGCCCGCGGTCTGTTCGCTGTCAAACCCACGGGTTCACGCGTCTGCTGGCAACGCCTGAACGCTGAATGTCATGGCTCTGGCGTATTTGACCGTCGGTAGCCGACCCAAAGTAGACGCCTCCAACGCCAAAGGCCGGACCATGACCAAAGCATTCGAGTTCTTCAAATAACTGCTGTATTTGACGCACTTGTCCCGGCAGCTCTCTGGGCTTCGTTTTCGATGTCGATGGCTTGGGAGAATTTGTGAAGTCCTACTACGTTCAGTGCCCGTTTAAAGCGAGCAGCCAAATCGGGTTTCAGTGATACCAGCTTTTGGGTGATGCGCTCTGATGCTGGCTCCAGTTCCTCAGGTTCGACAACACGCCAGATGAGACCCCATGATTGCGCTTCTGCGGCGGAGAACTCTTCGCCCAAGAGCATGAGTGCTTTGGCCCGTGCAACACCCGCATAGGCAGGAAGGGTCGCAATCAGTCCCCCCGTCACAAATACCCCAAGGGATGCCTCGGGCAGTTTGAAACGAGCGCTGGATGCAGCAATCACAACATCTGCGTTAAGCATCCACTCCAGGCCGGCACCAATGGTCCAGCCATGAACAGCGACAACGACAGGCTTGGACAAGCTGACGATGGCTTTTGCAACTGCTTGGACCGAGGCCAAATCTTTCTCGGTTGGGGCGGCGGAGACGTCCCGTCCCGCGCAGAAGGCTTTGCCATTACCTCTGATCAATACGACTTTGACGGATCTGTCTTCATCTGCTGTAAGCAATGCTTTGAGCAACTCGTGAGACAGGTCGTTGTCAATCGCATTGAGCTTTTCGGGTCGGTTCAACGACAAGATCATGGTCCCGTCATGGATTTTGCAGAGGAGTTTGGGATTGGTCATATTCGGTGATTTTGTTCCATATCTGTCACTGCATGAGAGCAAGATGATTTGGATCAGGATGCCCTGAAAGTGACTGTCCTCGCAAATAACGTTCATCGCTATCGGCCGTTAATGGCCGATAGGCGCAATCGACCCGCTGCAGACACTCAACAAGTCTGTACTAGCCGCAACCAACCAGTGACCGAAATTTCAAGTAAAAGCGGTATCACAAGGCTCCGGTCTTAGCCTGATCAAACCAAGGATTGGCTTAGCGTCCTCGGCTTGAAAAGGTCAATGCAGCTTACTCTTTGGGCGCACCAGAATCCTTTACGATGCCTTCGTAACGCTTGATCTCCGAGGCCGCGAACCGGTTGAATTCCTGCGCGGTTCCGCCCATCACCAAGGCCCCCATAGCCGTGAGCTTTGAATTGATCTCAGGATTACGCAGGATCTTGTTCACCTCAGTGTTCAAGCGCATGACAGCGGCCTCTGGGGCGTTGGCCGGCAGCATGAGGCCATACCAAGCGGATGCAAGCATCGGCGTTCCAGCTTCTTTGAATGTCGGCACATCGGGCAGTGCGGGCAAGCGCTTGTCGGCAGCGACGGCCAAAGGTCGAAGCAGGCCACCGCGGATGCTGCCAAGCGAACCCGTGTCAATCATCATATCGATGTGACCGGCGATCAGGTCCTGCGCGGCTGGGCCGCTACCTTTGTAGGGAACATGGCGTACGTCCACCCCCGAAGCAGTCTTAAATTGCGCACCGGCCAGATGCTGGGAGCCACCGATACCGGCTGAACCGTAGGTGTATTTCCCGGGTTCCTTTTTGGACGCAGCCACCACATCCTTCAGCGAAGTCCACGGTGACTTGGCGGGCACTACCATCACGTTGGGGATTTCGCATAACGACACCACAGGGGTGAAATCTTTCACTGGGTCAAAACCCAGCCGGGCATACAGGTGCGGTGCAGCGGCATTGGTGGAACTGGTGGCAAGCAAGATCGTATGGCCGTCAGCCTTTTCCTTAACGAACTGCTGTGTGCCAAGAACGCCTCCGGCTCCTCCCTTGTTTTCTACGACCACAGGAACACCCAGAGCCTGCGAAAGTGGTTGCGCAAGCATTCGTGCCACCTGGTCCGTCGCACCACCAGCAGGCCAGGGCACGAGGATCTTCACGGGTCGGCTTTCCACTGGCCAATTGTTTGCCAGTGAAGCGCCCGAAACTAGGGCCATCGTCGCAGCCAGCAAGGCAGAACGGCGCGAGAAAGTTAACTTGAATTGCATGTCTATGTCTTCGGGTTGATGAAAGCAAAGGGTGTGGCAACTGCGGGCAAGCTCTCATTCACTTGCCGCATCATCTTCAGGTCAATGATTTATGTGGAAAAGCCTTGTTTAGAGGCCATGCGGCAACAGCACCTTGTCGAGCCACTGCTGACGCAACGTCCCCGTGGCGATCTCTACTTTGATGGCTTCTTCGTTGCGCACCGTGATGGCTATGCGTTCAAGCAGTCCTGGTGCCTGGTCCTGGGCGAATGTCACCACGCCGTCTTCATCTCCAACGACGATGTCGCCGGGGTGGACAACCTGGCCGCCAATCGTCACCGGCACATTGAGTTGCCCTGGGCCGTTCTTATAAGGACCGCGGTGCGATGTGCTCCGGGCGTAGCAGGGGAAGTCTGCTGCCTCAAAAGCACCCACATCGCGAATCGCGCCGTCGATCACAAAGCCGACGCAACCGCGCTGCTGGGCGTAGAGCATGATCAGCTCCCCTACCAATGCATTGGTTGTGTCCCCGCCGCCGTCCACCACGAGAACATGGCCAGGTTGCATCTCCATCAAGGCCTTGTAGATGAGCAAGTTGTCCCCTGGACGTACTTTCACGGTGAATGCTGTGCCTACTAGCTTGCGCACGCGATGAAAGCGGCACAGACCTGTGATCCCATTCAAGCGCTGCAGGTTGTCGCTGATGTGGGGCGTAACCACTTGGCGAAACGCGTCAATGAGGTCCGCCGCAGGAAGGGCTTTTGCGGGATTAAGGGTGAACTGCGGTTGTGACATGAGTGATAAACCTACTGTTGGACTCTATTCTTTACTTTCGGAAAATCAAAAAAAAGCGATATATATCGTTGAGATAAAATCAATTTTTGGAATATGACGAGGGTTTCTACGGAAAATTTCAAATCATGATGACCTTCAAGCAGCTGGAAGCGGTCTACTGGGTAGCCAAGTTGGGCGGCTTTTCCCAAGCCGCTCAAAAACTGCACACCACGCAGTCAGCCGTGTCCAAACGGGTGCAGGAATTGGAGTTGCTGTTCAGCACGCCCCTGTTTGACCGTAGCCTTCGGACTGCCCGACTGACGCAAAAGGGTGAGGAGATGGTTACCGTGGCCAGACGGCTTTTAGACCAACGCGATGCCGCCGTTCAGCAATTTTCACAAACGGAGAGCGTGCAGCGCCACCTGCGAATTGGCGTGACAGAGCTCACCGCCATGACTTGGTTGCCTCGTCTGGTCGGTCAAGTCAAGGCCCATTACCCGCATGTAAAGATTGAGCCCCAAGTCAATGACAGCGTCGCCCTGCGCGAGAGTTTGCTGGCTGGCGATGTAGATCTGATCATTGCGCCCGACATGTTTGAATACGCAGGCTTTGTCAAATATCGCATCGGTTCTGTGCGAAATGCGTGGATGTGTAAGCCGGGTCTATTGCCCCGCGGAAAACCACTTCGAATTCGAGAACTTGCCGCGCGAACGCTGTTAACCCAGGGTCAGCGATCAGGCACTGGGTTGACATACGAGAGCTGGCTCAAGTCGATTGGGATAACTCCGTCCAACACAATCGTGAGCAGCAACCTGGTAGCCATCATCGGCATGACGGTGTCGGGTTTGGGCGTTAGCCATCTTCCTCAGGATTGTTTGCGTCCCATGCTTGACGCTGGCTTGCTCGAAACCGTGAAAGTCAGCCCTAGTCTGCCTGACATAACCTATGTTGCTGTCAGCAAATCGGAGCAGCGCAGTTCATTCGTGTCCTCCATCGTGACGCTGGCACAGGACTGCTGTGATTTCACTCGGGCATTTCAATTGGCCGATTGAAGCGGCAGTTTTTAACAAAAACCACTATTGGGCTTCTCGTGAGTATGCTGACCGCTTTTGGCCGATGTCAGTCGTTCGGGCAATTAGCGTATTGGCCTGGGCCTTAAAGTCAGCAGCGTCAGCAAAAGTCAGCAGTTTCTGACAGTCATGGCTGGCGTGGACTGGTCGATGTACTTTGCTCCAGGATTTCGGCAATGGCCTGCTGAATCAATTGCCGAACCGCCTCTGGAGAGTGGCGGTAGAGCATCGCAATCTGCTCTTGTATGAATTGCTCCTCCTCAGAGCGCCTATCTGCTGCCCCATGGTGGGCATCCATCCAGCCGTGGGGTTTGCCGCAGCGTTTTTCAATTTGCCGTGCTGTGGCCGTTCCCATGCCCCTACGGCCATGGCGTACATGCGACAGGTAAAGGGGGGAGACGTCGATCTTCTCGCAAAACAACTTATGCATGCCGCGGTCGGGCAAATGCGGGTTGGCTGCTTTGAATTCCTCAAACAGCGCCAGGAAATTGTTCAAGCGATTCTGGGTGGCATCCATGGGTGCTCCTTGGCTTTGAACGGGTGGCAGCGTGGGGAAGATACATCAAAAAGATAGCGCATCGACTTTCCCGCAATGATACCAAACGGGTAGCGCAAGGTCTGTTGAGTTGCTGATTACAAGAGGTAATTTGCACCTATTGATGTGCAATCGATGCACATTGGTGTGGGGCCGCACCAAACTTTATGCAGATGTGATAGCAAAATGGTAGCGTTCAATTCGATCCACCTGCACTACAAGGAAGCGTAACATGAATGAACTGCAGACCTTCACCCAAATCGGCGCCGCCTTGACAGGCACCTTGCGCCAGCTGCGGCAATCCCAGATCCCACAACCTGATCCATCGTCCTTGCTGCTCACGGCTCGGCAAGGCGCGGATTTGCTGGGGGTGTCCTTGCGCATGTTCCACGGCATGCGCACAGTCATGCCCAAGCCGGTCGTACTGGGGCCCCGCTGCGTGCGCTGGCGCCGCGAGGATTTGCAGCAGTTTGTTCTGGCGTTGCAGGCCGCGAGTGAGCCGCGCCCAGAGCCGCCGCAGTTGCGTGCGGGGCGCGACAAGCGCCAGGGCCATGGGGGTTCACCGGGGGGTTTGGCGGGGCAGGCCGCGCCAAACCAAGCTCAGCCTGGCCTTGGGCGGACACCCGCTCAGCCAAACACTGGCTTGCATGACGACGGTACCGCCTGACAACTGAGGTAACGATGTCCTGCAACACCGTACCGGCCGGCGCCGCGCTGAGCGCGCCGCGGCCCGTCACAACCATTGTCTGAAAGCACCCGTCATGGATGTGATCGAAGAATTCAAACAAGCCATCGTGGCCGCAGGTTTGTTGCCACCGTCCCTGATCCAGGCCGATGGACTGCTCTACCGCTTTGCCACCAACGACAGGGCCGGCGATGATTCGGGCTGGTATGTGCTGCACCCCGACGGCATCCCGGCCGGGGCTTTCGGATGCTGGCGTCAGGGGGTCTCGCACAAATGGAGCGCTCAGACCGACAGCGCCATGACCGAGGGGGAGCGCAACGCCCACCGCCAGCGCCTGCAATCGCTGCAGCTCAAAAGCGAAGCCGACAAGCTGCAGCGCCAGCAAGAAGCCAGGACGGTGGCGCTGGCGCGCTGGCGCGCGGCGCAACCGCTGCAGGACCACCCCTACCTGCAGCGCAAGGGGATCCAAACCCATGGCACCCGTGTCGAAGGCGACAAGCTGCTGGTGCCAATGCGCGATGGCGCTGGACTGTTGCACAGCTTGCAGCTCATCGATGCCCACGGCGACAAGAAGTACCTGCGCTGGGGACGCGTCAATGGCTGCCACTTCCTGCTGGGCCGTCTGCCCGCGCCCCATGTGATCGTGTGCGAAGGCTTTGCCACTGGCGCCACTTTGCATGAGGCCACAGGGTGGCCCGTGCTGGTGGCTTTCTCGGCCGGGAACTTGTTGGCGGTCGCACAGCAGGTGCGCCAGCAGTACCCCGAGAGCCAGCTGGTCTTGGCCGGGGACGATGACTGGCAGAGTCCCGGCAACATCGGGCATGCCAAGGCCTTGGAGGCGGCACAAACGGTCCATGGGGCGCTGGCGCTGCCGGTTTTTCCCGAGCCGCGCGGCGCGAAAGACACCGACTTCAATGACCTGCACCGCAAGCTCGGGTTGGCTGCCGTCAAAGCCTGCCTGATGGCTGTTGTGCAGGCTGCGGACACTGTGGCGCGGCCGGCCAAGACGTTGCCGGGGCAGGACGGACAGGATGCAAGCGAGGAGGAGTGGCCTGAGCCCACGCCGCTGCCTGCGGCGCTGCCGCCGGTGGCGCCCTTTGCGCCGCAGTTGTTGCCCGAAGCCTTGCGTGAGTGGGTGGCCGATGGCGCTGAACGCATGCAATGCCCGCAAGACTTTGGCGCGGTGGGCATGATGGTCGCGCTCTCCAGCCTGATCGGCGCGCGCGCCGTGGTGGCGCCGAAAGCGCACGATGACTGGCGCGTGGTGCCCAACTTGTGGGGCCTGGTCGTCGGGCGCCCGGGCGTGAAAAAGACCCCTGCATTGGCCGAAGTGCTCAAGCCGCTGCACCGCCTGGAGGCGCAGGAGCGCGAGTTGTGGCAGATCGCGCACAACGCCTGGGCGTTGGAATGCAAGGTGGCCGAGATGGCCACCAAACAAAACGAAAAGCAGGCAGAGCGAGAGGCTGTGAAGAACCCCGACAAGGCGCGGGCGTTGTTGCAACCGGTGGATACGCCTGCCGAACCCCTGGCGCGGCGCTACATGGTCAATGACGCCACGGTGGAGAAGTTGGGGGAACTGCTGGCGGTCAATCCCTGGGGTTTGCTGGTGTACCGCGATGAGATCCACGGATTGCTGAGCCAGATGGACCGGCAAGGGCAGGAGGGCTCACGCGCCTTCTACCTGGCCGGTTATGACGGCAACCAGGGTCACGCCGTTGACCGCATCGGGCGCGGCGAAATCCATATCCCGCGCGTGTGCATGGCCATGCTGGGCGGCATCCAGCCCGGAAAACTGGAGAGTTACGTGCGCGAAGCGGTGGTCGGCGGCCACAAGGATGACGGCTTGCTGCAACGCTTTGGCTTGACGGTGTGGCCAGACATCCGACCCGAGTTCATCTACATTGACCGCCAACCGGATGATGCGGCCAAGCAGCGGGCGTGGGAGGTGTTTGAGCGCCTGAACGCGTTGCTGCCCCAGTCCGATACCGAGCCGCAGGTCTGGCGGTTTTCGGCGCCGGCGCAAGCATTGTTCGAAGAATGGCTGGTGCCCTTCGAGACCGAGCTGCGCAGCCAAGAGCTGCACCCGGCCTTCATCTCGCACCTGAGCAAGTTCCGCAAGCTGGTTCCGGCGTTGGCGCTGATCTTCGCCTTGGTCGATACCCCCGACAGCGGGGCGGTGATTCACGAGCGCGAATTGATGCGGGCCCTGGCTTGGGCGGACTACCTGCGCACGCATGCCGAGCGGGTCTACTCCGCGGCGGTGATGCCGGAGACCAGTGGTGCACAAACCCTGTTGCGCAAGCTCCAAGCGCACAAGCTGCACGATGCCAACGGGGCACCCTGCGAATGGTTCAAACCACGCCAGCTCGCCCTCAAGCACTGGGCCGGATTGGTCACGCCTGAAGCGGTGCGGCAGGCGGCCGATTTGTTGGCCGACTATGGCTGGCTGCAGCGTCATACGGTGCCCACCGGGTTTCAGGGCGGGCGACCGCATGAGCGTTACTTGCTCCATCCACGGCTGCTGGCGGCAGGGAACTGATGACTTGGTTGGAGCGGTTGAAAATTGTCCAGACCCTTGACCCCGGGGCTACAAAACCTACGAAACCTCTGCAGGGCGTCTGCGCAGGGGGTTCTGTAGGTTTTGTAGCCCCTCCGCCTGGCCTTTGTGAAAAATCCACAGGAATAATTGAGCCACCTGAATGGCCCGTCCAACACACGACAGGCCATCCTTCGCCACAGGCGCTGAACCTCGGTCCCGCCAACGATACGGCCTCTGACCATGATCCGGACCTCTGGTGCTGGCCCCACAGCGGTGCGATGAACCGCATCGAGGCCAGCCTGTTTATGCATCGGGTGACCCTCTTTCAAAACAGGGGGATCAGTGCAACCGAAGCAGAACGGCTGGCTGCACAGTTACAGCGGCGGGATCGGGAAGCGGACGATCGGGTCATCTGCCCAGAGTGCGCGCACCTGCAAGGGTTGTTGCGCTGGCGCTGCTCGCGAAAGCAGCTCGCCGATGGGATGGGTCAAGACATTGCATGTCGCCTGCAGCGGTGCCAGGGTTTTACGCCGATCCAGCCCTAAACAGGTGGGCTACAAAACCTACACAACCGGTTTCGTAGGTTATGTAGCGTAGGCAAGTGGGCTGTTGACGATGGCTGGCCGGTGCAGATGTGGCCAGCGCGGCATCAGGGTGGCCGGTGGGCATCACCCCAAATGCCGTGCGTGCGCGGTAGGGCGTTTGGTTTGCTGGCCGTGCCAATAGCAGTCACAAGAGCGGGCTTCCAGTGCCTCGCGATCGAGCTCTTCGAGCACCCGACGGCGCAACGCAACTTCACCCCGGGCCGCCATTTTGTTGAGGTTGAGGGTGACCGCTTCGCGGCGGACCCCCAGCAGCTCAGACAACTCCAGGTGCGAAATCTCGATGCAGGCGCTGAGGCTACGGTCCAGCGTGATCAAGATCCAACGGATCAACTGTTGTTCAAGCACATGGTGCCTGCTGCAAACCAGTGCCTGACTCAGTTGCATCACCATGCGGTTGACCGCTGACGCGGCATTCTGGCAATACGTCGGGCACTGGCTGCGCAACTTCACCAAGCTGGAGACCGGCAATTCGTAGGCAGGGCCAGCACTGCGCACCTGCGCGCGGTAGAAACTGGGCTGGCCCACAGTGGCCGCGCCCACCATGCAGGTCTTGCCGAGCATGAAGGTTTCCATGCCGTTCCCCTCCACGTTGTCGTTCATCATCGAAACGACTGCCCCCACCGGAAAGTAGACATGCCGCGGCACTTCACCGGCATCAAACAACACCTGTCCCTTGTGCAGGAAGGTCAGTTTGAGTTCGCCGGAAAAGGCCTCGTATTCGGTTTCGGGAAGATTGGACAGCAGGCCGTTCGTCTGGGGGCTCATCGGGGGGAAGCGGGAACAAAAGTACAGCTGAAATTTTGTTACAGCTAGTCACTGGCATGTGCGCGACAGCTCCGATGAACTTACTTGCATGTCAAGAATCAAATCGATAATTTGTAGTCATAAGGACTCCAAAGTAAGCGACCCAGACGGTCACAGGATGGGAAGTGTGTGTTGTCGCACAAACCGGGGTTATGCATCCGCGCCGATAAACTGGCTGCGTGTGCACGAACTTCACGCCCACCAAGCGCGCCCAATGGGTTAAGGAAAAACTGCGAGTGGATCTGCCAGCGGATTTCCCAGAGGAGTCCTATCCGGGTTTTGCCGCCCCCATCGTCGTCCAGAGTCACCAAAGCGGGCGCATTGCATGCGGCCTCGCCAAGTTCGGCTTGATTCCGTCCTGGGCCAAGAACGACAAGATCGGTCGCCACACCTACAACGCCCGCAGTGAGACCGCAGCCGAAAAGCCCAGCTACCGAGCCGCCTGGCGGCAGCGGCAGTACGGCCTGGTGTTGGTCGACAACTTCTACGAACCCAGTTACGAGTCGGGCACGGCGGTGCGCTGGAGGATTGAACTGGCTTGCGGTGATCCCTTTGGCATCGCCTGCCTGTGGGACCGCTGGACCGATCCGACCTCGGGCGAGTTGTTGGTCAGCTTCTCCATGCTCACGGTCAATGCCGACGCGCATCCCGTGATGCGCCAGTTCCACAAGCCTGGCGACGAAAAGCGCACCCCAGTCATCATTACGCCGGAGTTGCACGCCACTTGGCTCAGTGCCGATCCTGCCCAGGCAGCGGAGCTCATGACCTGGTCCCACATGCCCGATCTGCGGGCCATGCCAGCAGCGCGAAGTTGAAGGCGACCTTGCCGCTGGCCGTGGGCTGGGGCCAATCCGATGCAGTCAATCCAAAGTGGCGCTCATCGATGGTTTGAAGCTTTATCGGGGTGACAGCGTGAGTGGTCACGGTTTTACCCGCCGAGCGCGAGGATTGCGACGCGCGTGAAATCTTTTCCGCTGTTGCCTTGGCAGAGCTGGTTGAATGGGCCTTCGGCAGCCCCGCCTGCGACGAAGGTGTTTTTCTTCGATTGGTATACAGCAGCCTCGCGGTTGTAGCCGCCAAAGCCATTTCTGGCCCTGTAGACGAAACAGATGTCACCAGAGGACATCATGGCTGCGCTTTCAATCTTGAAGCTGTCTGGATCGCGCATCCGCTGCTTCAGCGTGCGGGTCAATGAAAATACAAGCTCAAACTGCGCTTCTTCCTTGGCATTTTTGGCAGCCTCTTGCGCGCGCGCTTCGGCTGCAAGTTCCTGCGCCTTTTGTTCGGCTGCAATTTGCTCTGCAGTTTTGGGAGGAGGGGAGGAGGGTGTGCAACTCCGAACTAGGCCCGCTGCAATCAGCAATACAACCGCCCATCTAGCGAGCATTGGCAGCCGGCCAAACAGCTTGCCCATTTGGAACATGACTTCGCGCATACACATACCTCATCTGACCTGCGTGAGCAGTTCAATGACAACGGAAGGAACGCCAAACCCATGAGCGTTGACCAATGCACAAGACGCTCCGTGTAGTGAGTGAACGCTGGCTGAATCGGTGTCACGAACCGGACCTCAAGGCCGATGGAACGCTCGCTGAGTACAACCACGACTCTTCATCACCGACTCATGAAAGTTATTCCTGATTGCAGCGCTGCGCAACGTGAACTCATTACCTCTGAACAGGTAGAAATCATGAATTGCCAAGGCCCGCAGGCTCATTCCGGCCAAAAGTAGCTGTGCGCGTTTGTCATCCCCTCTTTTGCCGTTTTCGTAAGTTACATGTCTTTCGCTGGACACTGTGAACCTATCCCAGGGTTTGAACTGAGGTTCTGCGTGGGGTGCTCGCCCGGGTGACCCGAATAGATCTCGGAATTTGCAGCGTTGAGTAGCAGCCAGTGAAACCAGGAATGGCTACTTCGGCTCGACCAGGAAGTCGTGAGACTCTATGCTAAGTCCCAAGACGTGCTGCCAAGCCGTACACGCCATTGATAAGGGTGTTTGTGCCAGGAGTTCTACTATTT
>JACCEA011178343.1_pt1 | contig 15986 bp, 3 predicted proteins | sample 7449851 | NCBI WGS metagenome assembly JACCEA01 (sample SAMN15323453, study PRJNA562643) | freshwater metagenome | isolation source: river surface water | place: USA:Blue River Watershed | collected 2017-08-18 | reverse complement strand
GACACATATCCTGAATATTTTGTTACCAAAGTCTTATTAAGCAATTCATTAATATGTGCATCGGCTGATTTTGCTTTTATTGTTACCTCTGATCTAAAATCGGAAATTTTACATAAGTCATTAACTGGTGTATTAACTAGTGTATTAACTGGTGTAGCCAATGACTTATCGTTTTTATTATATGTATAACTTATATCATCATACTTTACTTCTTTTACCGAATTAATATATTTTTTTGTATAGTAAGATTTATCGTTTTCTTTATTATTTTTATAATAAGGTTTATCGAATCGATCTTTATAATATTTTCTATTATAAGGTTCATAACTGCGGTTTTTCACATAGTCTTTTTTAATTTCTTTAATATTTTTATCAACACTTTCTTTACAATTACTTGCATTAGTTTGTAAAGATTCTTTTTCTTGGGAAGAAGAATTGTCAAAAAGTGAAAAGGCATATTCTGTCAAAGATTTTTTAATTTCATAATTGGATTTTTCATCCAATGTATTGATAATTTTTTTAAGATCATTAAAGATTTGTACACGAAATTTTAATCCTTCGGTCTCGTTATTCATAAAACCGATTACTAATAATAAAAAAATCAATTTTTAAATGATTTTATATTTTTTGTTTATTTTTTGTTTATTTATTTTGTTTATTTTATCGAACTATTATTGATAAAATTCTTCAATAATGATGGCACCGGTTGTACCGGCCGCACCGACATTATTACGACCAGGTCCAGAAGCACCAGCACCATATCCAGCACCAGAATTACCAGTATAGCTTGTGCTCAATACAGTTGAGCGCCCGCCGGTCCCAAAACCTAATCCAGAATTACCGCCAGAATTATGATATTGTGCGCCAACACCACCAGGTTGCCCTGATGCCGATAGAGCACCAACAACTGATGCTCCGATAGTACCGACAGTTCCTCCAGCACCACCTATTGTAGAGCCATTTCCTGTAGATCCTCTTCCGCCGTTAGCAGTAAGAACAAAATTAGTAGATATAGCAAATGTTGTAGTACCGCCATTTCCACCATTTCCACCTGTCGCTCCAGCAGTACCCGCAGCTCCTACAGAATATGTATACGAAGCAGCATATGGAAGATATGCTTGAACAACTGCGCCACCACCTCCACCACCAGGAAACATATTTGTAGGAGATGTGGGTCCACCACCAGATCCTCCACCACCACCTATTACAGTTACTTTTATCCATATTACACTAGTAGAAGTAGGTGTATATGTAGTTCCAGAAGTTAGAATATATACAGTCGGTTGTTGCACATTTTTTGGTTGAAATGTTGGAGCAGCACTAGCGCCATTAGAAGTTAATATATAACCTGATTGCTGTGGATTAATAAATCCAGTAGTACCAACTGCACTTTGATATACAATACTATTAGCAGTACCACCGCTAACATTTGTAGAAGTAACTGCAGCAATTGGCTGGAAACTGGGCGCTGAACCAGTACCATTGGATATCAAACCATATCCAGCTGTTGATGGGCTAATAAATCCAGTAGTGTCTACAGCACTTTGGTAGACCATATAATTAGCAGTACCGCCATTAATGGCGGTAGCTTTACCAACAGTAACTGCAGAAAGTGATGTCTGTCCAGTGCCACCATTTGCCGGGGCTAACGTACCAGAAATACCAGTAGTCAAACTTACAAGTGCTGGCTGTTGGAAAGTTGGTGCTATGCCCACACCATTTGATGTAAGCACATAGCCAGATATAGCAGCATTAATGAATCCAGTAGTACCAACCGCACTTTGATACACAATACTATTAGCAGTACCACCGCTAACATTTGTAGAAGTAACTGCGACAATCGGTTGGAAACTAGGAGCAGCACCAGTACCATTGGATATCAATCCATAACCAGCGAACGATGGACTAATAAATCCTGTAGAATCTGTTGCAGTTTGATAAACGATATTATTTGCAGATCCACCTGCTACCGCCGTTGCCTTACCAACAGTAACTGCCGCAAGAGAAGTCTGACCTGTACCACCGTGGGCTGGGGATAATACTCCAGAAATACCAGCGGTTAAGCTCACAAGTGCCAGCTGTTGGAAAGTTGGAGCCGCACCAACGCCATTTGATGTAAGTACATAACCTGCCGATGATGGAGAAATACTGGATAGAGAATTTGTACCATTACCCATAACAATATTATACTGTGTTAATGATGTTGCACCAGTACCACCATTTGCAACTGATAAAGTACCTGAAATACCAGTAGTTAAGCTTACAAGAGCAGGTTGTTGGAAAGTTGGAGCTGCTCCCACGCCATTTGATGTAAGTATATACCCAGCGGTAACTGGGCTAATAAATCCAGTAGTATTTGTAGCACTTTGATAAACTACACTATTTGCAGTACCGCCAGCAATTGCAGATGCTTTACCAACAGTAATCACACTAAGAGAGCTAGCTCCAGTACCACCGTTAGCTACTGGTAATATTCCACTAACTTTTGTAGTTAGATCTATAGAAATAGGAGCCTGGAAACTAGGAGGTGCACCTGGACCATTAGAGGTAAGTATATATCCGGCTGTTAATGGACTAATAAATCCAGTAGTATTGGTAGCGCTTTGATAAACAATATTATTAGCAGTTCCTCCAGAAATATTATATGCTATAGGTGCAATAATAGATTGGAATGTTGGTGGCGCATTAAGTCCATTAGAAACTAAAACATACCCTGCCGTTGACGGGCTTATAAAATCTGTAGTATCTACACCACTTTGGTATAATAAATAATTTGCCATACCTCCAACAACTGCTGACGCCTTACCAACAGTAACTGCAGAAAGTGAGGTTTGACCTGTACCACCATGAGCCGGAGCTAACGTGCCAGAAATACCAGTAGTTAAGTTTACAAGCGCCGGCTGTTGGAAAGTTGGAGGCGCCCCGACGCCATTTGACGTAAGCACATAGCCGGACAATGATGGAGAAATACTAAGAACAGCGTCAGAACCATTGCCCATAATAATGCTGTATTGATCGATAGTATTAACACCAGTACCACCATTTGCTACTGATAAAGTTCCAGATACACCATTAATTAAGTTAATAAGAGCTATTTGTTGGAAACTTGGCGCGGCGCCAATACCATTAGATGTCAGTATATATCCTGCAGAAGCTGGGCTAATAAATCCAGTAGTGTCTGCAGCACTCTGGTAAGCGATATAATTTGCAGTACCGCCGGCAATTGCGGATGCCTTACCAACAGTAACTGCTGAAAGCATTGTCTGACCAGTACCACCATTCGCCGGAGCTAACGTACCAGAAACTCCGCTTACTAGATTAACAGATGCTGGCTGTTGGAAAGTTGGAGCCGCCCCAACACCATTTGATGTAAGTATATATCCGGCAGTAGATGGACTAATAAAACCTGTTACTCCAGTATTACTTTGATAAACAATTTGGTTAGGTAATCCTCCAGTTATATTTGTTGTAGAAGTAGCCACTATAGATTGGAAACTCGGCGCTAGACCAGTACCATTAGATATTAAAGCAAATCCTGCCGTAGATGGTGATATAAACTCTGTTACATCTTGCGCGCTTTGATAAAGTATATAATTTGCAGTGCCACCAGCAACTGATGTGGCTTTTCCCACTGTAACAGCCGAAAGAGATGTTTGACCAGTACCACCGCTACTAATAGGTAATGCCGAAGAAAGTGTTAAAGAATTAGCAGTAGCATTTCCGAGAGATGGCGAAATTAAAACTGGAGAATTATTTAATACATAATTTCCAGATCCAGTGGTTGCTACAGAAATTAAATTCTTGTTAGCATCTGTAGCAACTGCGTATGAAGATATCAAACCACTTAATTGTAGACTAGAACCAACCGCATCGCCAATATTAGGAGTTACAAGTACTGCTGAAGTAGATAATACTAATGAACCTAATCCAGTACTAGTAGTAGTACCAGTTCCACCATAAGCTACATCTATAGTATTTCCGTTCCAAGTACCTTCTGTAATTGTACCAACGGTTGTAATCTGTGGTTGTAATGGGTTAACAGATAATGTATTTACAGTCTTTGTAAGTCCTTCACCAGCTATAACAATAGTAGAACTAGAATATTGTGTGAAGAGTAAAGCATCAGTACCTACAGTATCATTTCCAGCCATATTAGTGCACGACCAACCAGTTTGTAAATTGACTATACCGTTTGTAATAAATACATATATACGAGCCGCAGAGCTATTATCTAATAAATCATCAGCTCTAGTAGGGGCGCCTGTAGAATTAACAATATATATACCATTTTCAATACTATCGATTTGGTCTTTGATTAAAATGCGGTCATTTTGTATAAGCGTAACTCCGTCTATAATACTACCTGCCGCAAAATCGGTAATCAATATGCCACTTATTACAGTTGCAGCTTTAACAGATTCTTTAACAATAATACCTCCGACCATAGAATCTACATAATATTTATTTGCAGCATCAGAACTATTTATAGGATTAAGTACATTTTTAATATTTGTATTATTAACATCGAGATCTGAAATCTTTGGCATATTTGCTAATACATAATTTCCTATACCAGTAGTTGCTACTGAGATTAAATTCTTATCAGCATCTGTAGCAACTGCCTGCAAAGCAGTTAAACCACCTAAATGCAAACTTGTACCTGTGGCTGATCCTATATTTGGAGTTGTTAATGTAGGAGAGTTTGACAATACTACTGAACCAGAACCGGTGCTACTACTAACACCAGTACCTCCATTTAGTACAGATAATATACCAGTTACTTTTGTAGATAAATCTACATTAGGATATAATTGGAAAGTTGGTGGTAAGTTAGGTCCATGAGAAGTTAATATATATCCTTCTAATAAAGGATCAATAAATCCTGTAGTATTAGTACTACTTTGATAAACAATATGATTAGAGTTACCTCCCTCAATATTGGTGGCAGATCCTACAATAACTGCAGATAATGAAGTCTGACCTGTACCACCGTGAGCTGGGGATAACACTCCAGAAATATCGACAGCTAAATTAATAGGCGTCATCTGTTTAAAAGTTGGAGCCGCATTAGGTCCATTTGAAGTAAGTATATAACCAGCAGAAGATGGATTAATAAAGTCAGTAGTGTCTGTAGAACTCTGATAAACTATTTGATTTGAGACACCACCTGAAATATTAGTAGCTTTACCAACAGTAACTGCGCTAAGAGAACTTGCGCCAGTACCTCCACTAGTTATTGGTAGTATATTAGTAACACCAGTTGCTAAGTTAACAAGAGCAGGTGCTTGGAATGTTGGAGGTGATCCTAATCCACTAGATGTAAGTATATATCCAGCAGTAGATGGACTAATAAATCCTGTTGTATCGGCTGCACTTTGATAAACCAATTGATTAGCATTTCCACCGCTAATGTTAGTAGTAGTTGTTGCGACAATAGGCTTAAAAGTAGGCGGTAATCCAGTGCCATTAGAAGTTAATGCATATCCTGCATTTGATGGATTAATAAACCCAGTAATTCCAGCAGCACTCTGATAAACAATGTAATTTGCGTTACCTCCTGCGATGGCAGTTGCTTTTCCTACAGTAACAGCATCAAGAGAAGTCTGACCTGTACCACCGTGCACTGGTGCTAACACATCAGAAATTCCACTCACTAAACTAACAAGAGCTGGCTGTTGGAAAGTTGGAGACGCAGATGGTCCATTAGATGTAAGAATATAACCTGAAACTGATGGTGATATCCCAGAAAATGATGCTATACCATTGCCCATAACTATTTCATACTGCGGGATAGAATTTGTACCAGTTCCTCCGTTAGAAACTGATAACAAATCTACTACATCATTTGTTAAACTAATAGCTGCTGGTTTTTGAAAGCTTGGTGCCGTACCTGGACCATTAGATATTAAAGTATAACCAGCGGTAGATGGGCTAATAAATCCGGTAGAATCAATACCACTTTGATATAATATATAATTTACCATACTTCCTACTACTGCCGTTGCTTTACCAACAGTAATAGCAGAAAGTGAACTGGCACCAGTACCGCCATTAGTAATCGGCAGAATTCCAGAAATATCAGTTTCTAAATCAATCGCCTCAGGTGCTTTGAATGATGGAGGCATTCCAGGTCCATTAGATGTAAGAATATATCCAGCAGCCAATGGATCAATAAAGTCAGTAGTATCAATGGCACTTTGATAAAGTATATAATTCGCAGTACCTCCTAATATATTACTTGAAGATTCTGCAATTATTTTTTGGAAAGTTGGAGGCGCGCTTACACCATTCGATATTAATGCATAACCAGCTGTAGATGGATTAATAAATCCTGTATTTCCAACATCACTTTGATAAACAATATAATTTGCTAATCCACCGTCAATTGCAGATGCTTTACCAACAGTAACCGCCGAAAGAGAAGTCTGACCGGTACCACCATTGGCAGGTGGTAACGTACCAGTAATTGCGCTTTCTAGATTCACTAATGGCATCTGTTGGAAAGTTGGAGCCGCACCAACGCCATTTGACATAAGTACGTAACCAGAGTTTCCGTTAGAAATTGTAGAAATTGCCGCAGCTCCATTTCCAATAACGATTTCGTACTGCGGAATAATTGATACACCCGTACCACCATTTTCTATTGATAATAAGCCATTAACTTCGTTATATAAATTTATATGAGCTTTTGCTTGGAAAGTTGGTGCAAATCCATCACCATTAGAAGTTAATACATATCCAGCAGCTGCTGGATAAATAAATCCTGTATTATCTACATCAGTTTGATAAAGTATATAATTAGCAGCTCCACCATTTATATTAGTTGCTTTACCTACTAATAAATTATCTAAGGAAGTCTGACCAGTACCACCATGGGCTGGACCTAGTACACCAGAAACTCCACTCGTTAAGCTTACAAGCGCCGGTTGCTGGAAAGTTGGAGGCGCACCCAATCCATTCGATGTAAGTATATATCCTGCGGTAGATGGACTAATAAATGCAGTATTATCAGCTGAGCTTTGATAAACTATATAATTAGCAGTTCCACCAGCAACATTTGTTGATTTATTTACAATAATTTTTTGGAATGTTGGTGGAGCATTTGTACCATTAGAAATTAAGGCATAACCTGCTGTTGATGGGTTAATAAAGTCAGTAGAATTAGCAGCTGATTGATAAAGTATATAATTTGCAGTTCCACCAGCAATTGATGTTGCCTTTCCAACAGTTACCGCATCCAATGATTGATGCCCAGTACCTCCATTATTGATGGATAACACACCATTAACATTAGATGCCAAATTTACATTTAGTGATTGGAATGATGGAGACATATTAGCTCCATTTGAAGTAAGAACATATCCTATAAGTCCTGTTGGAATACTAGTAACTGTATTACTACCATTACCCAAAATTATTTCATGAGGTTCTAAATAATTTGTTCCAATACCTCCATTAGAAATTTGTAAAATTTGTTCTACATCATTAAGTAAATTTACTTTAGCTTTTGGTTGGAAAGTTGGTGCAAGACCATCACCATTAGAAGTTAGTATATATCCGGCGATCGAAGGATTAATAAAACCAGTAACTCCAGAAGCGGTTTGATAGACTACGTAATTAGCAATACCACCAGCAATAGCTGTAGCTTTACCAACAGTAATCGCACTCAATGAGCTAGCGCCAGTACCTCCATTAACAACTGATAAGATATTTGTAACATTTGTACTTAAATTGGTTGCAGCAGGCGCTTTGAATGATGGAGGTGCATCTAGACCATTTGAAGTAAGAATATAACCATCTAATTGTGGGGAAATAAAGCTCGTTATACCTTGTGCCATCTGATAAACAATGTAGTTCATAGTACCTCCTGAGATATTAGTCGTAGTAGTAGAAATAATAGGTTTAAATGACGGCGGTGCATCTGGGCCATTAGATGTTAGTCCGTACCCAGCAATAGATGGATCTATGAAATCTGTACCATTTGCTTTATTTTGATAAACCATAAAGTTGGCAGTTCCGCCAGCGATATTCCATGCCTTTCCAACAGTAGCCGACGCCAAAGAAGTAACACCAGTACCTCCTGACGATTCACTTAAGGCATTTGTTAGTGTTAATGAATTTCCGGTTGCGTTATTATATTGTATAGTACCTGTAAATGTAGGAGAATTTGATAAAACATTATTACCACTACCCGTATTTTGTATAGATATTAAATTCTTTGTGGCGTCTGTGGCAACTGCGAAAGAAGCCGTTAAACCCGTTATTTGTAGATTATCTGCTACAGCAGATCCTATGTTGGGCGAAATTAGGGTGGGTGATGTTGATAATACAAGAGCACCGGAGCCAGTGCTAGTAGTCGCACCAGTACCTCCATTGGCTACCGCTAGTGGTATGCTTAGAGTTAATGATGTTCCTGTAGCCACTCCAATATTGGGCTCAACAAGGTTTGGCATATCAGAAAGTACAACTGATCCAGTTCCCGTACTAGTAGTAACTCCTGTACCACCATGTGCGACCGATAACGTGCCGGTAATATCTGTCTCTAAGTCAGTTAAAGCATGTACTTGGAAAGTTGGCGCTTCACCAGGACCGTTTGATGTAAGTATAGATCCAAAAGGACCGGATGTAATAAATTCAGTGAGGCCGACCGCTGTCTGATATGGTATTTCTCCAGCAGCACCATTAGCTAAATTAGATGCTTTACCTACTATAACCATGTCTAATGAGTTCTGCCCAGTACCACCACTTGATGGAGCTAAAGGAGTATTTAAAGTTAACGAGTTTCCGACAGCATTACCAATATTTGGAGTTATGAGCGATGGAGATGTTGCCAACACATAGTCACCAGTACCAGTAGTATCTACTGATATTAAGTTATTGAACGAATCTGTTGCAACTGTCTGTGAGGGTAATAAACTACTGAGACGCAAACTTGCACCTATGGCCGATCCGATATTTGGGGTTACCAAAGTCGGAGATACATTCAATACTACCGAACCAGAACCTGTACTAGTAGTAGTGCCAGTACCTCCGCTAGTAACTTCTAATGCATTTGCTAAAGTAATACTAGTTCCAGAAGCCGCCGAAAATATAATTGTTCCAGTAAATGTTGGCGAATTTGCTAAAACATTATTACCAGTTCCAGTATTTGATACAGATATCATATTTTTTTCAGAGTCTGTAAATATTGCACTAGATGCTACTAAATTTCGTAATTGTAAATTAGTTCCAGTTGCTAGTCCTATATCTGGTGTAATTAATATGGGCGAAGTTGCTAACACGTAATTACCACTTCCAGTAGTAGATACACTTACCAAATTGTTATTAGCATCAGTGGCTAATGCTCTTGAAGCTGTTAAACTACTTAACCGTAGACTTGTACCCGTTGCTGCACCAATATCTGGTGTTGTTAGCGCCGGAGATATACTTAAGACTATCGAGCCGGTTCCAGTACTACTAGTAGTGCCAGTACCACCATTAGATACCGCAAGTGGATTTGTTAATGAAAGTGATGTAGCACTAGCTACTCCTAAAATAGGAGTTATAAATACGGGCGATGTATTTAAAACATAGCTTCCGGTACCTGTTGTAGTCACTGAGATTAATTTTTTTGTAGCATCAGTAGCAACCGCTTGAGATGCTGATAAACTACTTAAATTGAGATCTGTACCTGTAGCCGATCCTATATTTGGAGTTACTAAAGTCGGAGATGTATTCAACACATTAGATCCACTACCAGTACTAGTAATGGTGCCAGTACCACCGTATACTACTGCAATTGGATTAACGAGTTCTAATGATTCTGCAATAATTTTATTAATAAATGTAACTGGTCCAGTAAATGTAGGAGAATTTGATAAAACATTATTACCACTTCCTGTATTTGGTATAGATATTAAGTTCTTTGAAGAGTCTGTTGCAACTGCATTAGAGGCCGTCAATCCAGTTATTTTCATACTAATAGCCGTGGCATTACCAATATTTGGTGTAGTTAATGTTGGAGAAATGGATAAAACATTCGATCCGGTTCCAGTGCTCAATGCTGTTCCGGTTCCTCCAGATGCTATTGGTAATGGATTAGTTAACGAAAGTGATGTTCCTTGTGCAATTCCTATGTTAGGAGATACTAATGTCGGAGAATTTGCTAAGACATAATTACCAGTACCAGTAGTTGCAATAGAAACTAAGTTCTTTGAAGCATCCGTAGCGACTGCTTGAGAAGCATTAAGACCTGATAAATTTAAATTTATACCTGCGGCATTTCCTATATTTGGAGTTACTAAAGTAGGTGCGTTTGAGAATACAATAGAGCCACTTCCAGTAGATGTGTTTGTACCAGTACCACCATATAAAACTGGTATAATAGATGCATTCCATGTTCCAGTAGTAATCGTACCAAGTTCTGTTATTTGCTGTTGCGACGAGTCTACTGTAAATGTATTGCCATTTTTTGTAAGGCCTGTACCGGCGTTTACCATAACTTGACTAGAAAATGCAACAAATATTAATTCGTTTGTACCAATAACATCATTTCCAGTAGTATTTGTGCATACGTAACTAGTGCCAGAATTCATAGATCCGCTTTGAACAAGAATATAAATTCCCTTTGCGAAACTACCAACATTTAGAGTAGCATCTCTAGTAGGTGGTCCAGAGGTATTTACTATATAAATACCATTTTCTACCATGTTAGTTTGATTTTTGATAAGTATTCGATAACCATTTAGTAATTCAATTCCATCTACAATATTGCCTTCTGTAAATGAAATATTCAAATCTCCTGGATCTGTTGTCGCAACATTAACTGGCATTTTGATATTGAGACTTTGAGCAGTTGCATCTACATAAGCTTTTGTAGCAGCATCGCTTGCATTCGTCGGCATAGCTAGATTTAATATTTTTGTATTATTTGCACTCATGTTAGTGATTATTGGTGATGTAGACAGTACATTATTTCCCACACCTGTATTTGTAATAGATATCAGATTTTTAGAGCTATCAGTGGCAATTGCGCTATTTGATGATAAATTAGTTAGCTGCAAACTAGTACCTGTAGCATCTCCAATATCTGGCATAGTTAATGTAGGCGATATTGATAATACAACAGAACCAATACCAGTACTAGTTGTGGTGCCTGTACCACCGCTTGATGGTGGTAGTGGTGTATTTAGCTCTAGCTGATGAGCTGTCAAACTACCATATACTATAAGTTCTGATGATGTACCTGTAGTACCAATTGATACAGTAAAGCCATCTAATGAAACTAACCCTGCTGTTGTAGTCAAACCATGCACATTTAATGAAGAAAGTGTGTCGGATTCACCTATGTTTACAACAGAGCCATTCTCTGTAGTTATACCTACATTCGTTTTAATAATACCATAAACATTTAGAGTCGATGTTGTGCCAGACGTTCCGACATTCAAAGTTTGGTCATTAGTTATCGTGAGGCCTCCGTATGATGTAATTATACCATAAACAGCAAGCGCAGATGTGTTAGCATATAGACCAATGCTCACTAATTGACCATCTGCCACCACTATTCCTCCATAAGATGTGATTTGACCGTATACTGTTAGTGGTGTGGTTGTACCAGATGTTCCTATGTTTGTTATTTGATTATTTTCAACAGTAATACCGGCCTTTGCTAAAATATTTCCTCGTGATGTTAATGAATGAATATTTGTATTACCAGTTGCGACATATAATGCATATTTATTGGAAAATGATCCATTTGGCGCACCGTCTATGTATACAGTATATCCGTTCCCAGTAGTTGAATTTGTGGTTTCTGGTATAGCAAAATAACTAAAGTAATAATTATTTGAGTCAGTTAGTGTTGTTATTGATGGTGCTACATATAATGTTGCATCCGATGGAAGTATACTACCAGTGTTTAGTAAAATAGCAGAGCCGTAGGATCTAGTTTTTCCATATACGTTTAATTCAGACGAAGTGCCGGTTGTACCAATATTTGTTATTTGTTCATCTGCAATATTGAGTCCTCCATATGATGTAATAATACCATAAACTTTTAATGCCGAAGATGTGCCAGTTGTACCAATGCTTGATGTATGACCATCTGTTACAGTAAGACCGCCATATGATGTAATAACACCATATACATTTAATGGAGTAGAATCACCATAAGAGCCGATATTTACTGTCTGATCATTTGCAGTATTTATTCCTCCATAGATATTAAATAAGCCATATAGATTTAATTGTGATGATGTTCCTGATGAGCCAATGTTTGTAACTTGCCCATTTGCAATATTAATACCACCATAAGAAGTAATTGGTCCATGTACATTTAATGAGGTGGTATTTCCGGAAGTACCAATATTAACTGGTTGATCGGATGCGGTTGTTAAACTGCCATATATAGAAACATTACCATATAAATTAGATGGAGTCTCAGTACCAGACGAACCAACGTTTAAACTTTTACCATTTTCTATATTTATGCCGCCAGCTGCGGTAAATAAATCGCTAACTAACAATGATGCAAATTGAGATAGACCATTTTCTACATACAGAGCGTAAGTTGCACCAAAATTACCGACAGGTGCATTTTCTATGTATATTGTATAACCTACACCGAGCGTCGTACCTGTTGAATTTGGTTGAGCATAATAACTATAGTAATAAGAATTTAAGTCAGATATTTCAGTAATTGATGGAGCTATATATAAAGAACTATTGACTGGATTAATATTTCCAGCGCTAGTAAATTTATTAGAACCTGTAGAGTATGTATCGCCGTAAATATAAATTGTAGAATTATTTGTAGGAGTACCTATGGTTAATCTATCATAGATATCTACAGTACCATACACTTTAAGAGCTGAGCTAGAACCAGATTCTCCAATAAGTACGGTTGAGCCATTAAAAGTTGTAATATTGGTTGCATTAATAATTCCGTAGACATTTAGTGTAGAACTAATACCGCTAGTACCTATATTTACTATCTGACCATTGACAGATGTCAATCCACCATAAATAGTAGCAATTCCGTGTACATTGAGAATAGAAGTGGTGCCCGTAGTACCAATATTAACTATAGATCCGTCTATTGCAGTATATCCTGAACTTGTAATCGCACCATATACTATTAAGCTTGATGATGCTCCTGTTGTTCCTACTCTCAGTATTTTACCATCATTAATTGTTATATTACCATATGAGATAGTATCATTATTAATTATTAGACGATGTAATCTTGTAATACCGCTATTTACATATAGTGAATATGTATCAGCTATAATACCGGACGGTGCTCCTGCAATATAAACTGTATAAGCGCTGCCAGTAGTCGATCCACTTGTAATAGGTGCATCAAAGTAAGTAAAATAATATTTATTATCAGCTGTAAGTGTAGTAGATGCTGAATTTATATATAATGAAGAATTTTCTGGTAATATATTTCCAGTTCCCGTAATAGATAAAGTACTGTAGGAAAATATTTTACCATATACATTTAAAGTAGATGTGGTACCTGAGGTACCGACATTTAGAAGTTTGCCATTTGATAAAGTAATATCGGAATAAGCTCTAGTAATTCCATATATATTTAAAGTAGATGATGTTCCGGAAGTTCCTATATTTAGAGTATAACCATTAAGAATATTGATACCTGCGTTAGCAGATAATAGACCATACACGTTTAATGGAGATGATGTACCAGATGTACCAACATTTACTGTTTGGCCATTAGTAGATGTTATACCGCCAGACGCAGTATAAATTCCTTCAGTTGTTAGTGATTTTAGATATGATAAGCCTGAGTTAACGTATAATGCATATGAGTTAGTAATAGTACCAGATGGAGCGCCTTCAATATATAATGTATAAGCTGAGCCTGTGCTAATTCCTGTAGTACTGGGTCTTGCTAAAAATGTATAATAGTAATTATTGGCTGATGATATAGTTGTAATCGATGGATTTACTACTAAATTCGCGTTATATGCGCTATTTGAACCACTGCCGGTAAATTCGGCTGTTTCTTGTATATCAACATTAATATATGTTGACATCTTATACTAATTTTATAAAAAAAATTTAAAATAAAAATCTATTATAATTATTTATAATTTATTATAGTTGATTATAATTAAATGAGTATTTCAGATAATCTACCAAGACCCGAATTTTCTCGCATAGTTGATATACACAGCTTAGAAGAGTCTGCGTTACAAGAACCATTTAATGCTTCGGCAACATTTTATAGAAATGTCAATAATACAAATATATTAATGAGTATTCCATTAGGTACAAATACTAATGGGGTATATGTTAGCCCAATGACTTATTTGCCAGCATTTTCATTTAATTCCGTTAAAAATACATCGCAAGTTTTAATACTTAATAACGTCGATGCAAAAATATTACAATCCATGTCTTTATATCATAATATCATAATACAATATAAAATTAGCAATTCAAATAATTATAATTTTTTAAATCAAAGAGAATTACGTATTACTTTAGTAGACGGTAATAATAATCCATATAACGCCACTATATTTTCTAATTCTATGCCAGATACTGGTGCTCATGATACTGTAATTATTAATCAATATATAGATCATGCAGTTAACGATGTAGTAAAATTAGCATTCATGGTAACACAAAATTCTGATGGAATTAATGAAGCAGATACATTATTAACTATAATGCGTATTAGTTGGAATATCTCTAATTAAGTTTGAGTAATATTAGATAATGATAAAAATATAGAATTATAAAATATAGTAAAATTTAAATTATAGTAAAAATATAGAATTATAAAATATAGTAAAATTTAAATTATAGTAAAAATATAGTATAATTTATAATGAGTGGTTATATGTTAGATTATAAAGCAAATGTAGGTACATCAGTGGTACCTGTAGGTGGGCCTATACCAAATACTCCATCTGAAACATCTAATGACATTAATTTAAAAGGAAATTTTAGTGTTACGCCTATAGGATTTAATGAACCTTTAATAAATATAGACAACACTGGTATAGTTTCTATAGGTAATAGTAATTCAGATAATAATATAGTTTTTAAATCATCTGTAAGATATCAGTATAAAAACATAACAGATGATGCTACTGAATATACGTTAGGAATAAATGATTTTGCTATAGATATTAATAGTGATACTTATATTACGATAAAATTACCATCAGCGCTTAATATAGGTGGAAAAAAATATTTGATTTCTCGTGGAGAAATGGCAAATAATAATTTAGTGGTGGAAGCGCAACCTGGCGAGACTATCGATGGTATATTTAGTATACCTTTAGACTCAAATAGATTACGATTAGAAATAATTAGTAATAATATAGATACTTGGTATTTAATGTGAATAGTATTTTTATATTTTACTAAAACTAAAAAAAAAATACTTTTAGAAATTATTTCTAAAAGTCTTCTATTGGTGTTAACACATCATCTATAAAAATCTCATTTTTTTTAAGTATATTAATTAAATGTAATACAGAAACTCCGTATAGTTTTAAATTTATATTACTGTTATCCAAAATATTTATTAATGCTTTAATAAATTTAAAGGTTGGTTTAGTTATATTAAAATCTTCAATATACCACATAATAGAGCATGATTTATTTTTAACTATATTATTAGTAATTTCGCCTTTATCATTTATAATATAAGTGATAATTTTTAATCGAAATACTATCTCTTCATTTTTACACATACTTTTTTTATCTTTTTTAGTATTTTCTTTATGGTATGGTAAAAATCTAACTTCAGATATTTGACGATCTTTATATTTGTAAAGATATTTTGGTATAAGATTTGTCATATTAACGAAATCATTATGTTTAATAGGGGAAAATTTTGTATCAAGAAATACCCAGAAAATGTTATTACCATTATAATACAATTTTTCCATTAAGTTATTAATATAATTAATAACAATATAATAGTAATCGTAATAAATTTCTTCAGATTTCGTGATACTAGATACACT
>JACCEA011801860.1_pt1 | contig 15990 bp, 14 predicted proteins | sample 7449851 | NCBI WGS metagenome assembly JACCEA01 (sample SAMN15323453, study PRJNA562643) | freshwater metagenome | isolation source: river surface water | place: USA:Blue River Watershed | collected 2017-08-18 | reverse complement strand
CGTTAGTCAAATAGCTTATCGTGCCTGTATATACATGATTACTTGTAGTTCCATCTGCGCCAAGATGTAATATAGAAGGCGTTTTAGTACGCCCAAATAATCTGCCCACAGTAGCGCTGGTTTGCTTCCGTTTTGAGGATGTGCAAGCCACCATCAGCGTTTAGCTGGGCTTTTCTGTCTTTGATTGGTATATCGTACCAGGCACTAACTGGCAGCATGAGATCCTTGGGTACATACTTGGTTGGTATTGTGGCGATCTGTTTATTGCCACCGCTGGTAAATGACAGGTCGTAGTCAACGATGACTAGGTTACCTTGCACCTTCCACTTGACCCGGTTGTCAATCGTTGATACGGCCCAATCTGTATAGTTTTCACCTTTAAGGTAGATTTGACCATTTGCTGCGATGATGAGGGCGTTTTTGCCAGAGCTATCTCGGCCAAATTGAATATAGCCAAAGTCTGGATCAGAAAGCCCGGTATGCAGGACCTCTTCGATATTATCGGTTAGGTTGGTCCGCAAAAAACGAATTTCACCAGATGTTACTGCCACGACTGGCATGTCGCTTGCGGTAGCCTCTGTGTTAGATTTTTGGACTGGGCTACCATTTACGATAAGCCCGTAGTTATCGACAAATAACCCTGTCTTAAATGCCGGGTAGTTGTAAACAGGCACAGCTGAACTACCAGCGCCAAAACTACGTTGTAGTAGCATCTTCCCGGCCTTAACTGTACCAAGATTGGCAGAGATAGCCGATAGGTCGCCAACGCTTAGCTTGTCCACTGTCACAGCGCCATTTTTAATCATCGGGCCATTTATAAACTGGTCCTTGATTTGCAAATTGTCGGATGTGATGACATCCTTGACCCATCTGGCCCCGATAAAAAGATACTGCTCACCAGGAGCGATAGTGGATGAGTTGGCAGTTATGACTGTTGACCCTGTATACTTCCATCTTGCCCCTGTTGGCGGATTAGCTGGTGCGGTTGACTGGACAAAGGTGGCAGTAACATTGGCCCTGTCTATCCACTTATAGCTCGCTGCGCTAGTAGACTGGGTAGGGTTACTGCTTGAGTAGTGGCCCATGTAGCGCTTGGACGCATCAGTAAGGTTAAAACCCGTTGACCCGTCTGGGCTATCTGCGTAGGCAACGTAAAAGTAAGCACTGGCTCCGTCTGCACCTTTAATGAGCGTCCACTTATAGGACGCCGGGTTTGAACTGTCCGCTGCTGTGTAGTCAGTGTACTGTCCGATGTATGTCCGGCCTGCGCTGTCCGTGGTCGAAAAGCCAGCCGTCCCGGCGCTGTTGTTAGCGTAGGCAATGTGGAGGTAAGGGGTGCGACCGTCCGCACCCTTGGCCCCTGGTACACCTTGTGCTCCGTATGCACCTTTGATAAGGGTCCACTTGTAGCGTGTAGGGTCCGTGCTGTCTGTGGCCACTTGGTCAACGTATACGCCTATATATGTCCTGTTACTGTCAGACATGCTAAATGCTGACTGGCCGTTTGCGCTGTTGGCGTAGGCTATGTGCGTGTAGCTGGTCTTTCCATCTGCACCCTTGGCACCTGGCAAACCTTGGTCCCCTTTTGGACCCTGGAGGCCGTTTAAACCCTGCGGGCCTTGGTCGCCTTTAGGTCCAGTCTCTCCCATTTTAGCGACTGAATATCCAGTCTCGGATGTGTTGTCTGTGTAAGTCCAAACCGTTTTAGTCCACAGAAATTGTCCAGCAGGAACGCTAGGAACAGTGCTTGTCCATGCTGTCGGTTGGACTGTACCAGAAGCACTCTGACCGTATGTGATAGTCGTTGAACGAATCCCGACTCCATCCTTACCTGCTATACCATTTGTCCCGTCATTCCCATCTCTAGCAATATATGTTTTGGTATATCCTGTTTCGTTTTTGTTGTCTGTGTAAGTCCATACTGTTTTAGCCCATAAATATTGACCTTTAACCAAGGTGGGGACACTTGCTGACCATGATGTAGGTTGAGTAGTTTCATTTGCAGATAATCCGTAGGTTGAAACTGTTGACTTGATTCCTACTCCAGGAGCTCCAGGCAATCCATCTTGTCCAGGGTCACCTTTTGCACCTTTTGCACCAGTATCTCCCATTTTAGCGACTGAATATCCAGTTTCACTAGTATTGTCAGTGTAGGTCCAAACCGTTTTAGTCCATAAATATTGACCTGGAGTTACGCTCGGTACAGCTGAAGTCCATCCTGAAGTAGGAGCAGTTGTACCAGATGAACTTGAAGCATAGGTTATAGATGTCGTTTTTATACCTACTCCATCCTTACCTGCTATACCATTTGACCCGTTATTACCATCCTTGGCAACATACGTTTTGGTATATCCAGTCTCGGATGTGTTGTCAGTGTAGGTCCAAACCGTTTTGGTCCATAAATATTGACCTTTAACCAGATTTGGAACAGTAGTAGCCCATGTGGATGGTTGAGTTGTATCAGATGTTGATAATCCGTAGGTAATGACTGTTGATTTGATACCTACTCCGTCCTTGCCTGCAATTCCGTCTATGCCTCTATCGCCCTTTTCGCCCTTTGGACCTTGTGCCCCGTCCTTACCTCTTTCGCCATCGGACACATTTGTGAACGTCAAGTTGTCCCTGAAAACTTCTGCGTTCCCGATATAAGCACAAACTGTCAAGACCATTCTGGAGACAATGCTGGAAGCATTGACCACATACTCTGCACCTGTTTGTGTTTCTTCTCCATTGACCAGATACCGCCATGTAGCACCAGTAATTTGCTTGATGCCACGATAAAGGCTTGGAATGACAGTGCTAGTGCCTTGGCCATTTTTGAACATCACACCATTTGTCGTCGCAAGACGGATAGAATATGGTTGAAGCTCCTCAATCATCCGTTTGATAGCCCCTTGGGCATCATCTGACAGCTGATTTTCGAGGGCTTTCGCATTCGCAAACACAGTCTTGTTACGGGATGGCTTAGTGAAACTGATAGACTGCTCAAAGACACGGGCTTGAACAATGAGTGTCGGGGTGAACCCATTGTCTGTGATTTTAACGGTATCGCCGATGTCGGCATCCACCCAACCATCAAGCTCATATGTGATGGCTGGATAGGCATTTTTTCGCAGGCTGGCAAGTGCAGCCGAACGAATGACAGTTGGATTGTCACTCTCAACGGTCATGTCTTTCCGTATCCACTGGTCACTGGTGGTTTCGGAAGTGAAGGCCGCAGGGTAACGCTGCATCGAAAGTGGAGCATACAACATTTCGCCTTTTTGGTAAAATTCGACTTGGCCCTTGCTGTTCTTGACCTCAATTTCGGAAGCACCAGCAATTGTTACGATTTCGCCATTTTCACGCTTACCAGTTGCACGAACAGCGTTGAAAATGCCAGTTTTGTCAATCTTTCTGGTCATTTTCCGAAGGTTTTTGCCATAAACCAAAGAAATGTCAGATCTGATTTGACCTACTCCATTATTGGTTACGCCATCATAGGACTTGTAAACATGGACCAAGAACGATTTGATAGTACTATCGTACCGCAAGCGTGTTTCGAATTCTAATTCTGCATCGAACCTTACGGCAAGTGACAGCAGGCGAGCTAGTTTCGTTTCCGTACCTTCCCATTCAAGCGTGAGCTTTTTCTCCTCGACCTCGTTCCGCCCGATTTGCAGCAATGAAAAATTGAGTAATTCCATCGCCTTGCAATACTCCGAGAAGGTCATGGCCTTGGATGCTTTATATGGGTTTGAATACTCGTTAATCAGCTCAAGGTTGAGGTTTTCACACACACAGTGCATGGTTGTTTCGTCTTCGTCAATTTGCATCACCGAGAAGACGTAAGACCGCCCCTTGTACTTGAAAGAAACGAACGCCTTGTCATTCAAGAGATTGTACGCTCTGTTATCTCCGAGGTCTGATTTGACAGCCTTTTTGTAAACCGTAAACTCGAAAATGCTTGAACCAGTTTCGAGATAACGTGTCCAAACATCATCGAAGTAATTGAGTGTATGTGGCTTGTCGTTATCAATCCAAGCAACTTTTCGAAGATCCGAACCGTGAATTGAAATAAGCATTAGATGAACCTCTCTTCTAAATTGATTAAGATAGTCGGGTCTGTTTTATTCCATGACGACTGCCACACTTCCAGCGTTGATTGACCAACTGGAATTGACAGCCATTGAGAACCATCCACAACCTCGCTATTGCTAGATAGACCATTGACTGTAACAGTGTCCATTTCGCTGTTAACCTCAATGGTCGAGTCAGTAAAGAAACGGTTTGGAATATCCCTGACAAATGGGACGTTTGCTTTTTGGTACAAAATCTGGTCAAGGTATTGGTGAGTGACTATCGGTTTGTTGCCGAATGTGCCAATAGCGACATGGACTTTCGCAGACTTTTTGCCCTTGATTTGAGGGACATAGAACCGATTGTAAGACCCCCACCAGTACACAGTGACATACTCATTTTCTCGGCGTATATCAGACCAGCCACGCCCCTGGTTGAACGGGTTTTGATCATCTTTGTGAGTACCAATGAACGACCATCTTTTTTCGATTTTGTACCCGCCATTGCCATCTGATGACATGAAATTGTACTCGCAACCAAGACCAAGCGAGCGTTTGATTGTTTCTACACCATAAAGGAATTGCCCATTGGTGTCAGAAACAGTCAGCTTGATAAAGCCATATTGATTTGACGAACCGAGCCAGAAAATTTGTCGCCACCAAATGTACTCGTAAAGCGAACCAACGGCACCAGTATTGTCCGCTGGAATGGTCCATGTGATAGACCCTGCATTGTTCTTGTAGGCTGTCACGGTACCACGGTTGGCAAGATGGATATGGTTTCGCCCCCAGACGTTAACCGTACCAAGTGCCCCAATCAGTTGTTGGCTGGTATCATTCAGAACGGCAACATTTTGAGTGCCACCAGTAAGGGCATTTGAAATGTTGGACCTGTAATCAAAGAGTGTCTGGGAAGCAGTACCTGAAACGGTGTCCGCTTCTTCTGGGTTGCCAATCTCAATAGCCCCCGAACTATTTACGATGCCGAGGTAGCCGTTTTCTGCGTTATTTTTAACCGTAATAATAGGGAATGCTGGGACAGTACCATTGTTCTCAATATCGAAAACATATTTATTACCCTCTTTTCTGAAATCACGGACGATTTTGTATGAAGTTGAGTGGGCAACGCCATCTGGCACCAGAATTGTCATTTTGCCCTTTTGGAACCATGTGGAAAGATTGCTAACATCAACATCGTCTGTGATAATTCCGAGATAATACTTATCAGGCTCGTCATCGAAGGAAATCCTGACAGCTTCCCTTGTGTGAAGGATGCCAGCGACTTCGTGTTTCAAGGCTTCCATCGTCAATCCAGTGTCTGTTCGCATAGCAAATTCGACAACGATTTTCTTCGGACCGATTTTGACCTCTTGAACGTTAATACCGATTGCAGGAGCATCATTTGTAGCGATGCTCCTCTCATTCCCAATCAGACGGTTGATATTCGTGATCCGAAAATATTTTGACATGTCGTGCATGTTGAAATTCATCTTTGTTTCCGCCATTAGTCTATACCTTTCGTGCGATTTTTGAGCCTTTGTTGCTCTTGTTGAGCCTTGGTCATTTTCCTTGCAGTGCGTGCAACCAATGTATCGTCATCCATACGCATTTCGACTGGACGTTCCAATGCCTTCTCGGCAATGTCTGCCATACGGTTGAACGTTTCATCTTTCTTGGCTTCGACCACCTTGACCTGCTCATTGACTGATTGCTCATATTTCGAAGTGGAGTGGACTGCTTTCGATAGCTTGGTTTTGCCGATACCAATAACACTCTCTGCACCAGAAGTGAACCTTGAGATTTTGCCGTACATATCATCAAGGGCATTTTCGACCTTGTAGGTGTTTTTGTCAATACCGACAGCCACACCAGCTGGAATGTATCGCCCGATGCTATCTCTAAACAATCTCGAAGGTGAGTGGATTTGGGCTTTGGCCTTAGCTGCCCTTTCGGCTTGTGCAATCAAGGCATTTGCCGCAGCAGTAACAGCCCCAAGTGCCGACAGCATACCCTGTGCCAACCCTTGACCAATCATTGCACCGACATAACGCATCGTACCAGAACCAGAACGAGCCACATTGGTAACGGCTTGGATAAGTGACTGCATGGCAGATACACTTGGCCCCTGACCAGAACCAATGCCGGTTGCAATATTCGTAGCCGTCTCACGACCTGCACGGCTTCCATTTTGAGCCATAATAGCCCCTTGGGTACGAATAGAAGTTGCAATGCTTGTCATAACAGTTCTGACGACCGTTTCTGCCTTTTTGAAGTTGTTGAATTGATCAACAGCACTAGAGACAGCTGGTCTGACAGTCGCTAGTGCAGTAGTAAGACCACGAACCGAAGCTGTTAGCGTAGTTACGCTAGCAACAGTCGCCGTTGCTCTTGCTTGGAATGTAACAAGCGATGAAGAACTACGAGAAATCCCGCTAGAAAATACATTTGCAGAAGCACCAGATGAAGAAAGAACTGCTTGTAATCTGGTAAGGCTGGCACCAAGTGCAATGAGTACCACTGATACCGCACGCATCCCAGAAGTGCTTGTTTGGATGGAATTTCCAAAAGTCAGGAACGACGCACCGACAATCATCAAGGCTGGTGAGATACTTGACAGACTTGTGACAATCTGCGGAAGGCTTGAAGCAATCAAATTCAGTGATGCAACGGCTGGAATAGCGTTAGTCTGCATCATCTGCAAGGAGACAGCAAGGTTTTTCATCTGCGTGCCGGCGTTGCCAAGACCAGATGCAGCAGCAGCGATGGCTGCCACACCCGTAGCAGTAGCACCAAGTGATGCAACCAAATCACGGAGGTTGGTATCGGTTATGGCAACGACACCCTGTGCCAAGGCTTTGAAGCCCTTACCAGCATTGAGTGCAGCATTTCCGATGCTATCAAAAACACCTGCAAGGCCGTCCAGTACTGACTTGATAGACGTCCCAATGCTTTCAATCACCCCACCGATGCTCTCGAAGACTTGAGAAATACTAACGCCAAGCTGTTGGACGAGGCTAGTTATTTCAGCAATTATCGGTGCAATCTGTGTAACAACGTTATTGAACGCATCAACGATAGCAAGTAGGACAGGTGCCAAGGCTTGAACCATTTCCGTGATCGACGGTATAAACGGTGCCAAGGCTTGAACAATCTGTACGATTGCCTGCGATACAATTTGTACGATTTGAACGAAGGCGTTTGCCAGAATATCAACGATTGGAGTTATCGCTGTTGCAATTCCCGCCAACGCAGTGCCAAGTGTCGCAACGATTTGACTGATAGCAGTACCAAGTGTTGCAATTATCGGTGGCAACGCAGTACCGATAACTTGAATAATGCCTTGGATTGCAGTACCCAAAGCCTGAATTGCTGGAGCGGTAGCCCCTATCGCCGTCCCGACTGCCACAATCAAAGGTGACAACATAGCAAGTGATTGAGCTATGATTGGCAAAATAGGCGATATTTTCAGCAACGCACCTGCGAAGGCATCCATCGCACCAGTCAGAACTGACACGAAAATGTCAGCCAGACCTTGCAAGAAAGGCAGAACCATGCCTGATGCAGCAGACAAGGCAACCAGTGCAGCAGTTACTGCAGCCACACCGAGTGCAAACGAAGCAACCCCAACTGGATTGAGCATAGATATGCCACGCATGATGCCCTGAAAAGCAGTTGAAACGGTCTTGCCGATGCCTTTGAATACCGTTGAGATACCAGATGCAACACCATTGAACGCACTTGTAACAGATTTGACCGCTTCGCTCGCCATCTTGCCAAGGCTGGTGAATGGATTCGGGATTTTGAACCCACTGAACAAGCCCTTGACCATGGACAGTGACTTGAACGCACCAATTATCCCAGCAACCGCACCGATAACGCCAGCAATGGTTGGACCCATTCCACCGATACTGTCATTGAACGAAAGAATGGACTGAATAGCTGTATCAATCCAACCTGCCAGCTTATCGAACGGGATCTGGTCCATAAATCCGATAAGTGCTTCGATAGCTTGGATGCCATATTTCGAAACGACATCAAAGGCTGGTTGCAGTTTATTCGTAAGTGTCTCTTTCAGACCATCGACGGCTTGGTCAACGGTCTTGTATTGAGTAGCCAGATTTGAGAAGTCAGCATTTGTACCGACTTCCTGAATAGCATTGAAAAAGTCTTGAGTGGCGATTTTCCCGTCCTGAACAGCCGTAACCATTTCAGCCGTGGACATGCCCATGTGCTTCGCAACGGCTGCGATACCAGCTGGCGTTTGCTCCAACATCAACTTGAAATCAGCCCAGGCAACTGTTGGCTTGGCTGCCATCTGAACAGCTTGAGTTGACAGGGTTTTCATTGCTTGTGTAGGATTTTCAGCGGCAGCTGCAAGACCACCGAAGCCCATTACGAGCTTGTCAGTGCTTCCAATACCAACCGCAGCCAACTGGCTATATGTTTGAGCCATATCAGATGCCGAGTAAATCGTATCTTGGGCGAATTTTTGCAACTTGCCACGCACCGCATCTATTTCGCCTTGGCTCTTTCCAAGCATACCCATGTTTGCATTGAAAGTCTGCCATGCTTTCGAAGAACTGTTTAGCTCTCCGACAATTTCCGAGACACCGTTTTTGAGCATCCCGATAGATGACAAAATAGCATCACTGACAAGACTTGCACCAAGAAAGCTCTTGAAGGCTGAACCGCCCTTCTCCGCTTCACTAGCCGTCTGTCCGAGTAAATCTTTAAGTCGCTTGATCCCATCCTGTGCCGAGGTTCCGTCAAGGTCAACCGTGATGACTAATCTACCGTCCGCCATATCTAACCCCCTCTCTGTCTAATCATATTTCTGCAAGTGTGCAGGCAACGCAACCTCGTCTTGCCGTTCTCTCATGATCCGCTTCTCTTTTGCACTTTCCCCTGATGGTTCCCATGCTCTGATTTTCAAAATCTCTGCGAAACGAGTATCGCTTGGCAATCCAACCAAAAGTGCATTGAACTTCTTCCAGTGCAACTTGCCCTGCTGGTCAATCAAATCAATGCCGTACGCTTGCATAAATCCTGCGTATATATATTCACTATCATACCCGATATTGAACAGGATTTTCTGACCTTTTTGTTGTTTCTTCGGTTTCACTGGCAATGGATTGCCTTCGAGGTCATATCTTATGCCTGTTTCATCACTTTTGGACGTATCAATGTGCTTGTTGAACACTTCCTCGTAAACCTGCAACTGCGTTTCGAAGTCCAAGCCATCAAAATCATTGGTCCGAGTTAGTAAGCGAAGGGCGAATTTTGGTTTGTACTGTATCTGGATTTTCGGGTCCTGCCATAAATCAAAGACCCGTAAAACGTTGTCGAAAGACAAAAAAAGTTGGTACGACTTTCCGCCAAATACCAACTGTTCGTCCAGACTTCTCGAAACATTAAACATTTCGAAAATCTCCTTTAGTGTTATTTTGTAGCAACGTATTGTTTGAAATTATCTTCCGCATTACGCTTTTCAAACTCTTCACGGATTGCCGTAGCAGTCTGGATGAACGCAAGTGCATAATCGGAAGTGAATTTGCCACACAAGTTGTAGATCTGCTCTGGTGCTTCGTCACCCAAAAGAGTGGCGAAAGACTTGTCCACAAGCTCCCTCAATTCTTTACGGGCTTCGACTGAATTTTCTTTGCCCTCAATGACTTCATCGAAGCCAAGAATTTCGGTTGCCAGCTCTTGCAACTTGTCCCAATTATCGTCGCTGATTTGGAACTGGAATTGAACCTCGTCCGTAAAGACGATTGGAATGACGTTCTGATTGATTTTGATAATTGCCATTGTGATGCTCCTTTTGGATTTTTTTGAACAAGGCAATTATATCGAAAAAATGGGAAAAGGTCAAACCTTCCCCCACCGAAAATGTCACGGAGTGACTGCTGCTTCTTTTGGTTGGCGTATCCATTTGATAGTGCACTCGAAGGCTTCGTACTCTGTAGCATCGCCATCGCCTGCTTTAATTTCGGACACGTTCGCAACTTCTGTCCATTTCTTTTTCTTGTCGGCAGATGTGACACGGAACCAGACACGGCGATCATCACCGATTTTGTACTTCATGGAAGCAATCAAAGCCTGTGCCTTGTCTTCTGCATCATACAGACCCTCGAATGAGAAGCCACCGACAACTGACAAGACTGTTTCTTCTGGCGTGCCATCGCCATCGTAGTAGCCTGTGTCGTCTGTATCTTCATCGCTTTCATCATTGACGGTTTCGATATACTTCGCCAATTTCAACCATGCTGTTGGCTCTGTGGTTGGCGTAGCAGGGTTAAAAATCCCAATTTCATGCACCCGAAGGGCGTTCTTTAATCTAGCCATGTTATGTTATCCCCCTTGTAATTCAAGTTTGGCTGTCGCAATAAGCGAGTAAATGTAAAATTTCTGCTCGTCCTTGCCATTCATGGCAGGCTTGTCCACAGAAATAGAAAGAAACGAATATGTGCCATCCGTAGATGGAAGTTGCAAATCGAATTGGCTCAAGGCATCATGGACTGTCCAGATAATCGAACTGCCACGCTGGTTGTCTCTCATTTTCAAAGCAATTTCGAAAGGCAGTGACACCTCTCGTGTGCCATCCATGAATTCTCGGTCAACCTTTCCACCAGACATGGCATTGATAACCAAGTCATCTATGCCGTCCTTGAAAAAGTCAATGCGGGCTGCAAGTCCATCCAATTCCAATTTGTTTATGTAGTCCCGAAGGACATTTTGAAAATCAATATTGTTATTCGACATCATTTCAACCCCATTGCATTCCGTGAAACCTTCTTCCAATTCTCCAAGTGGGCTTGCTTGGCTTTCAGATACCACTTTTTGCCCCCGCCATTGCTATATTTACGAAAGACCTGCTTGCCATTAGTGCCATAATACTGTGCCCGTGCATATAACATGCCGTAGGTGATATTGCTTCCGTCACCAGCAATGGAGACATTCCCTCGCAAATCACCGTCACGAAATGGCACATAAGGTTCGCTATCATCGACGATCTGACCAGCAAGGGCAATCTGCCCCTTGACCATATTGTCTTGAGATACCTTTTTTTCTGCACGACCAATGTCAACTTTGGCCCGAACACGCACTGTCATCAAATCACCTCGATTTCGTAACTGAATACAGCTTTTGAAAATAGGTGGTTGACCGTATAGCCCTGTACGATATAATCACGCACACCATCTGACAATCGGGCACCCAGCCAGCTATCGTCGATGGTTACATCGCAAAAATTCGGATAAACGAACACCGTCCCGACCTTTTGTCTGGTCACAGTGTTACTCGAACCAGACACCGAAACGGACCTATCAAACCGAACAGGCTTGAGAAGAATTGGCTCGGCTTCCTTCTCTTTTCCGTATCCGTCTGGACCAGATTTGAGAAAGACTTGAACCTCGTCTATCAATAGTCGCTTATCTATCATACAGAACACCTCGAATTTGACCGAAACCAGCCGATTTTAGCCAGTTTAACGCATCGAGTGATAAATTATATTGATTTGCAATTTGAGCCGAATTTGAGCCATTCTGGAAGCCCACAGAAGTACGCCCAACTGAAATGTTCGACGCAAGTATCTTGTCATCAGCTGTCATGATTGCAGCAGTGTCCAGGTAGCAGACTTGGAAAGCAACAGCAAGCTGAACAGCTTTCTTTCGCTTATCGTTATCTGTTTCAAAATCCACGGTGTCATAGAAGTTGTCAGTGAATAGGTCAATGGCCAGCTCGGCTCGCTGTTCCAGCTTCTCAAAATCTTCAACCTCGTCAAAGCCAAGTTTTGAATATTCTTCCGCTGTTAAGTATGCCATAGACACCCCCTTGTTCTTTTATCCCAAAAAGCAAGGGCGATATGCCCCAGCTTATTTTTCGCTTTTCTTGGTGCGTGAGCGTTTTGGCTTCTCTGGAGTGTTTTCCACAGGTTCTTGGTCGTTTTCCACAGGTTGTTCAAAATCCTCTGGAACCAAGATGCCATTTGGATACTCTGGGAAAGTCAAGGCGAACCGCTCGTTCAGTTCTTTAGCTTTTTCTTCCGCCAATTCAATCACATCACCAGCGAAAACAGTCTTGTTCTCGCTAGCGAATGTAATATTGACGTGCGTTAGGTAGGTTTTCTTGGACATATCGCAACCCCCTCGACTAGACGATTGTGCCAGTTACTTTAACGACAGCAACCTTGTTATCGTCGAGGACAAAATGTCCACCTTTGGCAGCACCTTGCATTTCGACACCTTCGAATTCACGAGCTTCGATTGTACGAAGTGTTTCAATGCCGACAAAGGGCACTACGATTGCATCTGGTGAGAAGTAAGCAATGTCGCCTGAACCTAAGTATTGTTCTGGTGTTTCAACCAGCTTGAAGCCTTTGTACTTAGCCAAGCCGTTCTCGTCAACAGATACAGATGAACCCTTGGCAGTAGTCGTAGATGCCATGTCAATGATGGCATTGTAAACCTCTGTACGAAGGTAAACTGTAACAGGTGCAAGCACCTCTTTGTTGGTGTAGTAAGCACGCATCTTGTTAAACAAAGCCTTGATTTTTTCTTCACTTAGATCTGCAAGTGCTTCTGAACGACCAGCGTTTGCTGAAAGGAAATTGCCGACTTTCTTGTTCATGGCACGCACCCATGCTTGTGAACGCAATTTCATGCGGTCTGCAATGGCTTGTTGAATATCATTGTTGACAGTGAATTTGTCAAGCCCTTCATGGAAAGTCAATTCGTATGAGTAGTTGACGTCTGTATCTTCATAGATGACTTCTGTCATATCGCCGAAGCGTGACTTTTTGCCAGAACCATTACCGAAGCCACCATCATTCGCACCTGTCAAGTAGTCAGTGCCGACCACAACTGGAACAGCAGATGTTTTGACAGAAAATGCTTTGGCATTGTGTTGCACACCATCCAAGGTTTGAAGTGGTGCTAGTACGCCAGCGAAGGCTGATTGAGCTCCGAAGGCTGCATTGAAAATTTTGAGGTATTGAGGTACGTAAGATACAGCACCGATACCATTATTCTTTGTCGTCATCTTGTAACGCTCCTTTTAGATTTATTTTGCCGTAAAACTTGCAGCAGCTGCTTCGAACGGGTCATATTTTCCACTTTCGTCGGCAGATGGATTGCCAGTGCCAATGAAATGAACGCCAGATTTTTCAGTGCCAGCATCTTCCGCTTCGAATAAGAATGGCTTGCTTTCTTTCAACCCACCCAGCACGCTGTCGAGTTGAGGTTTTCCAGCTTCATCGAACTGAATACCATCAATGTCTAGTAGCGACATCACGATTTCGGTATCGAGTGCCTTGCTATCTTTCAAAGCCATCAAGATGCCATTTGTTTTGATAGTCTTTTCCAATTCTGCGGTTGAATTGCTCTTGTAGTCTTCAAAATCTTTGGTGATTTTGTCCAACTCGCTTCGCAATTCGTCTGAATTGCCTTCCTTGGCCTTCAAGTCATCAATCTGTGTTTGCAGTTGCTCCAGCTGTGACTTGTAGCTCTCATTCTCGGCTTGTAAGTCACTCACAGACTTTTGTTGCTCGGCAATTTCTTGCCCTCGTAAAGCGAATACGGCTTTTGCCTGTTCTTTGGTCAGCCCTAGTGCTTCAAGTTCTTCGGTTGTCATATCTTATCCCCCTCGCTTTTTTTAGCGGGTCAGCCCCCGCTGGTTTGTAAGATATTTTAAGTGTATCGAAAAATTCGAGGGAATTTCCGTTAAATACCATGGTATGGACCAAAAAAACGAGAAGGTCATCCCCTCTCGTTAGCTTCCGTAAAACTTTTCTCTGGAATAATCACGATGCAGCACGTCTTGGTTATCTTCAACGAACTGTCGTACCTTCCCTTGAGCTTTTTTGACACGCATTTTCGCCTTCTGAATTTCTTCCGCATCTTCCAGTTGGTTCGCATAGTGCAATCGCTCCTTGGTTTTTCTGACCGCTCTTTCAAGCCCTCTCTGCTTGGCTTCCAACTCGGCATTGGCCATCGCTTCTTCTGGGTCTGGGATATTATCCGCATCGAAAGTATTAACGCCTATAACAAACGGGGTGAGGTGATGCCCACAATGAACACCCAGACAGCCACCTGCCCTGCCGTAGCCATAGTCTGCAAGTGAGTACACCTTTATGCCATCCTGTTCGAAGGCTGGACCATAGGTGACTATTTGCCCTTGGATATACGCACACATTTCCCTCGCAGAAGATTTTCTGGAATAACGAAACGTTGTGATACCAGCTTCTTTGGCTGATCTGGTTCTCATTTCATTGTACGTCCGCCGAGTAGTGCTTTTGACAACTGCACGGGCATAGACATCTGCACGCCAGTGCTTTCCGCCAGCATCCACGAAGCCAGTGAACCCTCGCTCTGTCCATTTCAGTACGCTTTCGGCAATGGCTTTTTGAGGTGTACTTATCCCAGCCGCAACCTGTGCCACTGTCTTTTGGACTATATCCCGAAACACGACCTGCACGCTTTCTGGCAACGTACTGTTAATCATGTTATGCAATTCGCCAATGGCTTGAGAAGAAAGGGCTGAAAGGCTCTCGTGGACCAAGTTTGACTGCCATCCTTTCGGCTTCTTGCCATATCTTGTGAATGTGTCCTCGTAGATTGACAAGCCCTCGTTTTCGACGACTTTACGCAACAAATCCTCGGCAATGCCAGACCTCTTTGCAATTATTTTCAGATTTTCTTCGTTGAGCATATTCATTTCGGACAGCTTTTGCAGTTGCCAAGCGTATGGATTTTCTTCAAGGTCAACGGGTCCTCGTTCTTTCAACCTACGAATGAGGTTTTCGAACAACTCAACCTGCATTTGCTCATAAATGTCACCGACTTCCAGGCTGCTTAATTCGTACTGCTCGAAATTCATCGCTGGCTTACCGCTCACAGATTTCTTTTGCCTAGCCCTAGCCATTTACACCCCCCTTGCTATTCTTCGTTATTTCCGCTATCCTGCGTTGTCTGGAAGTACATCAATTCTGCATCAGTAGGTGTCTCTGTTTCTGAATTGATTTCCCGAATAATCTCGTCCGCTTCTTCCAAGGTCACGCCCATCGTTTTGGAAATAGCACGACGTTGGCTGGTCAGGTTGGAAGCATACGCCTTTGTCCAGTATTCCAACTCGGCGTTTCGGTCTGTGAAAATACCATCGTCAAGGTTGACTGAAATTTCTTTAAGCTCTGGAATTGGCCCATTGTATAGGTTTGACAATTTCCCAAGCTCACAGATTGAAACGACAAGCTCTTTGATAGCGAACTCAACCAGATTGACAATCGAATTACGCATCTGGTATGTATCGGATTGCTCTGACACAATTTCTGTGGCTGTCTTAACCCCTGTGCCGTCAAAAGTAAACATGCCAGCAGATACACCGATTTGCATTTCGTACAGCTTCAAGCCCTCTGAAATTGCTTTGGAATAATCTTCTGTACGGATTGGGGTGGTTATGTCAATAATCGGGTTGCTATCCAATGAACCAATGCCACCGAGTTGCATGAATACATTGTTTTCGACATCAAACCTGCGACGTGGAATTAAATCGCCCTGCTGGTTCTGCTTCATGATGACATCTGTCAGCTGTTCTGGTACGATGACACGGCGTTGGCCCATCTTAACTTCCCACATAAATTCGTCGAAGGTGCGGTTGATGAAGTCGATTGTCGGCTTCGCATTGTCGTAGATAGATAGACCAAGTGGGCTGTTAATATCCTTGTTATTCATGCCAGCTGGTTTGAGATAGGTGAACAACGGACGGGTCAAGCCTTTAATCTGCACCGTTTCTTCCATGTATTCGTAAAGGTCAGACAATGGAACACGGGCACCGACTTGGTTCTTGTCTTTCGAGCGGTACAGCTCATTTGTCACACGGTAGGTCGAACCGCCATCACCATCTGGAAGCCATTCATGAAATTCGATGAGGGTGAAAT
>JACCEA010250962.1_pt1 | contig 15991 bp, 13 predicted proteins | sample 7449851 | NCBI WGS metagenome assembly JACCEA01 (sample SAMN15323453, study PRJNA562643) | freshwater metagenome | isolation source: river surface water | place: USA:Blue River Watershed | collected 2017-08-18 | reverse complement strand
TGTCATGCGTGGACGGGTAAGCGCGGTGAATATGGTCTTCATCGGCGCTTCCAACGAACTGGGTGAATTCGAATCGGGTCTAACCGCGGCCTGGTTCGGCACGGTTCCCGCCGTGATTATGGGCGGGGTCGGGACCTGCCTCGTTGTTTTGATTTGGTCGTTCCTCTTTCCCACTTTGCGGAGAATCGACAAACTGCATAACAGTTAAAAGTCGATCGCGCGGGATGCAGATGCTCGCCGTGGCTCCCAAGCCAAAACCGGCTAGGGCTGCGACCTAGACCTGACCCAAACGTTTGGCTGCATCGGGAATTCAGCCCTTCAAAAGTTTCTCAATGTCAGCGGTGATGGCTTCCGGTTTCACTGTCGGTGCATAACGCTTCACGACTTTGCCGTTCTTATCGACGAGGAATTTGGTGAAATTCCATTTGATGTCCTTGAGGCCCAAAAAACCAGGCTTTTCCTTCACAAGGTACTGATAAAGGGGATGGGCCTTGGGGCCTTTGACATCGATCTTGGCGAAGAGGGGGAACTTCACACCGAAGTTCATTTCGCAGAAGGATTTGATGTCGGCTTCACTGCCGCTTTCCTGATTGCCGAATTGATTGCAAGGAAAACCCAGAACGCTGAATTTGCGATCCTTATAAGTTTCATAGAGCTGCTCCAGACCTTTGTACTGCGGTGTGAAGCCACAACCACTGGCGGTATTGACAATGAGGAGTGCCTGTCCACGGAAATCAGCAAGGGATTGCTCACGCCCATCGATCGTCTTGGCTTTGAAATCGTAAATGCCCATCGAAAGAACTCCTCAAAGGGAAAGTGGTCAACGGTTCCATTCATCTTTGCCTGAGCCAGGGGTCCCAAACAAGCACTATTTGAAAGGAGCAGACAGTCGAATCCCTTAAAGGTATTCAACGCTTGCCGCCAAACACCTGCTTCCCGCTGACTTTATTCCGCTGTCAAAGTCACTTTTTTATTATTTTTCAATAACTTAAAACAAGAAAGGCGAATTCGGAATTCGGTTCTTGAACAAAGCTTCGATGGTAATGAATTGATTTTATTTGACTTTGTTATGGTTTAACTCTTGCAAGAACGGCACCTATATGGGGAGGGATGCGTCTATGCGTAACATTCGTTATGGCCTTTACGCTTTGGTACTTCAGATGACGGCTTGCTCAGAATATCAGATGAGCAAGCTGCAGAACGCGCCTTTGAATGCCCGCACCGTTTTTCAACGCAAGGCCCAGGTGGCTTTCCGTGAAGCGGCTGACGCCTTGAGTGACAGCAATCATCGCGGGGTTCAAGGCCCTGGTGGTATTGGCTTCGCCTTGCAGGAGATCGTGCAGCAAACCTGCACCAACCAGGCCGACGGCGCGGTGATTAGTATACAATCCTCGCAGACGAGTTCATTTGCGATGGATTCCATGGAAAAAAATTATCAGAAAGATATTTTCATCAACGCGCAGGTGGAGAGATCCTACAAGCTCGTTGACGAGGATTTGGAATGTGCCCGTAAGCAACCCATCATCGAAGTTGATTTGGACAAGGAACTGGTCAACCTGCAGCTGGATGTCAAGCATCGGCGCGAGGAAAAGACTTATATCTCCGAGTTGCAAAAGCCGAAGATCGAGGAGAAAAAAACGGACGCGGCTGCACCGGAATCGGTGCCCACAACAGCGGATGCCAGCACCACGACGGCTGACGACGCCGCCGCTGTGCCTCCCCCGCCTCCGTCGCGGCAGATGACGGCCATTTCCTCACTGGTGGAAGGAACCCGCAAGGTGACGTTTACTGCTGCCTTGGGTGAGGTCGAGGATGACGTCAGCTATAGCAAGGAATCCCAGGGTACCGGGACGCGACGTGAGACCGTCCAGTCCAGCGAGGGCCCGGATCAGGAGTTGCAATTCACTGTCCAAAGCCAATTCAAGATGGTGGATACCTATGATGAAGACAACCGTGACCTGGCTGTAGGCAAGGGCCCGATCCGCAAAGAGATCACGACGGGAACAGTAAAATCCCTTCTTGCGGGTCAAGGATCGGTGGAGACAACTTTCACCAATCTGAAGCTCGAATTCACCCAAGGTGTCTGTAAAGCCGCTTCAGGCCAGATTCAGAGCCGCTTTTTGAATGAAGGCGATACCGCACCGCGCAAGATCGTGGATTTCGATATAGCCAGCAACTCCGTAAAGGTTACTCTGTTATCGTCCAGCGAAAACGCGGACCCCTTGACAGATCAGGCGGATATTCTGTCATCGATGGATCTGCAGAAGGAACTTTGCGCGCAGGATGCTTTCCTGGATTGATCTCTCGATCGTTGCTTTCGAGGCACTGGCGTCTTGGCAACGCGCGAGCGCGGCTTTATGGGAAGGCGTCGTAAGGGTCGAACGACTGGCTGGGGATGGGTTTGCTCAACGGTTGGCTTTATCCACAAGGACAAAGCGTCGAATGAATTCGCGCAGGCGTTCGAATTTCTCAGGGTTTTGGAACAGGGTAATTTGGGCGAAAGACTGGCTGCCGAACTGATAGGTGAGGAACTCTTCCAGGAAATCGGCTTTGATGATGGCACGCAGGCGTTCGAACTCAAAAAGGGGCTGGACTTTGCCTTCGGCTCTGAGATTTTCATAGACCCCCAAAGCACTTCCCACGCATTCGCTGTCTTCCCTGGAGTTCCATTTCATGCCGGTCGGCTTTTTGGCCCCTGCCGGATTGGGTTCAGCCAACCAAATGGCTCGACATAGACCATAGATCATCCACACCTGGGCTTCTCCCTCCGGGACCTTGTCGATAGCGATCACAGGGTTTTTGCCCTGCATAAGGATCTGGACTCGCGGCGTTAAAAGCTGCTTATGGATGTCAATCTTCATCAGTGTCTTATAGAACGCGATCTCGTCCAGGATATAGCGGTTCCTGGGCACCATCGCCAAAGTCGTTACGAAAGTCTGCCTGGCCTTCTCCCATTCTTCCAGTTTGGCAAGAGCGATAGCGCGGCGAGCATGCGATTCGTAAACAAAAGGATTCGCGGCAATCGCTTTGTCGAAGTAAAGAAGCGCGTAGGGCACCTGACCGAGGCTCAGATAGGCATCACCCGTATGCGAGAGAGCGAGAAAGTTATTGGGCTGAGCAGCGATTGCCTTGGCAAAACCTTTGATGGAAGCTTCATGCATTCCTTTGCGATAGATCTTCTCAGCCTCGATCATGGCGGCCTGTGAAGTCCTATTGATCTTGAATTCGCTGAGCACGACGTTATTTCCCCTTCGCTCGATCCATGGCATACGAAGGATGGGAAGCGGAGCCTCGTAGAGGAGGTCTTTTGGTTTCAACGCTTTGCTTTCCAGGCGGTAGTTGACAGCGGATTGCTCGACGATCTGCATAATGTCCGCGGGGCTGCGCAGAGGCGGCTCCTGAGTCCAGGACAAGGCACGGGACGCTGGTATAAAAGCAGCGAGGCAAGCAGCCAATAATGAGCAAGCCGTAAGTTTCATCAGAACTCCTTCACTCTTATTATCGGAAATCAGCGCGCGGTGATCAGTTCGATTTTGGAAACCGCGAGATTGGAAGTCACTTTTTTGCGACGATGGGTGGCATCGTCCCCGCTTTTTCTTACAGCATGGACAGATTCGGAGAACCTCCCTCCGGTTTGGAGGACTAGTTCCTGTGGCATACCAGGCACCTCGCCAGGATTCGTCTTCCCTCTGAAAAGTTGGTTTGAGGAAGGTTTTTTGATAGCGGTGGCTGGACCTTTCCCTGGGCCCTGCTTTAGGATCGAAGTCTCCAGCGGCCGCCTTGGCCACGATTCGGACAGCCAGGAAAGAAAGGAACATTCGGTTGACCAGACTTGAGTCGAAGCCGATCCGTGAACGCAGTATCTACAGTCTGTCCGGTCCGGTGCTATTTGAATTGCTCATGCTCTTTATGGTTCCCGCGGTGGATGCCTATTACATGACCCGCGTTTCGCCTGAAGCCGTGGCGGCGGTCAGTGCCGTACTGCCTGTCACAGGTTTGGGTTTCATTCTCTTCGCACCCCTCACTCAAGCCGGATCCAGCGTGGCCGCCCAGCATTTGGGCGCGAAAAATTTGCGGATGGCCGGCCTCACGTTCTCGTCGCTACTCGCTCTGAATATTGGCCTCGGCATTATCGTGAGCGCTGTTTTTATAAGCTGCGCACCCTTTTTACCAGAATTCGTGGGATTAACAGGAAGCCTTGCGGAGGTGGCCGCCGTTTATATCCGCGCCCTGGGTTTCGGTTATGTATTCCTGGCCCTGAAGATGACGAGTTCTGGGATACTCAATGCGCTGGGTCGCACGCAAATCAATATGTGGGCAGCGGTGCTGATGAATGGCATCAACCTCGGTCTGAATCATCTCTTTGTGACAGGAGTCTTCGGTTTCCCACAGCTCGGCGTGATGGGAATTGCCGCAGCGAGTTCCATCGCGTGGCTGCTGTCCTTCCTTTTTGCACTCTATTTCTGCCGGCATCACGTATCCTCTTTCAAGGCAGTCAGAACTCAGCTGCAGGAGGTACGGGAAACTCTGCAGCATGTGCTCCGCATTGGTTTGCCGTCGTCTTTGGAACCACTTTCCTATCAGTTGAGTCAAGTCGTCATCAGTCGCATTCTGGTGAGCATCGGGGTGCTCGCCGTGACAACCAAGGCTTATGTCGCCAACATCACGCTTTTCTCGCTGCTCTGGGGCGCTGCCTTCGCGAGTGGAACGCAAATCAAAATTTCCCATCTCTTGGGCGAACGTTCCTACAAGGAAGCCACCGCGCAATTGATTGCGGGCGTAAAGATTGCGTTGGTCGGTTGCACCGTCCTGAGCCTGATCCTGGCTGTGGGTGGACCCTGGTTCCTGCGCATCTTTACCGATGATCCCGAGGTTTTGCGTCTCGGCAGTCAGGTGCTGTGGGTCGCTGTGTTTTTGGAATGGGGTCGGGCCTTGAATGTCATCGTCGGAGCCGCTCTGCGGGCGTCCGGTGATGCTCGCTTCGTGGCTGGATTTGGCGTCATGAGCATGTGGCTGCTGGCAGTAGCCGGAGCTTATTTTATAGGTGTGGAGGCCGGGCTCGGCCTGATGGGTATTTGGCTGGTCATGAGTTTGGACGAACATCTGCGAGGCTGGGTCAGCCTCAAACGTTGGATGTCGGGTCGCTGGCAAAGCAAGACCGTCTATCGTTAAGAGACAGTCTGCTTCGATCCAGCTTGAGTGTCAGGTCGAATGTGGATTCGGCAGTTTCACCGGTTTGCCATCGACCCAGGTTTCGATGATTTTGATATCCTTAAGTTGTTCCGCAGGTATCGTGAGGGGATTTCGATCAATGATGATAAAGTCGGCCTGAAATCCCGCTTTGAGCTGCCCAAGACGATTTTCCGCAAAGGCTCCATAGGCCCCCTCGCGAGTCATGCCGAAAAGCGCTTCGTTCACGGTCAAAGCTTGCTTGGGATACCAGCCCTCTGCAGGTTTCCCATCAAGAGTCTTACGATTCACCGCAAAATATAGGGTTTCCATGGGAGTCCAGGGTTCACCCGGGAGATCGGAATTGAGCAGCAACCGAACCTTGGCATCCAAAAGCGAACGCCAGGCATAGGCGTATTGAATCCGTTCAGGCCCGAGCCTCTCTTCAGCCCATTTGGAATCACCGACCGCGTGCGAGGGTTGCATGCTCGCCAAAAGACCGAGTTCGGAAATCACTCGTATCGCGCCGGGATCAAGAACCTGAGCATGTTCGAGTCGCCAGCGCAAATCCTTTTGAGGAAATTTTTGACGAACATCGCGATAGACATCGATAATTTTTTGATTGGCAGCATCCCCGATCGTGTGAACGGCCAATTGAAAACCCTTGGGACTGGCACGTTCGGCCAGTTTTCGAATGGCTTCGATCGAAATGCGTTCCGTCATTTTTGCGTCTTGAGGTCGATCACTGTAGGGTTTGGCCAGGAGTGCCGTGCGGGACCCGAGGGAACCATCGTAGAAAACTTTAAAGCCCCGCACCGAAAAGAAATCGCTCTCGAGGGGCCCAAGCTCGGTCCAGCGAGTGACCAGTTCTTCATCATTTCCATCCAGCAATCCATAGACGCGGATCGGAAGTTTGCCCTGTCGTGCGAGGTTCTCCCAGGCAGGCAGGCGCTTGCGTCCAATCCCCGCTTCGTGGACGGCCGTAACACCAGCAGCGGCCATGAGTTCGAGGCCTTTGATGATGGCCCGTTCCTCCTGTTCCTGGGTCAACGGTGGCACATGAGGCTCGACGAGTTTTTTGGCCAAAGTGAGAAGAACTCCCGTCGCTTCTCCATCAGCCCGGCGCAGAATGGTTCCGCCTTCCGGATTGGGAGTTTTTGCGTTAATACCCGCTATCGTCAGGGCAGCTCCGTTATAAAAGGTCGCGAAACCATGTCGGGAATCCAATTTAACAGGATTCTTTGGAAAGGCCTGATCCAGCAGCCGGCGATCGGGATAACCACGGCTGGCCCAAACGCCTTCATCCCAACCCTGAGCTATCAACCAGGTTCCCGCTTTCGCATTCGGGTAAAAGGCCTTCAGGGATCGAATCATATCCTCAACGCTCTGCGCCTCGGATACATCCGCATAAAGGGAGCTTGACCCCAGTTCGGCCACATGCACATGCGAGTCAATGATACCCGGCAGCACGGTCCGCCCCTTCAAGGAAAGCTCGCGAGCCTTGGGATAGGCTTTTTTAAGATCCGGGTAACGCCCCACGGCCACAACAAGATCCTGGTCCACAATCATGGCGTCATGACTTGAAGAGCTGCTATCAAGCGTGAGTATGGATCCACCGTGAAACAATGTGGGACTGGCGTGCAGCGGTGTTCCAGCGAACAGCAAGGCTGCCCCTAGCCCCCTTATTGTCCTCGCAAGCATCAAGGCCTCCTCAATTCCAAAAAAAATGAATTCGTGCCGATTTAGTTAACGGAAATCGAAGACAGTGTCATGACAAAACTGTGCTTGTCGCCAGGCAGACCGATGGAGACTGTCGGCCGTCGCGCACAATCTCCATTCGTTGTAAACAATCTTTCAAAAAATCGGATGGACCGAGAATTGCGCCTGGAAGATTTTTCTATTCACGCCTTGGGTCGTCCCTAAAACCCGACAGCAGTTGCAAGAAAGACTGATGCACTCGAAACTTTTTTTCCAAGCGAAGAGCTGCACATCCTTATGCAGCAAGGCTTTGAATCAAAGCCCTTCATTGATGGAATGCTTTCTGCAGTTATCGATGCTCAACCCCAAAGGAGCCATACCATGCGCGCGTTTTATTTCGCAACTCTCGTCAGCCTTTTGATCGCTTGTTCGGATAGTCAGGAAAATCAGACCCAAACGGCCGCAGAAGAAAGGGGCGGACTGGTTTGGAAGAAAGCGAATATGACCAACTACACTTCATATCCTGACCCTGATAGTGAGGAGTGCTTGAAGTACAATGGCTGCGCCTGGGCGGGAATGTTTGCAGCTTTGCCTGAAAAACAGACCGAAGAATGGGTTCGTGCCCATAACATCGTCGCCGTTCATGAAAAGCATTTTGAAAAGTATAAGCTCAAAACTCTCCGTCTTCGAAAACACGAGCGGGAAATCGACGTCGTTGTCTATGATATGTGTTCCAACACAGACTGTGACGGCTGCTGCAGTGCGAACAGTCGCGAGACAGGCTTTCTGATCGACGTCGAAAGCTATACGTTGAAGCGCTTCGGAGTGGGCGATGGGGTCATCGAATGGGCCTGCCTCGATTGTCGTTAAGCTGCAAGTGAAGGAGCGACCGCAAGACACGTCGCTCCTGTCCCTTTGGCTGAAACGTCGTTTTCGTCTGAGGTCGGGTCCGTCTGCCATGAGCCCCCAACATGCATCCCATAGGGCTGTTCGAACAAGTATCGCCATCTCAGCATATTTTTTACTGTGTTGACAAAGTCGCTTGAGACGAAATTTTCAAGTTTTTATTCAGCCGCTATATTCTGCTTGCGAGGCTAGCTGGTCTCCATTATCCCTAAGGCAAGTCTCTGCCTAAAGGATGTACCATGAAGCAATTATCATCTCTTCTCATTGGTTCCTGGCTTTCTGTCGCCCTATTGGGGATTGTGGCCTGTGGTCGCTCCAGCCAAGACTCTCAGCCTGCCCCTGACTCAACTGCGCCAAGCCAGGAGCTTCCTCAGACGGCCGAACCAAAACTCAGCTACCTCCTGCCAAATCAGGCCTATCGACTCCAAGAGCTGCTCTCCAACGACATCGTTCAGCTTGTTTCGGAATGGGAAATTCTGTCCGGCTCTGGTCGTTTGGAGACAAACAGTCAGGGAACTTTTCTGACTGCGGACGAGGATGGCAAGTTGGTCCTGATTGGGCGCAAGAGCGACGGCGGTGCGACCACTGTGACGCTTGTGGTGAGCTCGCATCCCAAGCTTTCCCTCAGCAGGCCCTTGGTGGAAAAAAGCCTCCTGGATTTCATCCCCGCAAGACCGGGCGAAAAAGTCAGCTTGTCTGCGACAGGTGGTGTGCCGGAGCTGAAGGTTTGCCGCCAGCGCGGAGGGGCTGCAAAGTCCTCAGCAATCTGCACAACAGGCGACTTATCATTCAAGGCCGATGAGGACGAAGGTTACGTTGAGGTCTGGCTGCAGGATGGGGTCCAGCGTCAGTCCAATAGTCTTTTTTTCGTAATCCAAAGAAAACTCGGCGACCTCAGTTACCGATTCGGTGAACAGGGTGAACTTTCTCTCGTTTCGGGCGATGCCACGGCATCATCCAAGGACCTTGCCTTTGCGGTCGCACCCGACCAGAAAACTTTTTTTATCACCCGTTCCTTGCCCGCAGCGGGCCCTGGGCGTCAGCGCCTGCAGATCGAGAAGCGCGACGGGCGCGGAGCCTTGGTACCGGAATACGGAAACCAGGGTATAGCCATTCTTGAGGGTGACTTTGAATCGTCAGCGCTCACGACAGCAGTCGACTCGCAGGGTCGCCTCTTCGCTTTGGACGAAAAGCGAAGTGCAGGCGGTCTTGGGATTGTTCTCATGGCACTGGACGCGACCGGAAAACTGGATAATCTTTTTAGCAGGGAAGGTGTTTGGGAGCTGCCAGGAGTCGCGAACTACTCGAGGCCTTCCCTCCATGTCCTCCAAGATGATTCCATCCTGGTGGCTTATACGATCGACCAGAGACTGGGTCTCGGTTTGTCCGACTACGCTACGCGGCTGACTCGCCTCGATAGTTCGGGCTCGCCGGACACCACTTTCGGCCAGGAAGGGCATGTCGACATCCGACTGCAGCTGAACTCCAGGAAATCCATTTCAGTCGATGAAAGTCGTGGACTTATTCACGTGACAGGCTCACAGTTTGTGCCCAAAGACTCGCCTTTGAGTCAGCAAAAGATTACCACAGCTGCTTATGCGCGAATTAAGCTGCAAACGGGGGAGCCTGTGCCCAACTTTGGAAAAGCAGGCCTCTTGCTAGTCAACGTTGACTATAGGGTCTGCTGTCTCTTTGAAGATTTTAAGTTTCAGACAGCGCTCTTTTACCTGCCAAGCGGCCAACTCGCAGTGTCTCTCGCAGACCGGTTGTTCCTCTATGAAACGGGCGTTCCTGAAGGCCTTGAACAGATTACGATAGGTCAAGAAACGAATCCCTACTTTTTGAAGGTCTATTCAACATTCCAGGTCGGTTGGCGCAAACTCTTTGCACGAGCGTCTTCAGGCACAGCCGATTTTATCTTTCGCAGACCTGATGGGAAAGATTGGAATGAACAGTCCCCGATTGAAGCTATGAGCTATTCGGAGAAGTTCTCGGCAGCGCTTTTCAAGGAGTCGAATTCCAAAGTAAACCTCAAAACAGCGAGTGGCGAGGCTGTGCCTTGGTGGTTTGACCTCAGTTCGGATTCGGAGCTCCTGGTTTTAGACAAGCAGCTTCTGGTAACGCTTCCGAACCGCATCATCGCCTTTAACCTGGAGCCGAGCTCAATGCTCCGCTGAACTGAAGAAGTAGCTTTAGGTTTGCTTGCCGATGAATTTGGCCGGTTCGATCGGAATCAGGATCCATCGTTCCGGTTATACGGTCCCCTAGTGTTGATCCCCTTGGCAAGGTGCATATGGTGTGCAAGGGCTCTTAAAAAAAGTCCGCGAGGCCATGAAGAAAAATTGCATCTAGCCCGCACCGCAGCCTTGATCAAAGAATGGTCGCGACTGCAAGCCCAAGTGGTAGACGGGTCGGGAAGAGTTTCGCAGAATTTCACGCCGGCTCCAGGCCTGTCGAGAACGCTAACACGACATAGTCCGAGTGGATAAAGATACCTTGCTATACCTGTACAAAAGTTGTATATCACGGTGCTCGGCCGTTTGCGCTCTGCGAAAGATGCCTCCGCGAAGGCATCTCCAAACGGTCAACAGAATCCACGTTTGACAAAAGGTTTCCTATGAACATGCGCACTTCCAAGCAAGTCTTGCTCACCTTGCCCCTCATCGGGCAACTGTTGACAAGCTCAACGTCCCACAGCCAGACTTCCGCTTTGCAAAAAGTCCCGAATTATGTGGGCAGCGTCGTCTGCTCGGCCTCCCAGTTCATCACAGCCTATGGGGCTGACGACATCCAAAAAGCTGTTCGGGAATCCTTGGAAGCCGGTCTTTCTTTGAAAGTAAGGTCGATCGCAAAGTCCAGGTCTTACAGCCCTGCCATCTGCCCGGAAAAAGGGGGCATCGTCCTTAACGTTGAACCCCTCAAAGAAATTCTCGACATAGACACAGAAGCCCTGACTGTCACAGTGCAGCCGGGTATTCGCATCGGTGACCTGCAGGAGCGCCTGAACGAATCGAACCTGGCATTTCCCGTGACTCCTGATTACAATGGCGTGAGCATCGCGGGTGCCATGGGCACAGGCGCCCATAACAGTTCGCTGCAGATTCCTACGGCGGTTGGCGATTGGGTGGAAGAGATCAAGCTGGTCGATGGCCAGGGTGAGATTCAGGTGCTGTCGGGTGATGCGCTCGATGCCGCCAGGGTCCATCTGGGGCTATTGGGTGTCATTTTTGAAATGAAACTCAAAGTCGTCCCCCAATTCAAGCTGAAGCGGGTTTCCCTTAAAGTCAATGATCGCGATATTGCGACCGCTGCTATCGCAAGCGTTCGGCAGTATGCCTACGCTAAAATCCATTGGTTTCCGAAACAAGAGACTTATATCCTGGAAGCCCTCGACAAGGTGCCGGTCTCTACGCCTGGTGACTCATTCAATAGCTCATGGGGCACCCCAGCCATAGCCGGTGTACTTGGCGTTTTCCCCTATCCAGTGGACGTGCTCAATTCGAGCAAAACGCTGCAGTGCACAGCCGAAGGCCTTCGAGTCAAGACCTGGGCATCGAGCTATACCGCAGTGGATTCTTCGTCCGCAAATCCGGTCGGCCTTAGCTATAACATGATAGGAGGCTCTTGCGCCGAAGGAAGCTGTGCGTGGGACCGTGGAATCAAGTCACGCACGATTGAAGCTTCCTTTAAACTGAAGGACTTTGCTGCCTGGACCAACGACGTCAAGCAAATCATTGACCGCCGCGCCGGCTGTTTTCCTTTGCTGGGTATTTACTTGCGTTTTTCCGCCCCTTCCAAGGCTTTCCTAGGTCAGGCTTATGGCGAAGATACGGTCATGTTTGAAATCCATATGCCCGTTACTGGTACGCCGACCCTCGAATCTTCGAGCGAAGTCTACGATGAAATTTTTCAGATGACACTGCGCAAGTACCAGGGTCGCCCGCACTGGGGCAAGAACACCCAGCCCTACTTCAATAACCTTGGCAGCCAGCAGTTTCCTAAGTGGGAAGAGTTCAAAAACGTCCAACAAAGTATGGACCCGCAGGGAGTCTTCGAAAACCCATTCTGGACAAGCATTGAAGCCGGGAAAGTCGAGCCATCTTTCCCTGGATGCGGTGTAACGCGTGAGTGCTTCTGTTCGCAGGACAGTGATTGCGGTAAAAACGCTCGTTGTGAATCGGGCGTCTTCTTCAAAGAAGCCAAAATCTGCGTGAAGAAATAAGAATCATAAACACCAGGGCACGATTCCGTGTCCTGGTTCATTTCAGCCTCGCAGCCACCATCACCTTCTCCAGCAGCCAACATTTCAGTACAGTGCTTCGCCGATTGACGGGTCATACGCCTGATGAATTTCGACGTTTGTATCAAGCAATATGACGTAAGTCGTTTCAACTCTCTATCCACCCCGAGGCCACTCAAGTACCATGTCCTTGCTCATGCAAAGAGTCCCGAACCCCCTGGTAGGATGGGGGCACTTAGCCCAAGCCTGAGGAGTAACCAATGAGTAATTTTGAACAGGACAAACTCAAAACCTCCAGCATCGAAGAGGAGATTCTCGAAGAAGAGACCGAGGAGGAGGACTCCGAAGAGATCGAAGTCGATACGGAAATGTTCGCCGAAGGTGTGGTGCGTTTCCCTTGCTTCGAAAGCGTTCCCAAGGAAAAGAGCGCTGAAGAAATTTTCGACCTCGTCTTCGAAGCCTATCAGGATGAAAACCTTCTCGAAGAGCAGGATCATGTGGTGGAACTCCTTCTTCACCTCCAGGATGAAGAAAGCCCGTTCAACCTGAGCCGCGCTCTGGAAGTCTGGTCGCACGATGACCGCCAGGCCTTCCTGGAACTGGTTGATGAGCTGTGCCAGGAAGCCGATGAGCACGACGCCGAAGAAGCGACTTGATCAAACCTCGTCCTTCGATTCGATATGGGTTTCGCGACCCAGACTGTGAGCCGTCCCACGGCTCATGCCCAGCTCCTGAGCAATCTGTTCGTAACTTAGGCCCTGGGCCCGTTTCTCGCGAACCAGCTGCTGCTGCTCCTCGGTATACTGCCGAGGACGGCCCAGAGTCACGCCGCGTTTTTTCGCGGCGGCCAGCCCCGACCGCACCCGCGAGACTATGGTTTCCCGCTCTATTTCAGCGATTTCTGAAAACGCCGCGAGCATCGTGCGACGGAAGGGATTATCCAAGCCCAGATTCAGGACGGGCTGCGTGATGGAAATAAAACCGACGCCGGCTTGATCGAGAATCAAAAGCGTTTGGATGGCTTCGGTTGCATTACGGCTCAAGAGATCAAGGCGGTAGACCACGATCGTATCGATTTTCTGTTCAAACGCAGCCTTCAATAAAGCCTGATAGGCCTTGCGCTGCATAGTCTTCCCGGAAATTCCGTGATCCTTGAATTCTTTAATGCTGAGCGGTTTTTTATGATCAGGGAGCGTCGCCAGCCAGGCCTGAAACGCAGATTTCTGACTGGCCAGATCCTGCCGATCTGTGGACACGCGATAGTAAACGCCGAGATGCTTCATCCTCTCTCCCCCCCGACAAGCCTTTCCTTCATCCTACAAATTTTCAGTTAAAAGCGCGACCATCCAGACGAAGTCCACACCGTTGAAGGTTTCATGGCAGGTGGCCTTGGCGCGTGGGACATATTCCACAGAATGCCTCTGCCACAGGTAATCGGCGCGACGATCACAGTTGTGCGGCAGACGGTCGTCAGGGAATTGGGGCATCTCTAAAAGTTTTTTCAGAAGCAGAGCCTCCGTTTTCCAGGTCAGGGCCCCGGCGCTGCGAAGCTCCATGTATTCGAAGAAGAGATTGGATCGATCGAGGGTCGCTAGCTGATGGCCCGCCCAGACCCAGCGCTGGTCTTTGATCGCTGGCGTTCCGAGCGGGCCCAAGGCGGTATCGATGAGTTCGGCAACACTGCGGAGCGCGCTGCGTGGCTGGTGATCGGTGAGTTCGAGCTCAATCCACAGCGTCAGGGCATTGAGATGCGCTGTGTAGCCAGGTTGAGCCATCCAGGCGTCGAGCTCCAGCGTGGAAAAACCCATGCGTACGTCTTCTGGAATTTCGCGCAGGGGCACACCATGCTGCTGACTCATCAAACGCATGATAGCCCCCATTCCAGGGCTCATGCGGCTCACATAAAACGGCCCATCATCCACCGACCCGCCGGTACTGTCGACGATGTTCAATAGTTTTTGCAACTGACGAACTTCGGCCGGTGGATTTTGCGTCATGGCGACGAGCAAACCGACGATCATATCGCGGGATGTGCTTTTTCTACGGCATTTAGGATGGCGAACCCAACGACCATTTTGAAAAGCATTTTGGATACCGCGCCAGGCTCGATAGGCTTTATCATGCCAGCCGAGTTTCGTTAAAGCCGCGTAGCGCAAACTCGAGAAGAGAAGACTGTCGCATTCCCCCGACGGACGGCCATCGCTGTGACGATTGACGACCATACCCTGTTCCAGGAAACCTTCTTCGAGCCATTGTTCGTACAAGTAGGCTTTTTCCCGTGCGGCGATGCCAAGTCTCTGCCACTCCCCGCGCCAGTATTCGGGATTTTCGGTGGCGCTGGCGCGCAAACGGGCGGTCAACTTTTGAATGGATTGCCGATTCTGCTGCAGAGACCACACAATGCAGGCCCAGCAGAGGGTCATAAAAACCGAAATCAGAAGGATCCGGCGCATCTCCACCCCGCATAGGACAACGAATTCGCCCTTATCGGACGCTATCGGCTTCTTTATTGTATTTCTCAAGCCCCTCCATTTGTTGTATAGTTTCCAACACCTACGAGAGGGTTGTCACTTATAGGTCACAGCTGGGACCTTGAAAAAAATTTTGCTTTTTATTTGCCGCTCTCGTATTTGATGAAAGTTGTCTTCGAGGAACTTGCTCGTAGAGTCCCTCTGCAACCAATGGTTTCGCACTTACATGGAGAACTTACAGATGAAAAGACAGCTCACCTGCCTCGCCCTCATTCTCGCCATCGGTACCAGCGCTTGCGTGACGAAAGATGCCATGACCGACCAGAACGAAGTGTCCGGCGCAACCGTCGGCGCTGTTGCAGGTGCCGTTGCTGGAGCCGTCTTGGGCAACCAGGTGAAGGGCGACAAGAATACTCGCCAGAACGCTCGTATCGCGGGTGCTGTTGCGGGTGCGGCCATCGGCGGTGGAATTGGTAACTACATGGACAAGCAGGAAGAAAAACTGCGCCAAAAATTGCGCGCCAGCGGCGTGAGCGTGACGCGTAAAGGTGATCAGATCGTTCTGAACATGCCTGGCAACATCACCTTCGAAACTGCGAAAGCCACTATCAACCCTGGTTTTGAAGGCGTTCTGGACGGTGTTGCTGAAGTTCTGAAAGAGTACAAGGACACAGCGATCGAAGTATCCGGTCACACCGATAGCCGCGGTAAAATGGAAGCCAACCAGGTTCTGTCCAAGCAACGCGCTGATGCAGTTGGCCAGTTCCTTCGTCAGAAAGGCGTCGCTCCTGCTCGTATCTCGGCAGTAGGTTACGGCCAGAGCCAGCCTATTGCTGACAACGCCACCGAAGAAGGCCGCGCACAGAACCGTCGCGTGGAAATCCTTTTGACTCCAAAAGGTAAATAATTGCGATGAAGCCGTTGTCCCCGGGATAGCGGCTTTCGTGATGAAGCCGTCTTCCCTAAGAGGGCGCAGTCGTGAAAAAGCCGTCTTCCGCGAGGGGACGGCTTTCGTGTTAAAACTGTCTTGCGGCAGTCGTGACAAAGCCGTTTTTAAGATGGCGGCAGTCGTTAAAAAAGGACCGACCTGTAGGGGTCGGTCTTTTTTTATTCTGGCAGGGATTTTTTCAGGTATTCGTAAAGCGCCTGGAACGACCGCACGTTAATGCGCCCAACCTGTCTGACGTTGGTGCCACAGAGGGCCACGGGATAGCTCTGTTCCACAGATTCCGCGTTCTCGACGATCAGTTCCCAGTCTGTGGAGGCGGCATCGCCTGTGCATGTGACCTGGGGACCGGTGCTGGATTCCAGGGAGGCCACGAAATTATCGAGCTCCTGGACTTGGGCCGGCGTGAGGACCAATTTTTTTTCCATGCGCTCGGGGCTGCAGCGGCAGGCGCTAAGAGCCAATTCCCGACTGCTGCGAATGAATCGATAGCTGGTTTCATTCCCGCAGCCGCTTTCCTCGACGCTTTCGCTCGGACAGCTGGCGGAACGATGCACCGTC
>JACCEA010649137.1_pt1 | contig 15996 bp, 16 predicted proteins | sample 7449851 | NCBI WGS metagenome assembly JACCEA01 (sample SAMN15323453, study PRJNA562643) | freshwater metagenome | isolation source: river surface water | place: USA:Blue River Watershed | collected 2017-08-18 | reverse complement strand
CGTTGCCCGCAAAGCAGCGCCCCGCCACCACGCCCACCACCGGCACCTGGCCATTGAGGCGGGCAAAGGAGGCAAAGGTGGCCAGGTTCAGGCCCGCCACGATGGCGACATCCACATCACCCGGCCGCCCGCCGCCGCCTTCGGCGAACAGCACCACGGGCAGCTTGTTTTGCAAAGCCACGCCCAGCATGCGGTCGGTCTTTTGGTGGTTGCGCATGCCTTGGGTGCCCGCCAGCACAGTGAAGTCGTAGGCCATGACCACCACCCGCTGGCCATGGACGCAGCCAATGCCGGTGACCATGCCGTCGGCAGGCGTGTTGCGCATCAGATCGTCCGCCGTGCGGCGGCGGCTTTGCGCCGCCACGGCCAGTGCGCCATATTCCACGAATGAGTCCGGGTCACACAGGTCGGCGATGTTCTCGCGGGCGGTGCGCAGGCCGGTGGCGTGGCGCTTGGCCACGGCGTCGGGGCGCGCAGCGTCTTGCGTGAAGGCCAGGCGGTCCTGCAGTTTTTTCAGGTCGGCACGTTCTGCGGGTGCGGCACCTGGGCTGGCGGGCTCGGCGGGCAGCGTCTGACCGGGCTCAGCACGGGCCACTGCCTCGGACAACGGTGCCAGCGTCACCAACACATCCCCCTCATTCACCGTCTCGCCCGCCTGGAAGTAAACCTCGGCCAATCGGCCTGTGTGGGGCGCGCGGATTTCGTGCTCCATCTTCATGGCTTCCAGAATCACCAGCACGTCGCCTGCGGCCACCGATGTGCCTGGTTGAACGAGCCACTGCACCACTTGCGCCTGAAGGGGGGATCGGATGTTTTGCATCCGGCCATTGTGCGACGCCGGCCCGAATCCAGCGGGTCAAGTCCGGGACAATTTAAACTGGGTTTCCCTCCAACACATAGACTTGTTCATGAACTTCGAACCCCTGATCGAGCTGACCCGCAACGGCGTGCAGGAATGCGTGCACATGGGCGCACTGGCCGTGACCGACACCGAGGGCCGTGTTTTGGCGCAAGTGGGCAACCCGCACTGGCTGTGCTTCACCCGCTCGACCCTCAAGGCCATGCAGGCGCTGCCCCTCATCCAGTCGGGCGGCGTGGCGCATTTCGGCTTCACCCCATCAGAGCTGGCCATGATGTGCGCCAGCCACAACGGCGAAGAGATGCACGTTGAGCAGGTGTCGTCCATCCTGCGCAAAAGCGGCAGCAGCACGCGCCAGATGCGCTGCGGCTGCCATGTGCCCTACCGTTTCACGTTTTTTGACCGCCCCATGCCCGAAGGCTTTGCCTACGACGAGCGGCACCACAACTGCAGTGGCAAGCACAGCGGCTTTTTGGCGTACTGCGTGCAGCACGGCCTGCCCACCGACAACTACACCGAAGTGGACCACCCGTTGCAGCAAAAAATTCGCCAGGCCGTGGCGCACTTGGCAGGCTTAGATGAGCAAGCGCTGGCGCTGGGCATCGACGGTTGCTCGGCCCCGAACTACGCCATGCCTTTGTCACGCCTCGCCCGCAGTTATGCGCGGCTCGCCAAGCCCGAGTTGGACGGCCTGTATGGCGAGAGCCTGGCGCAATTGGGCCAGGCCATGAGCGCCCACCCTGAATTGGTCTCGGGCACCGACCGCAACGACGCCGACTTCATGCGCGCAAGCCGTGGCGACTGGGTCACCAAGGTGGGCGCCGACGGCGTGCAGGTGGTGGGCAGCCGTTCGCGGGGCCAAGCCTTGGCCATCAAGATCATGGACGGCAACAAGGCGGCGCTGTTTGCCGCCACCGTGGAGGCGCTGGACCAGCTGGGTTGGCTGGACGATGCGCAGCGCCAAGAACTGGCCCCCTGGCGTGCCCAGGTTTTGCTGAATGTGGCGGGCACTCCAGTGGGCGAGCGGCGCAGCATGTTCAAGTTGAAATGGGGCGACAAAGCCTGAAGGCTCAGCACGCCACCCCCTGAAGCGCTAAAGCAGGCGCTTCAGCGCTTGCCAAAAATCGCCGTGCCCACCCGCACCATGGTGCTGCCTTCGGCAATGGCAGCAGCCATGTCGGCGCTCATGCCCATCGACAAGGTGTCCAGCGGCAGGCCTTGGGCGCGCAACTGCTCGAACAGGTCTTTGGCCTGGCGGTGCACCACGCGCATCTGCGCATCGGTTTCGGCGGGCTCAGGGATGGTCATCAGGCCGCGCAGTTGAAGGCGTGGCAAAGCGGCTACGGCTTGGGCCAAATCGACTAAGTCTGCCGGCGAAACACCCGATTTGGTTTCGCCCCCGTCCACATTGACCTGGATGCACACCTGCAAAGGCGGCAAGTGCTCGGGGCGCTGCTCGGACAGGCGCTGGGCGATTTTGAGGCGGTCAATGCTGTGCACCCAGTCAAAGTGCTCGGCCACCAGGCGTGTCTTGTTGCTTTGGATCGGGCCAATGCAGTGCCAAACCAGCGGCAAATCGCGCAGCGCGGTGATCTTGTCCACGGCTTCCTGGATGTAGTTCTCGCCAAAATCGGTTTGCCCTGCGCCGTAGGCTGTGCGCACGGCGTCGGCGCCCCAGGTCTTGGACACGGCCAGCAATTGCACGCTGTCGGGTGCACGGTCAGCGGCCTGGCAAGCGGCGGCCATTTGCGCCCGCACCCGTGCGATGTTGTCGGCGATCAAAGTGTTCATGGCGTCGAGCGTACCAAACCCGCCCGTGTCACCCAGCGGTCAGCCTAAAGCACCTGGTGCGCGCCAGACCACCGACAGACTGCTAAATTAGCTGCTTTATTCACTTCAAAAAGAGACAGCCATGAGCCAGATTGCCGCCAAAACTTACGAAGCTACGCCCGCCCGAAAAGTGGCCTTTTTGGGGCTGGGCGTCATGGGCTACCCCATGGCGGGCCATTTGGCCCGTGCGGGCCACCACGTCACCGTGTACAACCGCAGCGCCGCCAAAGCCGCTGCCTGGGTGGCCGAATGCCCCGGCAATGCCAGTGCCCCCACCCCGCGTGAAGCGGCTGCCGGTGCCGACATCGTCTTTGCCTGCGTGGGCAACGACGCCGATTTGCGCAGCGTGGTGCTCGGTCCAGACGGTGCATTTGCCGGCATGAAACCCGGCGCGATTTTTGTGGACCACACCACAGCGTCAGCCGAAGTGGCCCGCGAGTTGTATGCCGGGGCCCAAAAGCTGGGGCTGCATTTTGTCGACGCACCGGTCTCTGGCGGCCAGGCGGGCGCGCAAAACGGCATGCTCACCGTGATGTGCGGCGGCGATGCAGCCGCCTTTGACAGCGTGAAGCCTGCAGCCATGGCGTTTTCGCGGGCGTTTACCCTGCTCGGCGCTTCGGGTGCGGGCCAGTTGGCCAAGATGGTCAACCAGATTTGTATCGCGGGCTTGGTGCAAGGCTTGTCCGAGGCGATTGCTTTTGGCCAGCAAGCGGGGCTGGACATGCACCAGGTGCTGGACGTGATTGGCAAGGGCGCCGCACAGAGCTGGCAACTCGACAACCGGGGCAAGACCATGGCCGACGACAAGTTTGACTTTGGTTTTGCGGTGGACTGGATGCGCAAGGACTTGGGTCTGGTGCTGGACGAAGCCAAACGCAACGGCGCGCGCCTGCCGGTGACGGCACTGGTTGACCAGTTTTATGCCGATGTGCAAAAAATGGGCGGTGGCCGTTGGGACACCTCCAGCCTGATCCGCCGTTTGCGCTGATCGCCAAGGTCCCCCACACCGCGTGGGGTCTGACAACAAAAAAACGACCCGAGGGTCGTTTTTTTGATGGGCGTGAACCGCTTCAGCGCGAGGTGGTCGGTTGGCTCAAGCGCTTGAGTTCTTCTTCCGAGATCTCGTCAAAAACCCGCACCACTTTCACCACACCACCCATGCCCCGAACGATGTCGGTGGCCCGTTTGGCCTCGCGGCTGGTGACGCGGCCCATCAGGTACACGATGCCGCGTTCCGTCACCACTTTCACCGCATTGGCTTGCAAGTCTTTGGCGTCAATGAAAGCGGCCTTGACGCGGCTGGTGATCACCGCGTCTTTCGAGCGTTGGGTCAGTGAGCTGGCAGGCATCTGTGCCAAATCGTTCACCACCGATTGAACGTTTTCCTGGCTTTGCGCAATCTTTTCGATGCGCTCTTTTTCGGCCGCTGTGGTGACTTCGCCGGTCAGCAGCACTTTGCGGTTGAAACTGGTCACATTCAAATGCACCCGGTCTCCCAGTTCTTGCCGAACGGCCGTAGCGATTTTGATTTCGATGGCTTGGTCTTCAACCTGGGCACCCGTGGTGCGGCGATCGGTGATCATGATGCCTGTGGCGACGGCACCGCCCAAAACCAAAGGCGCACAGCCTGACAGGCTGGTCAGCGCCACGGCCAAGACAGCACCTGAGAACACCAGAGATTGAAGATTGCGTTTCATTTAAATAGGCTCCTGTTCACCCAGCAACTGGGTGTCAATTCCATCACACAGACAGTGCAGCACCAAGTGCTGCACCTCACAAATTCGTGCGGCCCGTTCGTGGGGTACGCACACATGCACATCGGTTTCGCGCAGTTGGCGAGCCAGGGCACCACCCAGGTGTCCGGTCAGCGCCAGGATGCTCATTTCGCGCTCGTGCGCGGCTTGGGCCGCTTGAACCAGGTCGGGCTCGCTGCCGTCGACGCTGATCAAGACCAGCACATCCCCTGCCTGCCCCAGTGCCAGCACTTGTTTGGTCAGGGCCAGGCCATCGCTCCAGCGGGTGGCCATCAAGGCGTCAGAGGACAAGCACAGGGCGGCCAGACCTGGGCGGTCCCGCTCAAAGCCACCCACCAGGAGATTCACCAGGTATTGGGCCAAGGCGGTGGAAGGGCCCATCCCGCCGACCAATACCTTGCCGCCCCCTGTGACCGAAGCCAAAACCGCTTGAACGGCCGCATCCACAGGTTTGGCCAAGGTTTCGGCCACCTGGTAATGCAAATCTGCACTGTCAATGAAGTGTTGTTGGATTCGGAGGTCAAGCATGCGCAGGCGATGATAACCCCGAGATCTCCCCACCACGGCCAGCGGGATGCCAAATCCCATGTCAAATTGGCATTTTTTCCCTGGGCTTAGGCAGTCAGCCCGCATCAAAAGCCCCTTGCAACCATTGCGGGCCATGGGCTTCAATGCTGACCACATCAAACCGTGCCGGTGGCAACTGACGCCATTGCAGCAGATAGTGTCGGGCTGCAAAGATGATGCGCCGCTGCTTTTGATGGCCAATGCTGGCAGCTGCCCCACCAAAGTCTGTGCGGCTGCGCCGACGCACCTCGACAAACACCACAGTGCCATCTGTGGCCTGCATGATCAGGTCGATTTCGCCGCCACCTCGGCCGGGCGTCCGATAATTGCGCTGCAGCAAGCGCAAGCCGCGCTCCTGCAAATAGGCCAGTGCCTCGTCTTCGCCCGCATCACCTCGGGCTTTGGTGGTCGGGCCCACTTTGTCTTTTTTGAGGAATTGCATTGACTCCGTCTCCCTTGTCTGCCTCGTTTGCCAAAGCCCTGGAGGCGGCCCACGACGCTGCCGGATCGCAAAACCACCCGGCCAGCACACTGTATGTCGTGGCCACCCCGATTGGCAACCTGGCCGACATCAGCCTGCGTGCTTTGCATGTGCTGGCCTGTGTGGATGCGCTGGCCTGCGAAGACACCCGCCACACCCAGCAGTTGTTGCGTGCCTATGGCCTGGACCGTCCGGGTTCACAGCTTTTGGCGGTGCACCAGCACAACGAAGCTGAAGCGGCACAAAACGTGATGGCCCGGCTGGCCCAAGGCGAGCGGGTGGCCTATGTGAGCGACGCGGGCACGCCGGCCATCAGCGATCCTGGTGCCCGCTTGGTGGCGGCGGTGCGGCAAGCGGGTTACCGGGTTTTGCCCTTGCCCGGGGCCAGCAGCGTGACCACAGCCCTCAGTGCCTCTGGCATGACAGGGGAAGACGGTTTTGTGTTTGTCGGCTTTTTACCCAGCAAATCGGCCGAGCGGCAACAGGCGGTGCAAGCCCTGGCACAAGAAAGCCGCGCCGTGGTCATGCTGGAAGCCCCTCACCGCATAGAAGCGCTGGCCCAAGCCTTGGCGGCTTTGGGCGAGCGCCGCATCACGGTGGGCCGTGAATTGACCAAGCAGTTTGAGCAAATCGAGACCCTGGCCGCGCAAGATTGGCCCGCTTGGTTGGCCGAAAAGCCCGACCGTCAGCGCGGCGAGTTTGTGTTGGTGCTGCACGATGCACCGGTGGCCGCTTCAGCCGGCGAAGGCCTGCGGGTTTTGCAAGTGCTGCTGCCCGAGTTGCCTTTGAAAACCGCGGTCAAGCTGGCGGCAGAGATCACCGGCGAACCCAAAAACCAGCTCTACGACTTGGCTTTGGGCCTGAAAAAGAACGAAGCACCCTGAGCGGGCCTGGTGGCCAGACTCACCAACGCGCCCCGAAGGTGTCACGCAATTTTTGCAGTTCGTGTTCAGGCAGCGCCGGGGTTTGGGGTTGCAGCACGACCAAACGCGCCGTTTCTTCCAATTCTTCCAGCGTGGCCATGGCCGCCGCCGGGGTGTCGTGCCACACATTGGGCCCCAGGCGCGGCAGCATCACAGCGCGAATGGGTGTCCCTTGCGCCGCGTACCGGGCAATCAGGTCGGCCACTTCTTGCGCAGCCGCCGGGCTGCCGGGGTGGTGATAGGCGGTCAGTGGGACATGACCGACTTTCATCACGAAATACGGGGTGATGGGCGGCAGCAATTCGGGCCCGGTGGCATTCAAGCTCAGCGCCACGCCATGCGTGCTGTGGGTGTGGATGACGCAGCGTGTGGCAGGGGCGTGCAGGCAGGCTGCAGCGTAAATCTGACGGTGCAGGGCGATGGTTTTGCTGGCCTTGTCGCCGCTGATCTGCTGGCCTTGCAGGTCCAGCTTGGCCAATCGGGCCGGGTCCAGCCAGCCCAGGCAGGCGTCGGTGGGGGTGATCAAAAAACCATCGTCCAGGCGCACGCTGATGTTGCCCGCGGTGGCATGCACATACCCACGGTCAAAAAGACTTTGCCCGACGCGGCATATTTCTTCACGGGCTTGGGATTCGTTCATGCGGTGACTCCGGTGGTGGCCGCCATTGTAGAAAAGATGCGCCTTCGGGCTGGCACATGGGGCCGTGGACACTGGCCTTGGCCAAAGCCTGCGCGGGTCAATCTTCGAGCAACCTGCGCCGTAGCTCGGTCACTTCTTGAGGGCTCAAACCAATGGCCCCATGCAAATACTCGCGCATGCCCCCATGCTGAGACTCCACGGTTTCAAAGGCGGCTTGCAGAAACTCGGGTTGTACTTGCCAGAGCACTTTCATCACATGCGGGTGTCCCTGGCCTTCCAGCCGTGCGTCCCTTTTGTACATCTGGTTGGTCAACAGGTAGTCGTGTTCGATGGTGCTGCGGTCGACGCCCAGTGCGGATAGCAGCAGCGCTGCGGCAAAACCGGTGCGGTCTTTGCCAGCGGTGCAATGAAAGACCTGGGGTGTGGGTTGCTCCACCAAATGCTTCAAAAAACGCCCAAAAGTGGGCGCATTGCGATTGACGAAATCGCGGTAGGTCTCGCGCATCAGCTCCACCGTCTCTTCTGTCGTGGGCACGATGCCTTGGGCCACCAGGTTTTGCATGCGGGCAATCACGGTGGGCTCGATCGTCAGCGCCACCCTTTGCACACCGGCAATTCCGTAGGGGGTGGCGGCGCACTCGGCCGCGCCCCGAAAGTCCAGGCTGTAACCCACGCCCATCCTCTGCAAGCGGGCCACATCGCCATGGGTCAACCCGGCCAGATGGTCTGATCGAAACACCTGTCCCCGCCGCACGCGCTGTCCCTGCGTGGTCAGGTAACCGCCGACATCGCGGAAGTTGGAGGCCCCCTCCAACAAGGGGGCGGCTGGTGCATGGATGGGGCTTTCAATGGCGGAATTCATGCGAACATTGTGGCGCTCAGCCGTTCAACACGCTGTTGCTGCTGCGACATGGGCCCGCCGACGCAAGGTCAAGAGCGGGTGTGGCACGCCGCTTGCATGGGGTGATCATGCACTGCGATGCCCACCCCATTCCCGCCATGCGCCCCAGCGAGACCCCGGCCTGGCGTGACCCTTTGGGTCTGATGCTGGCTTCGACCGGCGAGGGGGTGTTTGGGGTCGATCTGGAAGGGCTGTGTGTGTTCATCAACCCGGCCGGTGCGCGCATGATCGGGCTGCAGCCCGATCAGGTACTGGGACAGAACATGCATGTCCTGACACACCATGCCCATGCCGACGGCACGCATTACCCGATGGACGACTGCCCGATTTACAACGCTTTTCGTCGGGGCGAGCCTTGCCGCATTGACAGCGAGGTGTTCTGGCGCGCCGATGGCAGCAGTTTTGCGGTGGAGTATTCGAGCTACCCGGTGTTTGACCAAGGCCAGGTGCGTGGCGCGGTGGTCACCTTTGTGGACATCACCGAACGCAAGCGGGCCCAAGACGCATTGCACCAAGCCAAAAGCGAACTGGAGTTGCGCGTGGCCGAGCGCACCCGTGCGCTGGAAACGGCCTTGCAACAGTTGCGCGAGTTGGCCGCCTGGTCTGAGGCGGTGCGCGAAGAAGAGCGCACCCGCATCGCCCGCGAGGTGCACGACGAATTGGGCAGCTTGCTGGTGGCCTTGAAGATGGATGTGGGTTGGCTGGACAAGCGCTTGTCCGAACAGGGTCAGCACGCCGCTGAAGAAGCACAAAGCATGCGCGAGAAGATGCGTGGCAAATGCCAGAACATGGGCCGACTGATCGAAAACGCGGTGGTCAATGTGGGCCGCATCATCACCGACCTGCGCCCCAGCATCCTGGACCACCAGGGCCTGTGGGGTGCCCTGGAGTGGCAAGCGCAGGAGTTTGTCCAATCGGCCGAGCAACAGCTCAAATGGTGCATGGAGGTGAACGAGCAGCGCGACTTGCCCGAACCCATGGCCATGTCGGTCTTTCGCATCTTTCAGGAAATGCTCAGCAACGTGGGCCGCCACGCCCAGGCGCGCATGGTGGACGTGGACATCGTCGAGCGCGAGGGCTGGCTGCACCTGTCGGTGGAAGACGATGGCTGCGGGGCCGAGCTGCGGGTGTTTGAGTCGCCGCAGGCCTACGGCATCATGGGCATGCGTGAGCGGGCGCGCCACTTTGGCGGTGTGATCGAGATCGACAGCCAACCCGGCCGGGGCACCCGCATGCGGCTGTCCATGCCCCTGCCCAGCCTCAAGGACTCGCCATGACCGCGGCCGTGCGCGTGTTGCTGGGCGACGACCACAAGATCGTGCGCGAAGGCCTGAAGATGGTGCTGGCCGACGACCCGATGCTGCTGGTGGTGGCCGAGGCCGACACTGGCCCCGGCGTGCTCGAGGCCGTGAAGGCGCTGCAAGGCACGCAGGGCGTCGATGTGGTGTTGCTGGACATCGCCATGCCCGGCATGGATGGTTTGGATGTGTTGCAAAGCCTGCGGCGTGATTGGCCGGGTCTGCCCGTGCTGATGCTCAGCACCTACCCCGAAAAACAATATGCGGTGCGCTGCATTCAACTGGGGGCCTCGGGCTATCTGAACAAAAGCACCGACCCCGACGATCTGATCGCCGCCTTGCGCCGCGTGGCGGCAGGGGGCATGCACGTCTCGCCCGCCACCGCGGAGGCATTGGCCAGTCTGGTGGGCCACGGGCGCACCAAAACCGGGATCGACAAGCTCTCGCACCGCGAGCATCAGGTTTATCTTTTGTTGACCCAAGGCCACACCGTGAGCGAAATTGGTGCGCAGCTGAACCTGGCGCCCAATACCGTGAGCACTTACCGTGCACGCATTCTGGAAAAGACGGGCACCAAGAACGATGTCGAGTTGGCCCTTTACGCTCAAAGTGAGCGCTCCGGCCCAAGCCCGTCAAGCCGCTGATCAACAGCCAAGGGTTTTGCCCGCTTGATTTGTAGGGGCAGATCTACAAGGCGTCGACAAGCACTGCACGAAATCAAGCGCCGAATGCCCGATGGCACATCCCGTGCGTTTTCTGGCCCGCAGCTTGCATGGACCTGCGCATCCACAACCGATGCGAGGCCGCCATGTCTGAATTTTTTGATCCGTACAACGCCGACCGCCCCCTGATGCTCAAATGCAGTTGCGGCCGTGACCATTCACCTGCAGACCACCATGCGGCTGTTGCGGCCGATGCCGCAGCTGCCCAACTGCGCGCCCGCTCCGAAACCGCCGAGTTCGAGGCCTACAGCCAAGAGTTCATCGAGGCCACGCTGGTCAAGTCCTTGTTTCCACACGATGCTGAGCGCCGCATGTTCTTGCGTGCCGTGGGCAAGAAAACGGCCATGGCCGCGATTGCCAGCGTGCTGCCCGTGGCCAGCCTGCAGGCCATGGCCCAGTCCAAAGGACCGCTCGAAAAGAACAACCTCAAGATTGGCTTCATCCCGATCACCTGCGCCACGCCACTCATCATGGCCGAGCCACTGGGTTTCTACCAAAAGCAGGGCCTGAGTGTCGAAGTGACCAAGACCGCTGGTTGGGCCTTGATCCGCGACAAGATGCTCAACAAGGAATACGACGCCACGCACTTTTTGTCGCCCATGCCCCTGGCCATCAGCATGGGCCTGGGCGCCAACGCCACGCCCATGAACGTGGCCACCATCCAGAACATCAACGGCCAAGCCATCACGCTGGCCGTCAAGCACAAGAACAATCGCGATCCGAAGAACTGGAAAGGCTTCAAATTTGCCGTGCCTTTTGATTACTCGATGCACAACTTCTTGTTGCGCTACTACCTGGCCGAAAACGGCATCAACCCCGACACCGATGTGCAAATCCGGGTGGTGCCGCCACCGGAGATGGTGGCCAACTTGCGCTCGGGCAACATCGACGGCTTCCTCGGTCCAGATCCCTTCAACCAGCGTGCGGTGTTCGACGAGGTCGGCTTCATCCACTTGCTGACCAAAGAGCTGTGGGATGGTCACCCCTGCTGCGCTTTTGGCACCAGCACCGAGTTCATCCAGAAGAACCCCAACACTTTTGCTGCGCTGTACCGTGCAGTGCTCAATGCCGCTGCCATGGCGCGCCAGCCGGGCAACCGCGAGTTGATCGCCAAAGTGATCTCGCCAGCGCAATACCTGAACCAACCCGAGGCGGTGGTCAGCCAAGTGCTCACAGGTCGCTTTGCCGATGGTCTGGGCAAGGTGCAAAACGTGCCCGAGCGTGCCGACTTTGACCCCATGCCCTGGCAGAGCATGGCGGTGTGGATGCTCACGCAAATGAAGCGCTGGGGCTATGTGAAAGGCGACGTGAACTACAAACAAATCGCTGAAAAGGTTTTCCTCATCACCGATGCGCGCAAGCACATGAAAGAGTTGGGCCACAGCTTCGCACCCACCACGCCTTACCCCAAACACAAGATCATGGGCAAAGAGTTTGACCCGGCCAAGCCCGAGGAATACATCAAGAGCTTCGCGATCAACAAGATGGGCTAAGGCACATGAACACCATGCACCTCAATGCACGGGCCGCCCTGGTCTCGCTGCTCATGTTCCTGGTCTTTCTGGGGGCGTGGCAACTGTCGGCCACCGCGCCCACGGTGGCAGGCGCTGCCAAGGCAGGCATGACGGCCGAAGAGATCGAGTACCAAAAAATGATGGGCAAAGACCCCGGGGCGGTCAAAACCACCGGGTTCCCGCCGCCGCTCGATGTCGGCAAAGCCATGCTGGGCCACTTGGCCGATCCGTTTTATGACAAAGGCCCCAACGACAAAGGCATCGGCATCCAGCTGGCGCATTCCTTGGGTCGGGTGGCCTTGGGTTTTTTCTTGGCCGTGCTGGTGGCCTTGCCAGTGGGTTTCGTGATCGGCATGTCACCCCTCATGCGCAAGGCGTTTGACCCCTTCATCCAGGTGCTCAAACCCATCAGCCCCTTGGCCTGGATGCCACTGGCGCTCTACACCTTGAAAGACTCGGAAGTCAGCGGCATCTTCGTCATCTTCATCTGCTCGGTTTGGCCCATGTTGATCAACACCGCCTTTGGCGTGGCCGCTGTCAAGCGCGATTGGCTGAATGTGGCCAGCACGCTGGAAGTGCGTCCACTGCGCAAAGCCTTTCAAGTGATCTTGCCTGCCGCTGCCCCCACCATCGTCACCGGCATGCGCATCAGCATGGGCATTGCCTGGCTGGTGATCGTGGCCGCCGAAATGCTGGTGGGCGGCACAGGCGTGGGCTACTTCGTGTGGAACGAGTGGAACAACCTGTCGCTGGTGAATGTGATCTTTGCCGTGCTGGTGATTGGCGTGGTGGGCATGTTGCTGGACCTGGCGTTTGCCCAAGTGCAAAAGGCGGTGACTTATGTGGAGTGACACCAGCCAACGCGAATGGGCTGCACCCAGTGCACCGGCGACTGTGGCCCAGACCGTCCCCATTTCATTCGACATTTCCGCAGTCCAACCCAAGGCCCATGCCATGACAGGTTTCCTTCAAATCGAAAAGCTCGGCAAGGCCTACCAAAGCGACAAGCCGGTGTTTTCAGACGTGTCCTTCACCATCGACAAGGGCGAGTTTGTCTGCATCATCGGCCACTCGGGCTGTGGCAAGACCACCATCCTGAATGTGCTGGCGGGCCTGGACACGGCCAGCACGGGCCACGCCTTCATGGACGGGCGCGAGATTGCAGGCCCCAGCCTGGAGCGCGGTGTGGTGTTCCAAAGCCACGCGCTCATGCCCTGGCTCACGGTGCGGCAAAACATCGCGTTTGCGGTCAAGTCCAAGTGGCCGGAATGGAAAGCGCCACAGGTCAATGCCCATGTGGAAAAGCACGTCGGCATGGTGGGCTTGCTGCACGCCATTGACAAAAAACCCAGCCAACTGTCGGGCGGCATGAAGCAGCGCGTGGGCATTGCCCGAGCGTTTGCCATCCAGCCCAAGATGCTGTTGTTAGACGAGCCTTTTGGCGCGCTCGATGCGCTCACGCGCGGCACCATCCAGGACGAGCTCATGGGCATTGTGCGCCAGACGCAGCAAACCGTGTTCATGATCACGCACGATGTGGACGAAGCCATTTTGTTGTCGGACCGCATCTTGCTCATGAGCAACGGCAACGAGGCCAATGGCACTTATGTGCCCGGCGGCCTGGCCGAAGTGGTGGTCAACCCGCTGCCGCGCGAACGCACCCGCGCCCAACTGCACCACCTGCCAGGCTACTACGACATGCGCAACCACATCGTCGACTTTTTGGTGTCACGCGCCAAAGCCCACTGATTCTTTTTTTCAATCCATCCCTCAAGAGGTCTTTCATGAACCGTTTAGAAGTCACCGAAAAAATCATCACCACCAAAGTGGCCAAAGGCATCAAGTGGAGCGATGTCGCCGACAAAGTTGGCCTGTCCAAGGAGTGGGTCACCGCCGGGTGCCTGGGCCAAATGACCTTTGATGCCAAACAAGCCAAGATCATCGGCAAGATCTTTGGCCTGACGGCCGAAGAGATCAAGTGGCTGCAAGTGGTGCCCTACAAGGGCTCCTTGCCCAGCCAGGTGCCCACCGACCCGCTGATCTACCGCTGGTACGAAATCGTGAGCGTGTACGGCACCACCATCAAGGAACTCATCCACGAAGAATTTGGCGACGGCATCATGAGCGCCATCGACTTCAGCATGGACATCGTGCGCCAGCCCGACCCCAAAGGCGACCGCGTGAACGTGGTGCTGTCGGGCAAGTTTTTGCCTTACAAGCAGTATTGAAGCGCTGTACCCTGCGGGGCAATAAAAAGCCGTGGTGAACCAGCTTCATCACGGCTTTTTTGCGTGTTTCGACTTGGCAATTGAACAGGCAGGCAAAAAATAGAACAAATTTATTAAAATAGTCTTTCGCCGTAAAAGCCATTGACTCCTCAACACGAGCCCCAGCTTGGACAAAAAACAACTAACCAAGAGCGACATTCGCGCCCGTTTCATCACGCCCGCCATTGAGCAGGCCCCCCACTTTGTGGGGCAAATTACGGGGGACAACGCCGAAGGCAAAGGCCAGCTCGACAACTTCATCGTCCCGGAAAAGCCTTGCCAGGTGAGCGGAACAAGAATCTATTGGTCTGATATCTCAAGGTAGTTGAAATGCGCTGTATTTGGTGCGAACGCGAGACGACCTTATGTGAAAGCGCTGAAACTGACGATGTCAGGTATGCCAATTTAGAGCACATATTTCCGGTTGCCGTTGGAGGCAAACGCGGACTAAAGCTCGGGGAAGTGTGCAGAGATTGCAACAAAAAATTAGGCGCACAGGTTGATGAGTATTTGAAAATTGGCGACTTCTCGATGATGTACCAATACCAAGTCGTCGATGGCATTCCCGGCAGGGTAAGGAATGCAGAAGATCGGCGTAGAAAGCTGGCGGAAAAACTTCATCTCAAACATCACAGTAAAAGCGGAGCGATTACGCGATCTGAAGATGGTGAAGAGGTCACCATTTCGGATTTTTTCATGTACGAGCACGACGCTATGTTTGTACGTGCATTGCATAAATGCCTTGCAAATTCGATAGTGAACGCACACGGTGGCGAGCAATTCATTGCGCAGCATCAGCTGTTGAAAAAATACATTCTGGGTAAAGCAGCAGAGGATCACAACGATTGGGCGGTTGGGCTTGCATACGCAAATATGTCAGAGCGTATGAACTTTGAACCGTTTTGTGGCGGACTATTCAGTGATGATGCTGGACGAGTGATTGCTGGGGTTTTGGTTTTCCCATCACTGCTGGCGGTGGTTGGCGCCTTTCCAGATGTGATGAGCAAGAATTTTTTGCACAAATCTGCAGATATGGTTCTTGCATCGGTTGATGAAAATAGCCGAAGAGAGCCTTGTCTGGATGTGCGTGGGTATTTTCGTGCGGATGGATTTTGGAACTATGCAAAGCGAAAGCCAGTCCATCCAGAAGTCGGCCTGGTGCTCGTGAAAAAGCATAAACCGGCAGAGCCCATTCCTGGCGTGCTGCAACCTCTAGCTATTTGCCCTTGTTGTGGGCAGCGCAATCCTGTTGGTATCCGATATAAAAAATCGCATGTTTTATCTCTAAGTAATAACAGACATGGATATGGAAAGAATGATTGGAACGTGTACGAGATGGCCGACATGCAGCTCTTATTCGGAGACACATTGAACATTCCATTTGACAAACTTTTGCTAGATCACGCTAAGACAGGCATGTTGATTGATGCAACAGTTCTTGCTGCTTTGCAGATGGAGTGGACGCCGACAACTATTCACTGCATTGGTTGTGGGCATGTATTTGAATCAGTGCCTAGCGATTACTTTTTTTGAACCATGCCCATCCAACACGCCATCTGGCAAGTCGCTGACCAGCCTGCCATCTTGCCCGCCGCAAAGCTCGCCAGCGAGCAGTTGCTGGAATCCATGATCGTGCGCGAGCCCCGTATTCTTTCCAGCGAATGGATGCTGATCGGCCAGCAAGAAGTCACCTCGCACGGCGGGCGCATTGACCTGTTGGCCATCGCGCCCGATGGTTCGCTGGTGCTGATTGAACTCAAGCGCGACCGCACCCCACGCGAGATCGTGGCGCAAGCGCTGGACTATGCCTCTTGGGTGGTGGACCTGACGGCCGATCGCATCGTGCAGATTTACCAGCGCTTTTCCAAGGGCGGCAGTTTGCAGGCCGATTTTCAAAAGCGCTTTGGTTCGGTGCTGGACGAAGATACGCTCAACGATTCGCACCAGATCATCATCGTGGCCAGTGAGCTGGACCCGTCTACCGAGCGCATCGTGGCGTATTTGAATGCGCGTGCTATTGCCATCAACGTGGTGTTCTTCAGGGTGTTTGAGCACGGCGGCCAACAGCTACTTAGCCGCGCTTGGATGATCGACCCCGGCGAAACCCAAGCCAACGTCGCTACCACTAACACCACCAGAGGCGAGATTAAAGAATCCTGGAACGGCGAGTTCTATGTGTCGTTCGGTGACACCTCACGCCGCAATTGGGACGATGCCCGCAAGTATGGCTACATCTGCGG
>JACCEA011209588.1_pt1 | contig 16003 bp, 10 predicted proteins | sample 7449851 | NCBI WGS metagenome assembly JACCEA01 (sample SAMN15323453, study PRJNA562643) | freshwater metagenome | isolation source: river surface water | place: USA:Blue River Watershed | collected 2017-08-18 | reverse complement strand
TATATCCCATTTTGATTTATCAACGACAAAAGCACGGAAATCCCAATCCCAAAACACTCCGAATCTGGAATCATCATTGAGATCATGTTGCGCCGGAACAAAAAAAGAAGCAAAAGACGGCAGCAGCAGCAGCGCCAGCCCCGCGGCAGCAGTCGCCACCCCTCTGCTGCTGTGGCGGTCGCTGCTGCCGCCGCTACGGCCTGTGTGGCGGTCGCTGCTCTGCCGCCGCTACGGCCTGTGTGGCGTGTGTGTGCGTGCTGCTGGGCTGCTGCTGCTCTGCGGCCTGCTGGAGTCATGCGTTCATCGTCTCACGTATATAGATGCAGGGGCCTTATTATTATAAGGCTTATTACAATACAGCAATATTTGGGTCTTATTAATTGTAGAAATGCTCAGACAAGGCTTTACCAAATAGCAGTATAGAATACTTTTATGTTTTGTTTATTAATTTACAATATGTCGTAATATCTATGTATAACATAATTATTCGCCAATTCTACCTGTAAACTAAATCTAAAATGCATGAAGACGCAACTACAAAGTTGCAAACGTCCAATCTATCTATGATTTTACATTGAAAGAAATTCTTTTTAATGAATTGACTCCTGTCAGTTTCTTTCTCGCATGTTGAAATTTACAAGAGAAAAAAGAAAGAGAGACGAGCAATATTACAATGTCGCAAACGTGTACCGATGTTAACTACGGTAGTTTGGAACCTACCACAATTTCGTCACCAGAAATCATTACCATTCAAACTATCTACAACTGCTACTAGTCTTTCCCATTTGATCGCTCACAAACATATCTACATATCTAGAATTGTCAGAAATGCGATCTCAAATGGAATTTATCAAAATATTATATACAGTAACAAATCACTGACATGCTTTGTGAAAGTCTCAAATGAATGAGCACAAAAGAAAAAGATTAGACTGTTAAATCAAACGAGGGAGTATTATTGCTGGAACATAAACTCCGATGGCTTTTGATAGAACTTGTTTCGTCGGCTTCCATGTATATTTCTTGTGATGGGGACACGGATGAAGTGCCGTTGGTAGTTACCGCAGAAAGTGGTGTCGAAAGAGAAACGGGTATAGGAAATATGGCTGGTCTTAGCTTAGGAGATGTTTTCTTGATTAGATCCATGGCATGACAACACTCCATGAGAAATTCATACAATTGAGGCAAATCATAATCATCGAAATCAATTTGCTCATTGAAGATATCCATGTCTTGAATGACATTGAGCAAATGATATTTGCATTCTTCCAGGGGACCGCTCGACATCTCCTCTGATCGATTTGTCAATAATGTTACGATAGCGCGAGTTCCAGACCGTATCGAGTTAATTAATTTCTCTTTGTTTTCTTGGGATATTTCTTCCCATACAAAGAAGGGACGATCGAATACAATCATTTCCTTCAAAAGCTCGGGTCGATTAATCAATTCAAGTTGTGAAGCCAATCTTTCGTACAAGTCAGTCAACTGATCGAACAATTGCCTCGATTGCAATATAACGGGATGAGTATCGACTGCACGCTCAAAAAATTTACGCTCTCGATCTTTTTCGATAAGTCTATCCGCGGCACGTAACTTCATCATGAAAGGAGAGCGATACGGGTCACTTCGTCGACTTTGGTTTGTCCCATGATTAACATCAATCTTTTTAACCAAACGATACAATGGGTCCAAAGACACTTGCAATGCTGTTGTACTCCAAGGATTGGCCATGGTATGGATGATAAAAATTAAGAGCCTCTAAATGTGTTGTGTCCAAAATTTAACCATCACTTGAATCTTATTACATCTATCTCATTTTACGGGGAATCCCGAGGAGTATAAAGCATCAACTACAATACCAGTCTTGTTGTTAATACAATATACTGAAGTACTTAAGACCCATTCCACATTATTCAAAATCCGCCGCCGCCTGCCTGCTCCATGCTGGCTGCGCTGCTGGGGCGCGAAAAGCAGATATAGATGGGGTGACAGGGTGACAGCACACAAATATTTTATGGTTGGTTTTGTCCTTTTAATTAAAAAAATTTACTGAATTTTTATGTTTTTCTTTCTCTTGCTGCCAGTAATTTGTCGATGCTACTCCTTACTGCATCCATATTTTGTTCACATGTTGCTTGAAAAGTAAGTTTGAAAGCATCAGTGAAAACGATATATCTTCCTCAGCTGTGTTCCACAAATCCAATTACCGGTAGACATCTATAAGCCCTTACAAATGATGATGAGATCGTTCCAATTGGTAGTGACCATATCACTTTTTGCATTATTTTATGCGCAACAATTGGGCAATATTTTCCAACAAAGTTTAATTGTTGGTGATGCTTCTCGGAATATACAATCCACAAGCGATAGTCAACTGCAAACAACGGAGAGCCATCTCTCGGTAAGGGAGCTCATTGAATCTTTCAAGCGATCGAAGTTGAGTGAACAAGAAACCGATGGTAGTTTGGACTTCCAATGGGTAGATTCTTTGATTTCGACAGATAACGAAATTCTCTCCATACTTGTCCGACTGTCAGACCAGATTGATATTTTATCGAATCCACGACATGATATATTACTGCAAAATGATGGTGCAACGTCCGAAATTCCCAGCATTGACCAGTTGGAACAGAAGCTAAGCAAATTTTCAATTCACTTGCAGGATCTTCATGACCAAAGAGAACTGTCAATCCGCGAGCTAGAAAAAAAAGTTCAATCATTTATGGTAGAAAGCAATGAAAAACAAAGAAAATGTGATGAGAATGTTGAATTTACAAATGCATCAATAAACGATATAAAACGATCACAAATAAAAGATATTGAAGACATGAAGAGGGAATTAGCTCCCAAGATGATGGGTTTGGAAAGCCAACAAGAGAATGTTTTAGATCAGATTAGACAATTACACATCATCATTGAGAACAAAGTGAATATCATGAAGGATTACCAATCTCAAATCACCAGTTTTGAAACCAATTATAAAGCAATGGAACTTGCTTTGGCAAGAATCAATAGTGAATTGAAATCTATTGTTGATCAATCATCCAGCGCTCATATCGAACTGATGGGATATTTTGATCAAATCAATTTGGAAGGTCACAACCTCTACAAAACTTGTCACGATCTTATGGGCACCATATCCTCAAATATTTCAACCGAAATCATCATTCTTCAGCGCTCAATACAAGATATTGAGGAAAGATCAGCAACAAATGTGGAAGCAGTCAGGGATGAATTCATTCGAATTGTAGATTCCCTAAAAACGACATTACAACCAATCATAGATGAATCCGATTCATTACATGCAGCTGTAGCGGATGTTCAATCCCAATTCGATAAAGTCACTTCTGAGTTTCATCAGGTGCGTGGAAGATCTCATTCGATTGAAATCGCAATAGGTCGTTTAGAATCCGAATTGAAGAATATTGATTTATTAGTAGACCGAAATTTCCTTTACTTACAAGAATCTTTTCAAGGAAATCGAAAGAATCTTGAAAATGATTTGCAGACATTAACTACAAGTCTACAGGAGCATATTCATGTCGATTTAATCCAATCTCATGACGATATTCGTTCTAGCTTTAAGGTTATCGAAGATAAAATGAATTTATTTTATCAGAGGTTAGAAGAAGAAATTGTTTCTCGTGAATTACGTCATCAAGAATATGAAGTTACTCTCACATCATGCACCAACGAATTAGCTTATTTGCGCTTATCACTGACAGAACAAGGTAAAGCGATAAATCATTTTTCCACTGGACTATCAACTTCACTTGACATTGTCAAACTTGGTTTGAATGAAGCCGAGCGGAAGTTGTCAATGGTGGATGACAAGCAAGCGATCGAGATGCAGAAATTTGAGGCTAGACTTTTAATGTTCCAAGATGAAGTTAGTCAGTCGATATCAAATGCAGTGGGAGAGAATGATTCAATGATGAAAAACTCGATTTCAGCCGTTGATCAAAAAATGATGATGGAGGTGGAGGCGCTCCGCCGACAACTATATTTGCAACAAGAAACGATAGACCATATTCTAGGAAAACAAAAAGAAGAACGAGAAACCAGAGACCAGCTTATCGATGATCTCAAATTGCAATTACTATCATATCAACAAGAAAACAAAGTTTTACATGATGAAGTTAATATTATTTCTATTAAAATGGAGCTGATGACTCAACGGATACAAGATATTACCACAGAACAGAATAATCACCCACTAAAAGTTATTAAAAAGAAAATGCAACCAATATTTCAAAAGGTTGTCTCCAAATTAGCAAAACTTGGAACTCGACTTATTCCAAAGGAGATGCGAGCATTACCTTTCAGCAAAGACGTAAAAATAGCTGGAGCAATCGCAATTGCAACTCAAGAAAAAATTTCACATCAATCATGATGAGAACTACTAAAGCAGTAGGAAGAGCGCTTTGTATTGTAGTTAAATTTAGAAATGTTGTGTTCCTACCTCATCTTCATAGTTGTATGTAAGTCGCATGGTTCAGCTGAATATTCTCGGAGGTTTTACAATATTACTGTCTATCTAAATATATCTTCATTCTCATTCAACACGACACTCGTGGTGTCCTCTTGGTACCTTTCCCACAAGTATTAGTTTTACCGCAAGGATAGGGCACTCGAGGCCTCGCAAAATTGGGATCTTCCGCAGAATATGGAAATGCATCAAGAAGTGGCACAACGCTTTTGGAAGCTGAAACGTTCGTCATTACTGAGTACCAATAAGTTTGGGTCAAGCGCTTAAACTCAAAATCCTTCGCCCGGTAGAGCGCTTCAATGTATGCAACCCTTAAGAGTTCCGGTGTCAGTGCAGCGAAATCTTCTATGAATAGAGCGGGGAGTCTCCACATCTAAAGGAATATGAGAAATAAGCTCAGTAATAACAGGATACAAAGTGCTTACCGGTCTGTCGAAGCCAACATTCTTTTCTAACACAACAATGCTCCCCATTGTCATTAGCTCCCATGCCCTATGTAATAATGCCATCAAATTCAATTAAGGCTAATACAAGGAATGCTACCTGAATGTATCATACCCCAGGCCTGGCAATCCAATACCAAATCTTGCTTGAGCAAGCTTAATGTAGTATTCTTCGCGATCAAGGCGTTGTTGAGGAGGATTATTCACATGACCATCAAACTCCTGTCCCGAAAATTTCTTGGAAATGCATGCTAGTATTTGCGGTCGAGGACCCCATTTGGAAGCCGCGGCAAATAGCAACTTATTCTTCTTATGCTTTTTCAGAACTAGTCTTTGTGAATCCCAGACTAGTATACGAGTATTTCCCCATGTTAGTGGTATTCCTCGAGGTAGAATGAGAAGCTTCGGATGTGAGACATTTGTGTGCTGGTTACTAACAAGCATTAGAGTCTTGTCATGATCAAGAAAATCGTAAAGAATTTTGTCCTGGGGCTGGTCGCAGCACCTTCCCCAACCAGCAGTTCTATTGGGAAACATCGTAGATAAGAAACCCCAATTTTCGTTTAAGGAGCAAACTGCAATAAATGGAACTTCAATTCGATCTTTAACCTGTCGCCAATGCTTGAAAAATACTTTTCGATCGATGAAAGCACCTCCAACTCTGCTTCCACTATAGTAACCCTGACCATCTTTCAAGTAGGCAGTATAGCCAATTGAGATAATTGGTGCTCTATCAGCATATCGGAAATCGTATGGTTCTGGTATTACATGCTTTCCTTCAAGCTCCCATGGATACATAAGTTTGCCATTTACTATTTTCGGACTAGTTATCTTAACTTGTTGTAATCGACGACCAACACGTCCACTTTCAGATTGATCCTCTCGTACATCAGATGAGGTAGTCAATGTTTGAATTTCTTCACTTTCTTCAGGAGAATACTGCTTGCGTCCAGCAGAGGTGAGAGGGGTAAGGTCTCTTCTTTCATCTACAAACATATCCATCGCATAATGAAGTTGGCGGAAGGTAATATCACCATCCAAGTAGTCGAAATGAGTTGGAAAAGATTTAATGACTTCCCGCAACAGCACTTGATCACCTGCCGCTGCCTGAATTTGCGCGATTCGCCATTTCCGAGGATCAGAGGGTGGGTCGAATTTAAAATAACTTACCTTTGGCATCTGGATGGAGCACCATTCTGGATCTTCACAAGGGGGTAAAATGTCCGTATTCACAATGTTCATTGCACTATCATGGTTGTTACTAGCTAGCAGGGCAGCATTATCGCCCCCTTTGTCCTCGTGGAGTTTGTTACTATCCAATACGATATTCGAAGTGATGTAATCGTTTTTTCCAGAATGCATAAACATCCATCCAGCGGAAATAAACAGTCCAAGATTGATAAGAGTTAACAGACCAATATTACGATGAATAATTGATGGTCCAGAACCAGCGCCTTTTAAATTGACATTTCCCGATGATGACACCACAAATGGAGAATGAATGTCAAAAGATTTGGAAAAATCATCATCTTTTTTCGTCCGATCTTTGTCTAATTCATCGAACATTATTTCCTCGTTTAATCTGATTAGCGACAACTCAAGTCTTAAACTTAAAAGTTGAAGTGCTTGATGAAATGATCAATGACAATATATCATAGAAGTACGTGTATTGTATTATACCAACTATCTTTTTTTTACCAACTATGATGTTTACCCAATACCTGGTTTTATGGTATTGCAGCGTACGATATGGGATACGGCGGGTTAAGGGAAAGCAGCTGAGAGAGGGGAAGCAGCAGAGGCGCAGCAGAGCAACAGCAGAAGACATCACGTATATGTACACAGGCGAGCAGCAGCAGAAGTGCAGCTCTGCTGTGCACCGTATTGCCTTATTAAGCCTTACAATTCAAGCTAAAACACTATCCCAGCAAGAATTGCAAAAATAAAATTAAAAAAAAATTGTATATGAGCAATGAGTTCCAAAACCTTCAAGACAGTTACGCTGGCTGAATCCCATGCACTCTCTGCCGTATCAACGAAGTTTTCTCCCAATGGACACTGTCTCGCTTCTGCCGGTAGGTTTTTTTAATTGAAAGCAGTGGCTTATTTGATGATTTGGGATTTTGAAGGTTCAGACAAGTTTTGCAACATCCATGACATACTATCTGGTAATCTGCTGACTAAAATTAGTGACGATTACTCAGCAGGATTGAATGATTGCGCATGGTTTGGAGACAACCACATAGTAACGATCGGCGATGATTGCAGCATTCGATTAGTGGATATTGCAGCGGTTAGTATGTACTGTTTCATTAGATGTATAGGATGATTAATCAAGAACATTCTGTCCAGAATAAAACCGTATTATCATATCGAATGCAAAAGGCTGTTCCCTACAGTGTTATCGTACATCCCTTCAACCACCTCATAACAGTAGGGGACACCGATGGAAGCGTCTATTCCTATCACATTGGTACAAAAGAAGCAGTTCAAAAAATTCATGCCCATGCCTCCATTGTTTCCTCATTATGTTTCACGGATGATGGCGAAGAGCTTCTCTCCGGCAGTTATGATGGTACGATACGACAGTGGATCCCGTTGCAACGTGCCTTATGTATTCGCACCATCATACCATCTCCTAAAGTTACTATTCCCATGTATGTTTACTAAGCTATATTTCTCGATATATGTTAAGTTTCTACTATAGATCTAGTGTTAGTTATAGCCCCAATAATAAATATATCCTCGCGAGTGTCCTGGACAACACACATCGATTGTATCATAGACACTTCGAAGATAGCGGACATCTACTGGATAAAACATTGGATATTTTATCATATCCCTCCCATATCAAGCAATATATGGGTCATCAAAATGCGAAATTTTCATCTCCATCGAGGTTGTTCAATGTTTTTGGTGATCGTTACTCCATGATTTCAGGTTCAGAAGATGGGAATCTTATATTATGGGATTCAAACAGTCAAGAAATATCCATCAAATCCAAGGTCCACGATGGAGTTATTTTGGGGCTTGATATTTTACAAAAATCTGATCAGGAATGCTTGTTAGCTACATGTAGTGCAGACGGTACGGTGAAAATTCATGAATTTGTAGATTCTGCACAGCCTGATGCAACTGGCTTGTGCGAGACACCATGTGCAGAATAAATTAGTTGTTCAATCAGTCCATAAAACTCTTGAATATTTGTAGGATGCTATAATTTCTACTATTAACAGACCCGCCTACTATCGCTCCAAACAAATATACATCCGTATCATTAACCATCTAACAAGCGCCAATAATATTTACAAAAAGAATTTTTTCTTAGAACCTTCAATCATTCCCGGTTTCCTCACCCATTCATATTCTCCAAATTCTGTATCAAAAGATCCTTCTTGCAGGTATTGTAATTTTAGAGTGAATCTAGGACCTAATTCTTGTAGTCTCGCACGCACTTTGTCGTTGTCCTTGCGATAGACATATCTATGGTGCCGGACAAAGATAAAATCTCGTTGATTGTGAAAGGTCACAACTTGACGGCCCTCTAAATCAGGTTGCTGTTGGAGATCAGAGGCGGGTTAATGATTTGTAATGACATAGTCAATTCAAATTCTTACGTGAGGAAAAAATGATCCCAAAAATCGACCAACTCTGCGTCCCAATCTTGTGGAAAAGTTATTCAAAATAACTTCAGGCACATGGGATGTTGGTCTGCCATGTCCAGGAATCTTTGATCCTGGCTGAAAACTGGAAAGTTTAAAGTAAGCCGTTGGTCCAACCGGTAAATGGCTCACTAAAAATCCATTGCATTCTTTATGTCGTTCGCCCAAAATCACTAAATGAGTAAAATTTTTATTGCTTGCATATTTAACCAAGTCCTTCACTTGATGCTCTCCTCTAGGGTAATAAAATGCATTTGGAATCAATTGCATCATATCTCCAATAACTGTAAATAGTTTTCGAGAACAGTTTGGTCTAGTAGTTAACATAATCTTTGGTTTTAATTCATTTGAGTAGTACTTCGCAAATTCATCATCATTTTCATCTCCTTGAACTTCGTCGATATCCTCATCTTTGATGAAGGTTGGATCATGAGCTCTCGTATTTTCAATAGTTTTGGGAACTTGCTTCGGTGGAGCAGCTTCACCAAGTGCTTCGACCTCCTTAACTTTCAGTTCGCGAAGCTTCTTCTTTAGCTTCTTCTTTTGTTCCTTATATTTGGCATAAACTTCGGTGCGTTTTGCCTTGTTCGCGATTTGACTCGGATTCTTCATGTTCTATGAAGAGTGGTAATTGATCTGTTATTTCTTTGGAGTGCTAACTGGCCGCATGTATTTATTGTACCATAAATATGGAATAATAATAAGAATTGGAATCGAATCGGGAATGCAAAATATGTGGCAGAACCAACCACATTAGACCAAGTAGAATCCAGTAATATTAGCATCAAGGGGACCATTAATTAAAATGAATTTAGGGCGTTGTGTCTGAAACCCAAAACGACACTACTAATAATTATAAACATGGAGCATTTTCCGTATTTATTGTATTGAAATCCCGTTCCAGAATATCACGTACCTTGGTAATACAAAAACTGTATATTGCCGAAATATCTGAACAAATATTTTCAACTGGGTGGACATGTCAAGCTCCTCAGGAATAAATGACTCCCCTGTGGTCCCAGATTTTCTTCAAAGGCGAAATCTTCCGCCGAATGAGTCTGGGTCCAAAGGGTTTTTATCGGACATCGAAGTTGTTATTTTATCTCTGCTGGATGAGAGTGGAAAGCTTTCGAGCCAAGAGAAGCTTCAAGATTTTTTGGTAATTCTCGCACGAATGGAGACGGTAAGGGTAGATTGCGAAATATATCGCAAGCCACCTAACATCTAATCAATTTTTAATAAAGGTTGACCACAGATCAATGGCTGTGGAGATCATTCGAGACCATGTCACGGAAGAAGTGCGTAATCTATTTGTCAAGTACGGCGGTTTTCGTTTGCTCAAAGACTGGTTGTCTGATGCAGAGAAAGATCGTTATTTACATTTCATTATTGCTGTGATAAAGTTATGTAGAATCTTACCGTTTGATAAGGCTGCGATTAAACAATCAGAAATCGGTAAAATAATAAAGAGACTAACTAAATTTGAAAGTAAACGGCAAGAACTTGCAGTTCTTCGCAATGAATTGAAAATGATCATGGAAGATTGGCGCGACAAACAACAAATTGCCACTCAACTGGAACGAGAACAAGAGCAAGAAATAAAATTAAAACAAGAACAAGAACAGGCTAGAAGGCAAGAGAAAAAGCAGCTAAAACAAAATGAGCTTCAGCAAAAATTGGAACAGTCAGCACACCGTGAACCGGAAAATCAACTTAATGGTGGATTTAATGAATCGAAGGACGATAACGAAAGCAAAATAGCAATAGAGGCTGAAGATGATAAAGTGCCTCCCAAAATAGAGCAAAAGAGAGTTCTATCTTCTGGTTCTCAATCTAAGCCAATTCTTCCAGTACCAGTTGCTCCAATTGTCCAACCAAAAGTCCCTCAAAAGAGTACTCCTCTTCTTACCGCACTTCTTCAAAATCAGGCTTTGCAGCAACAACCAAATGCATTTACATCGGGCGCCGCAGCAGTGTCTGCCAAAGCAACCAAACGAACAATTGATATGGTTCAAGGTGCCCATGAGATGCTTAACCAGAGCTCAAATCGGTCAGCATCCCCGAGTGAACCTGTGTTGACAAAGATTGATTTGACTGTGGTATGTTCATTTTCTTGATGTTTTCGCGCATTTTTACTCTCTCTCATTTGCTTGAATTCCATTTTTCCCCATAGAAGCCTTTGTCAAAAGGAGGATTGAAGAAAAAAGAAGACGTTTCCAAGAAAGAGAGAAAATCAATTCGATGGGCTGACGAAGAAGGTGGAAACTTACGAGAAGTACAAACTATCGAAGTGGAACGTATTAAGAGTAGTGTCGCCAATTATAAGAGTCATAAAGACTTAGTTAAACGTGAAAGACAAATTGAAAAAGAAACTCATTTATCCAAAACATCAGAAGCTATGCATGCAACTACTACTTGGCGATCGTAAGTTGTATTTTGTACAGTTGGATCCCTCTTATTTTTTTACTTTTATCCCAGACCAAAGGCATTAAGTCTGACCATAGATATTATTGACAATATTGGTCGTCCTGAAAATTGCACCGAAATTGCAACTCAAACAAAACGTCTTTCCATTCTGATGGAAACAAAATATCTTGATGAATCTTTAATCCCCTCAGATCCTGATAGATCCCTGGCGGATGAAGATGCAGCAATTCATGGCGGCCCAGCGGATCCACCAACAATCATCCCGTGGTTAATGAACGATGAGGTTGACGAAGATGCAATCCTTGCGGCACCATTGAGAACTACTATCGCACCTTCATCCTCTTCTGGTCTGCCATATCAAGATTTCTCAACAGTCCCTCTGCAGACACAATCTATTGATTACACTGTTCAAATACAGCAACTTCCTCGGATGATTCAAATGCTAGACCCAATGACGCTGCAAATGGTGCTTGACGACCCCGTTGTCCTTAACAGTTTGGTTCGACCAGATGGTAGCGTCAATGATATCCACCTTGACATTCTACAAAATTGCTCTTCCATTGATGAATATAGACAAGCGATATCTTACGTTTCAGAACCTGAAGTATCTACATATGGCAACGATTGGCAGAATAGCAACAGTTTGTCTTCTATACCAAATTCTGGAATGGTTGGAAGTATATCAAATATGAGTTCTTTGCTTTTCAACCACAATGCTTCAATGCAAAACCATCAACTTTGGGGCATTAACAATAGCAACATCCACGTAAATGGTAACTTTGCCAACCTTATGAACAACCTTAGCAACCTGACGAATAATACCAACGGTATTAGCAATATGCATATGAATAACTTAGGTTCAAGTAATAACTCTTCTTCATTTTCAACCCCGTCGAGTGGCTTGGATTTCTCAACAATTGATGGAGCACGATTGAGTCAAGCTAACAAACAATCGGGGAATAGCTTATCGACTAGAGCGACGATACCGTGCAAGTTCTTTAATACCCTACGTGGTTGCGCTAATGGTGATAAATGCCCTTTTGGTCACTTTCGATCAAATACAACTAACACTGCTGCTGTACCAAATATTCTGACAGCAACCACAGTTTCTAACTTAATGGGAGATCAGTCACAACGTCGCGGACCAGGAAATTCTCGAGGTACAGTTGGCGGTAGAGGACCAGGACAGAAAGGTGGGAGGGGTGGCTTCCGTTCGTAATGGTTTTTAGGGGATTTGCAAACAATGATCTTAAGATAATTCCTTGTTGTAACTGATTTCACAAGAAATTTTAGATTTATTTCAATAGCAACAATCTACACCTTATATGATTAAGAGGAAAACTATCTTCCACATACATGCCACATCTAATCAATGTTTACATTACCAATTCTTGATCTTTCTCAATCTCTTGCGCTCTTTCAAAATAGCAGCATTAGCAGCCGCAACTCGTTGTGCATAATCTTTTGAATGCTTTTGTTGCACTAATGTCTTTGCCACCACTTGAACAACATCCTCGTCCTGCAGTAGGTGTGATAGTCCAACTCTTTGGGGGTTAAATTTTGCAGAGCGACCCCACACCAATGCGAAGTTAAAGATTGGTAAAAATTCCTTTGATATAGATTTACAAACAGCCTCGATAGACATACCATGTCGCTGCGGGGATAAAATGATTGGCTCGGTAAGATCAGGTGGTTGACCACGGCGTTTAGTATAAATACGAACTAAACCTAAGTATTCCCACATCTTGGTTAGCAAGTAATCAAGATTTAAATTCATCTGGACAGAGATAACGACACTGTTGGGAAGTCTAGCAATCTCATCTACCTCCTCAATGGAGAGTGAATCAATCTTATTGTAAACATATAGGCATCGTACATACTTGCGATTTCCTTCCACAACATCAATCAAATCGTCAACACCGCAATCTTCGCGGAAGAGAACTTCCGCATTGTGAATCCGATATCCAGACAAAATTCTCGTGACCGTTTCAGCAGGATTATCGCCTAATTGAGTAAGTGGACAAGTAGCATTAAATTTTATTCCTCCTGTTGGTTTCTTTTTGAAGTAAATATCAGGAGGATTGCGGTTGAGACGAATACCCATGATCTCTAACTCGTTGGTGAGGATATCTCGGTGTTGGTTGTTTGATTCTTTAACTGCATCTAGAACCATCAAAATCAAATCGGCTGAGCGAGCAACTGCAATCACTTCACGCCCACGTCCTTTTCCTTGTGCAGCACCTTCAATAATACCAGGCAAATCAAGCATCTGAATCTTGGTTCCATTGATAACTACGTTGCCGGGGATGCAAGTCAATGTTGTAAACTCGTAAGCAGCTGCCTCACTCTGCGTATCTGTGACCGCATTTAACAACGAAGACTTCCCGACAGACGGAAAACCAATTAGAGCCACTCGACCATCACCACTCTTTGGGACTGCAAAACCTTCACTCGCTCCGCCACCATCAGACCCAGAAGATGGCAACAACAATTGGGTTCGCAAACGGGCTAATTGCCCTTTTAATAGGCCTATGTGAGTTGTTGTTGCCTTATTTTTTTGAGTTCTGGATATCTCCAACTCAATCTCTTTTATGCGCTCTTGAATTCCCATTTTTGTGCTTAATCAATAGTGGATGGATGGTGGAATTCAAGTTTAGATTTTATTAATTCAGTCTGTACCACCAACTATTTGGTGTGCATCCACGTGCGCTACTGTGCTGCGCGCCGCTGGTGGTGTGGCGTCTGCTGTGCCTGCGCCTGCGCTGCTACTGCTGCTGTGCTCTCCTCTGCGCCTGCTGCTGCTGCGGCTGGCGTGGCTGGATCATGCATAAAAAAGCAGTGCTATACAACGTACAATACATGTGGGGCATATACTTCTATGCTCGATTGAGTTTGGAAATCAAGCAAAGAATAATCCCATAGATGGAGAGTTGTCGATGATGTCGGAATGTCTATCTTCCAGCGTCCTGCAATTTCATGGCTAGAGATCTGGCTGTTGTCTTTGGTGGCTATCTTTTTGCTAATCATCGGACTGTTGTCGCATTTTGTACACAATGGAGCTCACAATCATCACAATGTCCGATCCAAGTCCACGGTGAATGCTGTCATTCCGATAACACTCAAGCTAGAAAATACCCCTAGTCTCGATGAAGTTCTAAAACATGTTGAAGAAGAGGAGATGCAGCGGTTTGTTGCAGATTACACGTTCGATCTTGGCCATGTTCGTCGGTCATCCAACCAACAACATGATCCATCATCCATTGCGGCGACAAAAGATAGAAATGCACTAAAATTTCAAGGAACAAATCCACAACATAGAGAAGATAATGGTCAACTAAGGTCTGGATTCCGACCACCACTGCGTCCTGATTTAGAGGACGCAAGAGTTCATGACGCTGTAAACTCCAACGCTATTCACTTCAAATTTAACAATTCTCGAGGGCTATTTGTCTTGTTGGAGGATACCTATGTTTTTTTCAGTAAAAATGCAAGAATGATGTTACCGGAAGGATCTCTGGTGGCTGGGGAGGTGTGCAGCGACCAGACGCTGTTACATGTTTCTTTTCCTATAATGGGTCATTTTGCATTTTTTAGAAATGATGGATCCCCGAGAGTTGCGTTCTTAATTCTCGATAGTGATCGAGCGAAATTCCACATGGAAACTACTATGATGGACAAGTTTGCCAACCTGGGCATTAGTATGATAAATAGAATACCATCACCAGAGTCACCTTATTGCTTGAATATATCAGGTGAACCTTCAGGTCAATGGACCGACCAATTTCCAATTGGAAATGGTTACTTTGGGGGTTTCGTAGGGGGAACTGTTAAACATGAAATAGTGCCCATTTCAACCAGTGATTTCTTCGTTTTCAATAAAGAGTCCTTGCAAGCAAGTAACCATGGAAAACCAATTCCACACGAAAGCGAGAAATTTCAGCATGAGACCATTCCACCTTCCCAAATCGGGAAAGATAAAGAAAATAAACCATCTCCTGGAATGCCTATAAATCGGTCACCATATATGCAACACGAAGAATTGTTGAAAGACCATATTCAAGGCTCGCTGGGGTACTTTGAGTATTTACTCGATCTTGTTAATGTATTTGATTCCAACGATTTTTCTATTTTACACGCTCACTCGGCACCTGGTATACTGCATGGTCGTCAGTATACTAAGCAGCCTCCCTCTCCCTTGCATCATCCAAAGGAAAATGTATGCCATCGCAATCCACTCGTGCGCAATCGAAACATTCTCTTGTGTGATGCTCAACAGGCGCTATGGAAGCGATCACAGCATAATTCGTCTGTACAAGAAAATGAAAATGACAATAATGTTGTGGGAAAGCATGTTCTTTTGCAAGAGAGCCGTTTACATATGCACTTGGGAATCACTTCCACAAACGTGGTTGAAGTTGATCCTACCAGCCTGGATAGTCATAGGGCTTCGAAACTTCGTCTTCATCAGCGAGAATGGTTTGTAAATGAAAAGTTCCACGTTATGGTGGCAGTTTATCGATGTATGGTGCTAGGTTATCTTCAAGATCATTCTAACGTTGGAGGTGAAAGTTGCTTGGATTGGAGTGTTTTAGTACAACGCCAATCACGCCCAAATCATGAAGATCCAAGTGACTCACAAGCATTGTCCTTCACAACCAATTGGGTGAAACAACGCATTTCCAACCCTTATTCAAGTCAGGACAATAGGAAGGATGATGTATCCGCCATATTACTTACTGCGATCATCAAATCATCTTCCTCTAAACTTTCTCCGATGGTGGCGGTTTGTATATTGTTTATTTGCTTTGATCAATCCCCAGATACCGATTTTATGACCAACACTGAAGAAAATATGGTTCATTGTCGAGGTGGGACAGAGGGGATGCTTTTAGTATCTATCGCCAAAAGTGAGGATGTTTGGGGCCGCGATCCGCAAGACTTTGCAATTGATAATGAAGCTCAGTTGCCCAACCTTTGTTGGC
>JACCEA010093679.1_pt1 | contig 16003 bp, 14 predicted proteins | sample 7449851 | NCBI WGS metagenome assembly JACCEA01 (sample SAMN15323453, study PRJNA562643) | freshwater metagenome | isolation source: river surface water | place: USA:Blue River Watershed | collected 2017-08-18 | reverse complement strand
TTCAGTGTAAACGGATTGATTTCAAATTGCTGTAATAGCGTTTTAAGTTGTGTGTCAATGGCAATAAAATCAGCAGGTTTTGCTTTTGCCAATTTCATTTCGACTAAGTATGTATTGGCTTGTATCATCGTTTCCAAATCCTTGGTGTTTTCTAAAACAAGGCCCAAAATTACGGTTGCCGCTTCGGTTTGGTCTTCCTCAATGGCCATTTGTCCCAAGCTTACAATTTCTGCTAAGGATTCTGGATTGCGTTTATAAATGGCTTTTTCTTGAATGAATGCTTTTCCAAACTCTTTTTGTTGTATATAAAACCAACTCAAATACTGATTCCAGAAGATATCTTGGTCTTTTTGAGTGCGTAAAATCAAAGCCTTTTTTAAAGAATCAGAAAATGAGGTATCGCTCTCATCCGACATATAACGAGACAATTGATGCTGAATCAAATTCGAATTTTGCGGATTAATAAAGGCTTCATCCAAAAATGTGGTTATCATCAAATCGGTTTTACCCAATTGACCATAAAGTAGCGCCATTTGATAATTGAAGTTAAAGGTCGTGTCTAATTGAGCTGCGGTTTGGTAAGCTTTTACGGCATATTCTAAAATTACTTTTTTTTCAAAGGCATTGGCGACACCATAGACTTCGTTAGGATTTTTGCGAATGCTTTCGAGCGCTTGTTCGTAATAACTTTTGGCTTTGGCTTCGTTTTTTTGTAATTGCCAATTGTAGCCCATTTCGACTAATAAAAAAGCTTGTTTGTATTTAGAATAACGCGTTTGTATGGTTTTTTCGGCCAAATCATATTGTTGCAATTGTTGATAGCAATCAATTGTTCTGAGAAAATATTGAGAGTTTTGCGGGATACTTTTGAGCAGTTCTTCGTAGGCTACTTTGGCTTTTTCAAAATCTCCTTTTTCATAAAAATATTGAGCTAGCTGCTCGTTTTGCGAAAAACAAATCCATGAAAAAAACAGCGCGATATGTAGTAAGAGTTTTTTCATGAGTTGCGAAATTATTTAACCATATAAGGTATTTAAGGGCATATAAGAATTACATTGCTACTCAAATTTTAAGCTTTTGCCTTAAAAAGTTGAACCATTAAATTCTTTAATGTTTGAAAAAATATTTTAATCATTAAAACTTAAATGACCTTAAATGCCTTATATGGTAATTTATTTTAGTCAATGATATCAAAACCACAATACGGACGTAATACTTCTGGGATTACAATTCCTTCTGGAGTTTGGTAGTTTTCTAAAATTCCAGCCAAAACTCTAGGCAAAGCCAAAGAACTTCCGTTCAAGGTATGCGCCAATTGATTTTTTCCGTCTTTGTCTTTGAAACGTAATTTCAAACGGTTCGCTTGGAAGGTTTCAAAATTAGACACAGATGAAATTTCTAACCAACGGTCTTGAGCAGTTGAAAACACTTCAAAATCATAGGTCAATGCTGAAGTGAATCCCATATCTCCTCCGCACAAACGCAAAATTCGGTATGGTAATTTTAGTTCCTGCAAAATGTCTTTTACATGTTCTACCATACCATCCAAAGCTTCGTATGATTTCTCTGGATGTTCGATACGAACAATTTCTACTTTATCAAATTGATGCAAACGGTTTAATCCACGTACGTGTGCTCCATAAGAACCCGCTTCACGACGGAAACAAGGGGTGTAAGCGGTACATAAAATTGGCAATTCATTTTCACTTACGATAACATCTCTAAATAAATTGGTTACAGGAACTTCAGCCGTTGGAATCAAATACAAATCATCAACAGTAGCGTGGTACATTTGCCCTTCTTTGTCTGGCAACTGTCCTGTTCCGTAGCCTGAAGCTTCGTTTACCAAATGTGGCACTTGCATTTCCTTGTAACCTGCAGCTGTGTTTTTATCTAAAAAATAGTTGATTAAAGCACGTTGTAAGCGAGCTCCTTTTCCTTTGTAAACAGGGAATCCAGCACCAGTGATTTTTACACCCAATTCAAAATCGATGATATCGTATTTTTTTACCAATTCCCAATGTGGCAAAGCCCCTTCGTGCAACGTAGGAATGTCACCTTCTTGAAAAACGTTTAGGTTATCGTCTGCCGATTTTCCGTTCGGTACAATATCCGCTGGAAGGTTAGGTAAAGTATATAATTTTTGAGTCAGTTCTTCGGCTAAAGCATCTGCTTTTTCTGCCAATTCCTTGCTTTTTTCTTTTAAAGAAACTGTTTTTTCTTTAAGAATAGCAGCTTTTGCTTTCTCGCCACTTTTCATCAAATCACCAATATCTTTGGACAATTTATTAGATTCAGATAAAGTGTTGTCTAAAGCCACTTGAGTAGCGCGACGTTGCTCGTCTAATTGTACCACTTCGTTTACAATACTGTTAGCATCAATGTTTCTTTTGGCTAAAGCGTTGATTACTTTTTCTTGATTCTCTCTAATAAATGCGATTTGTAACATAGTTTTGTTTTTAACTCTTGTATTTATGGCTATTTGCGCCCACAAATTTAAGGAAATGTTTGATAAGTACTAGACAAAGTTTTAGGAAAAGGTTTTTCGATTTGGATTCATAAAAAAACCTTCTTTGATTTATCTTCAAAGAAGGTTTTCTTTTTTGTATAAATTGAAAGGAATTTAATTTTTAATCTTCTGTTCCAGAATGATTTCTTTTTGAGGCGGAATTCGTTTTTTCAGAAACAAAATTTGACCTAAGTGACTCGATTGATGCTCCATTACGTGAAACCAGCAATAATGGTTGGTTACTTCTTCTTTCATCACTTGTTGGTTGAACCAAGCATCATCTCTTTTCTTTAATTCTTCAATGGTTTTATTTCGTACCTCGTTATAAATGTCTAGATAATATTGAATCTCATGTCCTTTCCATTCGTCTCGACCTCCTTTGTCTAAGTCTAAGGCGGTCCCCCACTTAGCTTTTTCTTCTGCAGTAAAATCTCTATTCTCAAAAGTAAGCACTTGATAATATTTTTCGGCAGCGGCCAAATGCATAATTAATGAGCCGATTCTATTGGCTTTTTCATCGTGCAAATAATCAATTTCGTATAGACTCATGTTTTTTACGGTGCGTTCGACTCTGTCTTTCAAATCCTCAAGCATAGAAATCATAGCACCTATTTGAGGTGAAGCTCCTTCAACATTTCCTATTTTACCAGTTTCTTTTACTACAATTCCAGTACCTTCAAGAAGTAAACTTGCATTCCCAGCAGCGGCGCTTTTATATAGTTTTGCGCTATATTCTTTGACTTTTGTAATCTTTCCTTTTCGAGTTCCAAATTCCCATTTTTGAATTTCTCCATTTTTAAGAGGCATTTCAAAACCAGCATTCATAATAGTATAGGGTTCTAATAACCCTTTTGCATTTTCTATGAAAAGTTCGAATTTGTCAAAATAGAATTTACCGTTGTACGAACACAAGCCTCCAAAATTTAGTGCTTTTGAATTCTCGTCAATGGTTCCTTCTATAGTATAAGATTGCCAAGTATTGGATTTGATGGGTCGATTTCCCATATTATCAAAGAAACCCATTTCGTCATTTTTGTTATCAACTCTTGACCAAATTCCAGCCCAAGCTTTCGGTTCGTTACTTTCTACTTTGACCGATGCAACTACTTTGAATTTCTTTTTTGCTTTGGTTTGAATATCAATGGTTTGACGGAATGCCACCCAATCATTAGATATAGCTCCTTGTCCTTGTGCTTGTGTAAGAACGACAATAAAACAAAAGAGTACGGTTATTAATTTTCTCATTTTTTAAAATTAAGTATTAAACAATTGATTATTAATTCATTATGAATGTATTTTCTTGAAAAGATAAATATAATACTATTTTCGAAAACTCTTGTTTTGTGTTTGTAAACAAGCTAAAATTTTGGTTGAAAATACAGTATATAGTTCAATTTTGTAGTATATAAACTATAATAATAAATAAGTATTTTTTTAACAAACCCAAACACCTCATAATAAATGTATTACAAATTTTAAAAAGTCAAAACATTATAAAAGGCTAAGATAGCAGGTTTAATAGTCTATTTTTGCCTCGAACTTTTAAACCATTACAATGAAAAAATTTCTTTTTTTAGCAGTTTTCTGCTTTTCAGCAATTAGTGTTTTTGCACAAGCTCCATTAGAAAATGGGAGAGTACAATTGAATGCCGGAATAGGAACTTCTGGTTGGGGAACTCCAGTTTATGTAGGTCTTGACTATGGTGTAGGTAGTAACTTTACAGTAGGTGGAGAATTATCTTACCGCACGCACAATGAGCGTTCTGCAGGGACATATTACGACTATTCTGTAACAGGTCTTGGTGCTAATGTTAACTATCATTTCAACAAAGTATTGGGTATTCCTAGCCAATGGGATTTTTATGGAGGATTGGGATTGAACTATTATATTTTTAACTACGATGATAAAAATTATGATAGTACCGAAGATTCAAACATTGGACTTGGCGTACAAATTGGAGGAAGGTATTTCTTCAATAAAAATTTCGGAATTAACATCGAAGGTGGTGGAGGTAACGCTACAAGTGGTGCCAAAATTGGAATCACATATAAATTCTAATTGTTATTAAACAATTTTATAAAGAGAGTGTCCGAAAAGTCAAGTCGCCTTACTGAGAATCGCTTATATGAAAATCGAGTCCGATAGGTGTCCGAATGTTTTAGTATAAAAAGAGGCTGTCCAATACTTTTCGGACAGCCTCTTTTTGGGATTAAGATCTTTTGATTTCGTGTCCAACAAATTCTTCTAAAACAGCAAACATTTCATCTACTGTAAGTATTTCGGTATTGGGATGGTTTTTTAAAAAATTGGCATTTAAAGCTACTAAGTTTTCTTCTATTTCAAAAAAAGTGTCATTGTTGAGTAGGTCTCTAATTGGATTTACACCTTCTAGTTTGCTTTTGAAGAATTTTTCGCGCTTTACGCTACTCATTAATTGTACTTTTTTGCATTGCTTTTGAAACAGTGCTAAATGATGGTGAGCACCTAACAATTGCAGGCCTTCCTCAATAAGTTCGTTTAATTCTATATTCCATCGTGAATTGTAGACGAATTGAGCAAAATTTCCTTCGGTATATTGTGAAGTATAATAATCTAAATAATAACTCATTAAGGCGTCTTCGTGAATTAAATCGTCATCGACTTTTTCTTCTCTCATTAAATTGATTACCGAAATATTGGAGTTGACAACGTCTTGAGGGTTTTCGCTTGCTGCAGCGGTTTCTGAAATAATGATTTTACCGAATTCCATATGGATTAGTTTTTAAAGCGATTGAAGGTAATTTTCGGGTAAAAAGTTGATTTTGAATGTAATTAAAATTCATCATTTAATTGATGTGATTACTATCCGATTCGTCGGTTCTTTTTTGGGCGTTCATTTTGGTCACTAAAGCTTTTAATCGCAAGGCTTTTTCTCTTTTTTCTTCTTGCAATTTTGCTTTTTTCCGATTGAGCAATTTGGTATGCAACGCCTTGTTTTTGGTGTTTTTTTCAGGTCCCTTAGCCATAACCTTAGTGTTTATTGAATCTAATTTTTCTTCATTGGAGGTAAATCAAATGCTTTAGATTCGCCTTCAAAATTATTGCGGTGGGAACCGTCACAAAAAGGCTTATTCGATGACAAACCACATCGGCATAAACCTAAAGCAGTTCTTCCTTCTAGTCCGTACACATTTCCGTCTTGATCTACTATTTCAAAATCCCCTTCAATTTTTATAGATCCGTTTATGTTGATTGTTAGTTTCGTCTTGCTCATAATTTGTTTTGTTTTGGCTTCAAAGGTCATAAAATTATAATTGATATTTCGGTTTTCAAATCTTCTTTTTTACAGAAGTACGGACAAGTCGTGACTTGTCCCTGTGTCCCTATCATAAAAAATCTTATTTTTGCAGGCAATAAAACAGAATAAAGATGCAGAATCCAAAAAGATATACCATTACAGCAGCATTACCTTATACCAACGGACCCATTCATATTGGGCATTTGGCGGGGGTTTACGTGCCTTCGGACATTTATTCTCGCTATTTGCGTTTGCAAGGAAGGGATGTGGTGTTTGTTTGTGGAAGTGATGAACATGGAGTGGCTATTTCGATGAAAGCCAAAAAAGAAGGCATTACACCTCAAGAAGTAATTGATAAATACGATGGAATCATTAGAAAATCATTTGCTGATTTCGGAATTTCATTTGACAATTATTCTAGAACTTCGGCGGAAATTCATCACAAAACGGCTTCTGAATTCTTCAAAAAATTATACGACAAAGGTGATTTTATCGAAGAAATTACCGAACAATTATACGATGCGAAAGCCAATCAGTTTTTGGCCGATCGTTTTGTAGTAGGTACTTGTCCAAAATGTGGTAACGAGGAAGCCTACGGAGATCAATGCGAAAAATGTGGTTCTACATTAAACGCTACCGACTTAATCAATCCTAAATCAACCATCACGGGAGAAACGCCTGTTTTGAAATCGACCAAACACTGGTTCTTGCCCCTAGATCGTTATGATGCGTTTTTGAGAGAATGGATTTTGGAAGGTCATAAAAATGATTGGAAACCTAACGTGTACGGTCAAGTAAAGTCTTGGATTGACGGCGGATTAGAGCCTCGTGCAGTAACTCGTGACTTAGACTGGGGAATTGATGTTCCTGTAGAAGGTGCCGAAGGGAAAAAATTATACGTTTGGTTTGATGCCCCAATTGGTTACATTTCATCTACCAAAGAATGGGCCGCCAGAGAAGGTAAAGATTGGGAACCTTACTGGAAAGACAAAGACACCAAATTGGTCCATTTTATCGGAAAAGACAATATCGTTTTTCACTGTGTGATTTTCCCAGCAATGTTAAAAGCGGAAGGTAGTTTTATTTTACCAGATAATGTTCCAGCAAACGAGTTCCTGAATCTAGAAGGGAATAAATTATCGACTTCTAAAAACTGGGCTGTTTGGTTGCACGAATATTTAGAAGAATTCCCAAATCAGCAGGATGTGTTGCGCTATGCCTTGACTTCGAATGCTCCAGAAACCAAAGACAACGATTTTACATGGAAAGATTTTCAGGCTAGAAACAACAACGAATTGGTGGCTATTTTTGGAAATTTCATCAATCGTGTGGTGGTTTTGACGAATAAATATTACAACGGAATTGTTCCAACACCAAATGAATTATCTGAAGTAGACGAGCAAACTTTAGAAGAATTGAAAGCTTATCCAGCGGTGATTTCAAGTTCTATCGAAAGATACCGATTTAGAGAAGCCTTGGGCGAAATGATGAATGTAGCCCGATTAGGAAATAAATATTTGGCAGACGAAGAACCTTGGAAAATGGTCAAAACCGATCCGGAACGTACCAAAACCCAAATGTTTGTAGCCTTGCAAATTGCAGCTGCTTTGAGTTCACTTTGCGAGCCATTCTTACCGTTTACGTCACAAAAATTGTTACGTATGCTAAACATCGATGTCAATAATTGGAATTTGGATTTTGACAATTGGACGTTGTTACCAGCTGGTCACCAAATTGGAGAAGCCGAATTGCTTTTCTCTAAAATTGAAGACGAAGCAATTCAAAAACAAATCGACAAACTAGAAGCTACGAAAACGGCTAATAGTGCTGAAAATAAAAAAGCGGAACCACAGAAGGAGTTGATTCAGTTTGAAGATTTTGCCAAAATGGATATTCGCGTAGGAACTATTTTGGAAGCCGAAAAAATGCCAAAAGCGAATAAATTATTGATTCTAAAAGTAGATACTGGAATTGACGTACGCACCATCGTTTCAGGAATTGCAGAGAGTTTTAAACCCGAAGATATCATTGGAAAACGCGTAACTGTTTTGGTAAATTTAGCACCAAGAAATTTGCGTGGTGTAGAAAGCCAAGGTATGATTTTGATGACTTCAAATGCAGAAGGGAAATTGGTTTTCGTTAATCCAGATGTAGAGGGAGTTGCTAACGGAGAAACGATAAATTAATTAGCAGTAACTATAACAAAACTTTATAATTCGTTCTTATAATTTTTTGGCAAACTTTGTAACTTTGCACCTTAATTCAGTTAACTAAAAATAAAGAATATGTATCCACAAGATATGGTTTTACCAATGCAAGCAGAATTAACTGCTGCTGGTTTCCAAGATTTACATAATGCAGCAGAAGTAGAAGCTGCTATAAAAGCAGAAGGAACAACCTTAGTAGTTGTGAATTCTGTATGCGGATGTGCTGCAAGAAATGCACGTCCAGGAGCAAAAATGAGTTTAGATGGTGCTAAAAAACCAGACCATTTAATTACTGTTTTCGCTGGTGTTGACAAAGAAGCGGTTGATGCTGCAAGACAACACATGTTCCCTTTTCCTCCATCTTCGCCTTCAATGGCTTTGTTCAAAAACGGGGAATTAGTGCATATGTTAGAGCGTCATCACATCGAAGGTCGTCCAGCAGAAATGATTGCAGACAACTTAAAAGATGCTTTTAACGAATATTGTTAAACAAATTTTATAAAAATAATAAACCTGCTAGAGTACTACATTTTAGCAGGTTTTTTAATGCTTTTATTTTATCTTTGCACCCGAATTCTTCCAATTAGAGTTCATAATTTATTTCTCACTTAACGTTTATAGCATGCAACTGTATAACACCTTAAGCGCAGAAGAAAGAGCCGAGCTTATTGACCAAGCCGGAAAACAACGCCTAACGTTGTCTTTCTATGCGTATGCCAAAATTGAAGATCCCAAAAAATTTCGCGACGATTTATTTATCGAATGGAATAAACTCGATGCACTAGGTAGAACCTATGTAGCCAAAGAAGGAATCAACGCCCAAATGTCTGTACCTGCCGAAAATTTAGAAGCCTTTCGCGAAACGCTAGAAGCTTATGAATTTATGCGCAACATTCGTTTGAATGTAGCCGTAGAACACGATGATCATTCGTTTTTGAAACTCACGGTAAAAGTGCGTGACAAAATTGTGGCCGACGGATTAAACGACGAAACATTTGATGTAACCAATATTGGAGTACACCTCAAAGCCAAGGAATTCAACGAAATATTAGAAGATCCCAATACGATTGTAGTCGATTTTAGAAACCATTACGAGAGTGAAATTGGACATTTTAAAGGCGCTATTACTCCAGATGTGGAAACGTTTAGGGAATCATTGCCTATTATCAACGAACAATTACAAGATTTTAAAGAAGATAAAAATCTAGTGATGTATTGCACTGGAGGAATTCGCTGTGAAAAAGCTTCGGCTTACTTCAAACACCAAGGTTTTAAAAATGTTTTCCAATTAGAAGGAGGCATCATCAATTACGCCAAGCAAATCAAAGAAGAGAATCTAGAAAGTAAATTTATCGGAAAGAATTTCGTTTTTGACCATCGTTTGGGTGAGCGCATCACAGACGACATCGTTTCGCAATGCCACCAATGCGGAAAACCTTGCGACAATCATACCAACTGCGAAAATGTTGGCTGTCATTTGTTGTTCATTCAATGTGACGAATGCAAAGAAGCGATGCAAAATTGTTGTTCTACCGAATGTTTAGACATCATCAACTTACCATTAGTAGAGCAAGTAAAATTGAGAAAAGGTAAACAAGTAGGCAACAAAGTCTTCCGAAAAGGAAAATCGGATAAATTGCCCTTCAAGCATTCAGGCGAGCTTTCGGATACACCATTGGCAGTTGCCACGACTCCAACCAAAATTCGTCAAAGAATCAAAATTAAAAAAGCACTTTTAGGTAAAGCCGAACATTATTTTGTAAAAGCGCAAGTAGCCCTTTTTATGATTGAAAGTAACGAACTCCAAGTGGGAGATACCATTTTAATTTCGGGTCCAACTACAGGAAACGAACAACTTGTACTCGAAAAAATGTTAGTAAACGGCAGCGAAAAAACAATCGCACAACCTGGCGACAAAGTAACATTTGAAGTGCCTTTTAGAGTACGTTTATCTGATACATTGTATAAAATTAATGCTGATTCTAGAAATTAAAATCACTTACATCCTACGGTTGAAACCGTAGGCAATAGAATAAAGCAATATAACTAACGGTTTCAACCGTTAGGATTACGATAATACAAAAACGTACACAATAGAATAAAACAATATAACTAACGGTTTCAACCGTTAGGATTACGAAAACTCAAAAAATATACGTAATAACAAAAATCAACATTGCCAACGGTTTCAACCATTGGAAATTTGAAAATGTTAACCTTAGACAATATAAAAAAAACAATATGCCACAGTCTTATAATAAATTATGGATTCATGCCATATGGGCAACAAAAAACAGACAGGAATTAGTTGATTTTTCTATTGAAAGTCAGGTTTATAATTTTATAAGAGAAGAGTTAATCGAACTTGGATGTCCCGTTCGAATTATCAATGGAATGCCTGATCATATTCACGCTTTATTTTTATTGAATCCACAAAAATCTATTAGCGATGTAATGAAACAAGTAAAAGGAAGTTCATCTCACTCGATAAATGGTAATAATATAATGCTTGAAAAGTTTGCTTGGCAGAATGGTTTTGCTGCTTTTTCTGTAAGCGAATCACAACTTGAGGCTGTATACAATTACATAAAAAATCAAAAACAACATCATCTCAAAAAAAATGGCCAAGACGAATTTGATGATTTTATTAAATTACACGGATTGAATAATTCTAATGAATCATAACGTTTCCATCAGATGAACCGTGGACAAAATACACAACATACGCAAAACCGTAGCTAACGGTTTCAACCGTTAGAGTTATAAAAATACAACCATTACGATTCCCACGTTTGAAACCGTGGGCAATATAAACAACATATGTACAAAAACATAACCAACGGTTTCAACCGTTGGACTACAAACAGATTATAATACAATGACAACAAACAACAAAATAGAATTAATGGCACCTGCTGGGAATTTCGAATCCTTGCAAGCCGCTTTAGATAACGGATGTGATTCCGTATATTTTGGAGTAGAACAACTCAATATGCGTGCCCGCGCCTCGGTAAACTTCACTATGGATGATTTGGCCGAAATCGCCAAACGCTGCGAAGCCAAAAACGTACGCAGTTACTTGACCTTAAACACCATCATTTATGACCACGACTTATCTGTGGTCAAAACCTTAATCAATAAAGCGAAAGAAGCCAACATCACTGCGGTGATTGCTTCCGACCAAGCCGTAATTGCAATGGCTAGAAGCGTTGGAATGGAAATTCACATTTCTACGCAATTGAATGTGACCAATATCGAAACCATCAAATTCTACAGCCTTTTTGCCGATACTATGGTATTGAGTCGTGAATTGAGTTTGCGTCAGGTAAAAAAAATCACCGAACAAATCGAAAAAGAACAAATCAAAGGACCTAACGGGAATTTGGTAGAAATCGAAATCTTTGGTCACGGCGCTTTGTGTATGGCCGTTTCGGGTAAATGCTATTTGAGTCTGCATTCGCATAACTCCTCAGCCAACCGCGGTGCTTGCAAACAAAACTGTCGTAAAAAATATACCGTAATCGACCAAGAAACCGGTTTCGAAATCGAATTGGACAACGAGTATATGATGTCGCCCAAAGATTTATGCACCCTAGATTTCCTAGACCAAGTCATCGATTCAGGCATTCAAGTCCTCAAAATCGAAGGGCGTGGCCGTGCTCCAGAATATGTGGCTACCGTAATCAAAACTTACCGCGAAGCGATTGACGCCTACTATGACGGAACGTTCTCCAAAGACAAAATCGCCATTTGGATGGAGGCATTGAATACCGTGTACAACCGCGGATTCTGGTCAGGTTATTACTTAGGACAAGAATTGGGCGAATGGAGCGATGTTTCCGGTTCAGTGGCTACGCAAAAGAAAGTCTATGTAGGCAAAGGCACCCATTTCTTCCCCAAAGCCGAAATTGGTCAATTCAAAATCGAAGCCTACGACATCAAAGTGGGCGATAAAATTTTGGTAACGGGTCCAAGCACCGGCGCACAAGAAATGATTATCGAAGAAATGTTTGTCAACGATACCTCGGCTGAGCGCGCTACCAAAGGAGACGATTGCACCCTCAAACTGCCGTTTAGAATCCGTATGTCCGACAAATTATACAAAATAGTAGAAGCCTAATGGTCATCATCACCCTACAAAGAGACAAATGCATCGGTTGCAATTACTGCGTAGAAATGGCGCCCGTACAGTTTCAAATGTCCAAAAAAGACGGTAAATCGGTACTCATCAAAAGTGTCAATGCCAAAGGTTTTTACACCCTAAAATCACCCGACCATACCATCGTAGAAAGTTGCGAACTCGCCGCAAAGGCTTGTCCCGTAAAAATCATTTCGGTCAAAGAAACTTAGCTTCTAGCTGATTTTTAGGAGCAGAAAGAATAGGCTTTTTTAAGGAACAGTGGTCCCGCTATCCGTTGCAATCTTTGTGGGCTGAACCCCAGCCCACAAAGGATTTCCACTACTATCGGGGCTAAAGAGCCACAATCCGCTTCTTTAAGAACAATCATAAATGCAATAATCTAAACCATCACAATCCTTTTTGTGATGGTTTTTATTTTACCCCAAACTTATATGTTCTAAAATGCCTTAAATGGTTCAAAAGCATAATAATTTTGGAAAATCCTTTATTGTTATAGAAATACATCCAAGATTAAGATAAGTCATCTCAAAATTCCAATTATTTTAGTATAATTTTAAGACGCATCCTTATTTTTTACCGTTGTAACATACAATTAAAAAATACTATCTTTACCGATTAAATTTAAGTAAGAACTCAAGTTGCTTTTTTGGCAACATCACAATATAATTATGGCTTGTACAAGTTGTTCAACTTCCGATGGTGGCGCACCAAAGGGGTGTAAAAATAATGGGACTTGCGGCACCGATAGCTGCAACAAATTAACCGTTTTTGATTGGCTTTCGAACATGAGTTTACCCAATGGCGAAGCGCCTTTTGACTGTGTCGAAGTACGTTTCAAAAACGGAAGAAAAGAATTTTACCGCAATACCGAAAAACTAACCTTAAGTATGGGAGACATCGTAGCAACGGTAGCTTCACCTGGTCACGATATCGGAATTGTAACGCTAACTGGGGAGTTGGTAAAAATTCAAATGAAGAAAAAAGGAGTCAATCCAAACGGAACTGAAATTCCAAAAATCTATAGAAAAGCCTCTCAAAAAGACATCGACATTTGGTCTGCTGCTCGAGATAAAGAAGAACCAATGAAAGTTCGTGCACGTGAATTGGCGATTCAACACAAATTAGAAATGAAAATTTCGGATATTGAATTTCAAGGTGATGGTTCCAAAGCAACTTTCTACTACACCGCCAACGACCGTGTAGATTTTAGAATGTTGATTAAGGATTTTGCCAAAGAATTCAGCACAAGAGTCGAGATGAAACAAGTAGGTTTCCGTCAAGAAGCCGCTCGTTTAGGAGGAATCGGTTCTTGCGGAAGAGAGCTATGTTGCTCGACTTGGTTAACCGATTTTAGAAGTGTGAATACTTCAGCAGCACGTTACCAACAATTGTCTTTGAATCCACAAAAATTGGCGGGACAATGCGGAAAATTAAAATGTTGTTTGAATTATGAGCTCGACACCTACATGGATGCCTTGAAACATTTTCCAAATTTCGACACCAAATTAGTGACCGAAAAAGGAGATGCTATCTGTCAAAAACAAGATATTTTCAAAGGCTTAATGTGGTTTGCTTACACGAATAATTTTGCCAATTGGCACGTGCTTAAAATTGAACAAGTACACGAAATCATTGCCGAAAACAAACTAAAAAACAAAGTTTCATCGTTAGAAGATTACGCTATAGAAGTGGTAGCCGAACCAGAGAAAAACTTTAATAACGCTATGGGACAAGAGAGTTTAACTCGTTTTGACCAACCCAAAGCCAAGAAAAGACCTTCGAAAAAACGCAAACCAAACGCTGGAGCAACGGCTAATGTAGCTGCCGCACCTGCTATAGCACCTAACAAACCTGCTGCTCAAAATGGCAACAAAAAAAGACCTCATAACAACAAAAATAGAGGTAATGCCAATGACAAAAAGCAAGGTAATGCTCCAACCAACGAACCAAGAAAACCTATAATTATTACTAAAAATGGGGATAAAAAATAGTTGCATCTTATTTGCTGTAGTCTTGCTCTTTTTGGCCTGCGACAAAAAAAGAGTTTTTGACGAATACAAAACAGTAGGCAGCAGTTGGAACAAAGACAGCATTGTTTCCTTCGATTTGCCTGCATTGGACTCAACAAAACAATACAATTTGTTTGTGAATTTGAGAGCCAATGACGATTATAAATTCAATAATATCTTTTTGATTGTGGCTATGGAACAAAAAAATGGCTTCACCAAAGTTGATACTTTAGAATACCAAATGGCCAACCCTGACGGGACTTTGTTAGGCAATGGCTTTACGGATTTAAAAGAAAGCAAACTTTTTTATAAAGAAAAAGTTAGATTTAACGGACAATTCAAAGTATACATCAAGCAAGCTTTGAGAGAAAACGGCAAAGTACCTGGAGTATCCAATTTGGATGGCATTACCGACGTAGGTTTTAGAATAGAAACAATAGAGTAAAATTATGGCAGTTAGAAAAAATAACACATCGTCTAAAGCAATTGATAAAGACATCAATTACTATAAAAAGAAGTTTTGGAAAATCTACTTTTATGGTTTGGGTATTTTGGCTCTTTTCTTCCTTTTTGCCTCTTGGGGACTGTTTGGCTCTATGCCTTCTTTTGAAGATTTAGAAAATCCAGACTCAAATTTGGCTACCGAAATCATTTCGTCTGATGGAGTGGTTTTAGGAAAATATTTCCAAAAAAATCGTTCGCAATTAAAGTATTCTGATTTACCAAAAAACCTGGTTGATGCCTTGGTTGCTACCGAAGATGCTCGTTTTTATGAGCACTCTGGTATCGATGGTAGAGGAACTATGAGAGCTATTGTAAGTTTAGGAACTAGTGGTGGTGCTAGTACTCTAACCCAACAATTGGCCAAACAATTATTTCACGGAGAAGGTTCGAAATTCCTTCCTTTCCGTATCGTTCAAAAAATAAAAGAATGGATTATCGCCATCCGTTTGGAAAGACAATACACCAAAAACGAAATCATTGCGATGTACTGCAACGTCTATGATTTCGGAAACAACTCCGTAGGGGTTAGCTCGGCAGCAAAAACCTATTTCTCCAAAGCTCCAAAAGATTTGACTATAGACGAATCGGCTATTTTGGTAGGAATGTTTAAAAACTCTGGTCTTTACAACCCAATTCGCAATCCAGAAGGAGTAAAAAACCGCCGAAATGTGGTTTTACACCAAATGGAAAAAGGAAAAATCATTACCGAACAACAAAAATTACAGTTACAAAGTTTACCCATAAAACTCAATTTCAAATTAGAGACTCACAAAGATGGTATTGCTACTTATTTTAGAGAATACCTAAGAGATTATATGAAGAAATGGGTAGAAGAAAACAAAAAACCAGACGGTACAGATTATGATATCTACAAAGATGGTTTAAAGATTTATACGACCATAGATTCCAGAATGCAAACCTATGCTGAAGAAGCAGTAGCTGCGCACATGGCGAACATGCAAGAAGAATTCTTTTTGCAACAAAAAGACAACAAAAATGCGCCTTTCGTAAACATTACTGAAGCCGAAACCCAGCGTATTATGAACCAAGCAATGAAGACTTCAAACAGATGGAATGTCATGAAAGCTATGGAAAAAAGCGAAGACGAAATCATTGCTTCATTTAAGCAAAAAACAAAAATGAAGATTTTCTCTTGGAAAGGAGAAATAGATACTGTAATGACTCCAATGGATTCTATTCGTTATTACAAACACTTCTTGCAATCTGGTTTAATGGCAATGGAGCCTCAAACCGGAAGCATCAAAGCTTGGGTGGGTGGAATCAATTATAAATATTTCCAATACGACCACGTAGGGCAAGGCGCGAGACAAGTAGGTTCTACTTTCAAACCGTTT
>JACCEA012023166.1_pt1 | contig 16009 bp, 15 predicted proteins | sample 7449851 | NCBI WGS metagenome assembly JACCEA01 (sample SAMN15323453, study PRJNA562643) | freshwater metagenome | isolation source: river surface water | place: USA:Blue River Watershed | collected 2017-08-18 | reverse complement strand
GTTAAGCCCTGCAGCGCCGATGGTACTGGGGTTACACCCGGGAGAGTAGGTCGCCGCCACATTATTCAAGCCCTTCGATTCACTTCGAAGGGCTTTTTGTTTTTAGTAGAAATACGAAATACCTGCCTGCGGCAGGCAGGCGAAATACGAAATACAATCTTTTTTTTAATATCGAACGCTGAACTTCGATTGAGGAAGGAAGAAGTGGGGATTCGGCTTATGACTCAAATGGTGCTTCTTAAGGTACTTAGTACATTGTACTTGGTACACTGTACTTCGTGCAAATTTCGCCTCGTTTATTTCAACGAATTGATTTTTTCGCCAATGAATTTAAGCGCTGGAGCGTAAGTCTCAATTCCATGACCAACCTGAGGGTAAACTTTTGCTTCAATTAAGGTTTTCAATTGCTTCTTCGCTACCTTCAAGGACTTTTTCGCTGGGAATAGTAAATCTTGGTCACCTAGTAAGAGGTAAAGGGGAATGCTGACGTCCGCCAATTGCTTGCCCATGTAATAGGGCTTTTGTGTTTTGTCTAGGTAACGGCTAATTGCAAAAACCTCGTAGTCTACCAATAGTTGTTCCGCCTGGGCTGAAATCTGGTGGTTTGGCTTTGAAAAAATCGCGACATCTAAAAATTTAGAGACGTTCTCTTTTGTCGGCTTGAACACTGGGAGCAAGTTGTAATACAAATTTTTTAAAGTCAGTGAAAAAGTTTGCAAGCAGCCTGGATTTAATAAAAATGCTGCTTTTACCCGATTTGGACTTACTATCCCGAATTTGAGGGCAATTAACCCTCCAAAAGAAGCTCCTGCCACAAAGGCTTTGTCTAACTTGAGTTGGTCAAAAACTTCTGTAGCCCAATGCCCATAATCCAAAGTCTTGATGTCGGGAGTGGATCCTTCACTCAGGTTCGGAAGGCCATTCGTTTCTACCATGAAAATCCGTAAAGAAGGATTCAAGTGGTCCAATGCTTTGTCAAAATCCCAAATCAACGAAGTTGTGCGGGCCCCGGGAAAAATTACAAGTGTATCCGAGTACACTTCTTGTGGGCCAAGGCTCCAAACATGTGTTTTTCCAAGTGAAGTTGAAACTTCAATTCTGCCATAATGCCGTCCATTAAGTATTTCCAATTGGCTTACCCAATTTTCAAAATAAGCTCTGTCTCCACCTTCACTTTTGAATTTGGATTGACTGTGAATTTTCATTTTGGTTGAAAATGGATAGTGAGTCGGATTGGTTTTTCATTAAAAAATCAAAAGTATAAATAGAAAATAAAACTTTAGACTTCTGAATTAGATATTTACCTCCACCACCTATGGTGGTTGAATGTTTAAGGGACAAAAAATAGATGGAAGTTTCTTGGTTTATGCTTTCCCAACTGCCTCACAATTCCTCCAGGTACTCAATAGGATTCAGGTAAAACATTTTCTTCCAGCCCTGCTTGACTTCGTCTATGCGCCAGAAATAAGGAATTGGGGTTGCCAAAGTATAATGCAAGTGTGGCGGTTTGCCAGCCGCATTCCCAGTAGTACCGACAGTTCCCAGCTGTTCACCAGCTCCTACCAAAGAGAAGTTTGAAGTGGTAATTTCGTTTAGATGCGCATAGTAATGCAAGCGCCATTTGGGACCTAAAACCAGTACAATATTTCCACCCAGTTTGAGTTGTCCGGTATAAAGGACCAGTCCACCTGTCGCAGAGCGAACAGGTGTTCCCTGTTTCGCAAAAATGTCCACTCCCTTGTGGGTGCCTGATATTCCCCAAGGATAATACCAGAACGATTGTGGATGGTAACTCGACTTCGAAGCTCCTTCAACTGGCATGGAAAAATTCTGCGGATACAGCAAACCCATACCAAGTACCGTTAAAAGTAGGAGTCCCGTTTTTTTGAATCCCTTCATGGATGAATTCGTTTTTCAATTAAGTATAAAAGAGTACCAAATACAAAGTAGGAATTTGTGTTAGGTACCAAATGGTACTTCTGGAATATTTTGTCTCAATACCTCAGGCAGGTCTCTCGGTTGATGGCTCTAGGTGATTTTAGTATCTATTAATTACAGGTGAAATTTTTACTTTGAATTAGTCCTTAGAATCAATTCTTGCCATCCGTCTTCCCAATACATTTGAAACGCGGTGCACTTACCTTCTTCATTTACTTGGAAGGCTATCTGATATTCATCACCCACCTGATAAAAATTAGCTGAAATTGGAGTCATTAGGATGGGTTTTTTGTGATTCTTTGTATCCTGAAAGAGTAATTGATTTTGAGCATAGCTCACTTCAAAATACTCATAAGAACCTAAATAGGCTTCTTCCAAACTTTTTTTGGGAATGAATCCATTTGTTCTTGAATTGAGGTAGTTGATCGCGTAAGTTATCTTTCTTTTTTCGGCTTCATCAGTTTGTTTTGCCAGCAGGGAATTAAGTGCATGTACTTGTGCTTCACTAAGTGCGCGGTCTTCATTTATGATTAGCTGGGGCTGGACTCCAGTTCCTTCCCAATCCGTCTTTGTCCTGGAATTTTCGCCTCGTGAAAATGGAATAAATGCCACAAAGCCATTCTGCGCACTAAAACTTCTTGTTAAATGAGCGCCACCATGAGTTTTTTCCCCTATCACAGTACCATTCCTTAATTGCTGTAAGTTGTAAGCAAGCCCTTCCGCAGCAGAAAAAGTTCTATCGCTAACTAAGACATAGACAGGCATATTTAGCACTAATTTTTTTAAAGCTTTTTTTTTCTGATCCGTGTATTGATCGGTCCAGACATTTTCAATTCTACTGTAACTCCTTCCAATGAACTTTTTTTCTGAAAAAAAATAACTTAAAATTTCGTTGGCAACCTGGGCATTACCCCCAAAATTGTTACGTAAATCAAGAATTACTGCATTTGAATTTGCTACAAAACGCATCGCTGAAAAAATAGTCTCACTTGTTGATTTACTTGGTAAAGCGAACCCAGTCAACTCTACATACCCAATATTTAAAGGCAAAATTTCAACACGCCTTAAGTGATAATTTCTTGTTCGATCCTTGTCAAGGTCTGCTTCGGAAATTGGATTTGCTTTTTTTGATGAAGATAGAAATTCAATTAGGTCGGCCTCTAGTTTTTTATCGAATTGGATCCGAAGGTGCTTGTCTTGGGTTAATTCTCGAAGGTCTGTAGTTAATTGATTGGCAAATTCTTCTGGGTCTTCTATTGAATCATATTTCCCATTCGAAAGATTAAATCTTAGTTTATCAGTAATGGGCTTTACTTTTTCCGGATATACATAATTCTCGGTAAGTAATGTGTTCACACGAGTCACAACTGTGGTTCGCATGGCTTTTGAAAACATGCTGTCTTGACCAACAGCAAGCTGGGCCATTAATGCAAAAATGAAGGTAAATAGTTGCCTCATAATTTTTGATTTGCTTTATTTTTTTGGTCTTAAGTACCATATATTCTTAACTCCAATCTAAGAACAATGAATTCTCACATCTTGTCTCTCAGTTCTAACTTCTAAAAAAAAAGGCTACCTATTCGTAGCCTCCTTTCTTTTTTTCTCTTTTTTCTTCCTTTTTCTCCTTTGGAGTCTTAGTTGGCGCTTTCTTTGTCGCTTTCTGAGAATTCATTCCTTTAGCCATCTTTCTGGGGTTTTATGGGTACAGCAAGTAAACTTGTAATCTAATCTAAGAAAATTCTTTAAGTAAGGCAAAACGCACCCTTTTTCCCTAAATGATAGAGAATAGGTCCGTGGTTACCTTATTCGCCAGGTTAGAGTCTAGCCATCCAAAAACTTTTTGGATCTTTTGTTATTCATTCACTACCGCTATTCGCCAATCAGAATGAGGTTCACCAAAGACGCCGATCTCCCAAAAAGGTTGCTCATGTAAGTGCATCGTCTCCTCAAACCAGGCTTTATCCTCCGCAGCTACTGAGATTAATAATCCTCCGCTTGTTTGTGGATCGCACAGCGGCACCAACTCCATTCCATTTACTCCGGTTACCTTGGAATTGAAGGCATTCCAATTCCGATAGGTGTTGTCTGGGAAAATAAATTGTTGGATATAGTCCTGAACCCCTTCAATAAGTGGAAGTGCCTTGAAATCCAGTCTCAAGGAAAGCTCAGCTCCTTCAGCCATTTCTAGCGCATGTCCTAGTAAGCCAAATCCAGTGACGTCCGTGAGGGCATGTACCTCCTCGTGATTGCCCAATACCTCACCAATGGAATTGAGCTGGCAAGCAATATCTACTAAGTTGCGGTAATCGCGATCGTTAATTTTCTGCCGTTTGAGCGCAGTAGCCAATACCCCAATTCCTAGCGGCTTGGTCAAAAACAACAAATCTCCGGCCTTGCTTCCGGTATTTTTCTTGATTTTTCTAGGGTGTACCAATCCATTTACCGATAGTCCAAAAATAGGATCTTTGGCTGCAATGGAATGACCTCGCGCTAGCTCTATCCCCGCCTGGGAACATGCCAATTTGGCTCCCTCTAGTACTTTGGCTGCTAGTTCAGGTGCTAGCTTCTCCACCGGCCAACTCAGGATTGCATTTGCGAAAAGGGGTTTGCCTCCCATGGCGTACACATCGGAAATGGCATTGGTCGCAGCAATGCGGCCAAAGTCAAACGGATCATCCACTATAGGAGTGAAAAAATCTACCGTATTGATGATCGCAATATCCTCAGATACCTGATACACAGCAGCGTCGTCCTTGCTTGAATTTCCTACAAGTAGCCGTGGGTCAGTTTGTGCGAAGGAGCCGCTTGCTCCAAGAATTTGGTCCAATACTGCCGGCGCAATCTTGCAGCCACAGCCGGATCCTTCACTCCACTCCGTCAATCGAATGGCTTGTTCCATTGCTTTTTGGTTTTGTTTGTAAAAGTAAATCTACCTGCTCTTCTAGTGTTTTTCCTTCGAGGTTTAATCGAATCGTTTTTGAAGGTTCGTGACGCTGCAAATCAAACTCGTAGGCTTTGTCATAATAGCCTAGGAGAATGGTAATCCATGTTTCTGACTCACCGGCACGGATCGCTTCTTGTGCTTGTTTGGTTCGATCACCTCCCAGGCGCTTGTGCAATCGCTGCACTCCTGCCAGCAGTTCATCCTGATCCAGATGTGCATATTCACTTGCGATATGCCCGATGCGTTCCGCCTCGGATTTTTCCACTTCAATGCGCGGACTTTCGGTCATCTGTGCGTAAAAGGCATCTGGGAGGATGATGCGTCCGATTCTTCGGCTCTCATTTTCTACCCAAATAGCCTGGTTTGCATTCATTTCGCGTAATTCTTCCGCCAAAAGATTTTCAAATTGCTCTACAGTGGGTTGAGGGGCTTGCCCAATGGACCCAAAGGAGGATCCCTTGTGATTAGCCAGTCCCTCCAAATCAATGACCTGCTCCCCTCTCGCTTTCAGTTGATGGAGTAAGACCGTCTTTCCTGCTCCTGTGCTTCCACCCAATATTAGGATGGGGAAGGGCTTTCTTACCCAAGAAAAGGTGAAACTTCTGTAAGTTTTGTATCCTCCCTGAAGTCTAAAAATCTCAAATCCTGCCATCGTTAGTAGCCAAGAAAGAATCTGACTTCGCATTCCTCCTCGCCAGCAATACAGAATCAGTTTTTTAGAGGGAAATAGCCGTAACGCCTCTTTTTGAATGAGGTGAAAGCGTGGTCCTACCAATTCAAAGCCCTTTAGGGTTGCTTTTTCAGCCCCTGCGGTCTTGTAAAGGGTACCCACAGTAATCCGTTCGGCGTTGTTGAGGATGGGAATATTGACTGCTCCGGGAATATGACTTTGTTCAAACTCCCCCTCACTGCGGGCATCTACTACCGGCAATTGCGGGCGCAATGTCCAAAATTGGTCAAGGGATAAAATTACTTCAGCCATGGAGATAGGGAAGATAAAAAAAGCCGCAAAGGTTTCTTTACGGCTTTAGGGGATGCTGGTGATTAAATTAAAGCTGTGCGTCTAGCTTTTGGGCCAAAACTGCTTTTGGAACAGCGCCCACTTGCTTATCTACGATTTCACCTCCTTTAAAAAATAGGAGGGTAGGAATGGAACGAATGCCAAAAGCCTGCGCTACAGAAGGATTGGCATCTACATCCACCTTTCCGATCACTGCTTTTCCTTCGTAATCTGACGCCAATTCTTCGACTACTGGGCCAATCATTTTGCATGGGCCACACCATTCTGCCCAAAAGTCAACCAAGATAGGCTGGCTTCCAGAGATGATTTCTTCAAAGTTTGCGTCGGTAATTTCAATTGCTTTTGCCATGGGATGCTTTCAGGTAAGGTTCTTTTCTCAAATATATCAGCAAAATGCATTTGAATCCGAATAAGTTCCGTTCAATTTTTATTTATTGCTGAGGATGTCGTGTTTTTTATGCAATAGGTTAGCGATCCATGATTTTGTAGGCCACTTCAGGCATGAGTTTCAATTCCTTGATCAACTCTGCGCTAGGATCTACCTTAATTTTTTTGGAGAACAGCTCGAGGCTGATGTTCTCTTGCTGATCCACCACTTCAATGTATAATTTGGCGTCTCCTTTATATTTTTCGGTGATGCTTTCTAATTTCTCCATCAGCTCATAGGTCAGGTCATTTAAATCGATATTGACCTTTAAGCCTTTGATTAAGCGGCCTCGAACCTCGCTGAGCAGGGAGATGGAGTTGATTTTAAATTCCAACTCGTTCTCAGCCCCCCATTTTTTTTGAACGACAGCACCTGAAATGAATAAAAACCAACCCGTCATGAAGTACTGTTTAAACTTCACGTAATCTTCTCCAAAAAGGAAGAAGGTAAAGGAACCATGGTAATCTTCCACGGTAAGCGTCCCAAAGGGTTTGCCATTCTTAGTTGTTCGGTGGGCAAAGCTTGCTACCGAACCCGCCATACGCAATTCATTTTTCCCCTTCAATCCCTCCAAATCCGTGAGGGCCGTCAGCGTTGCATTGGTAAAGGAGTCAATCTCCAACTGGTACTGATCTAAAGGATGCCCGGAGATAAAGAGTCCCACCACTTCTTTTTCTATATTCAGTTGCTGAATTTGAGAAAAGGGTTCCATAGGTGGAACAGACGGTAGAGGAACCTCAGCTGAGCCAGAACTACCTCCAAAAAGGCTAACCTGCGCGCTATCTTCCTCTTGCTGGATTTTTTGGGCGTATCGGCTGGCTTTCTCAATCAAACTTATATCTCCTTCTGGAGCTTCCAAGAACTGTCGGCGGTGGTGTTCCTTGAAGCAATCAAAACTACCTGCCATGGCCAATGCCTCCATGGTTTTCTTATTCAGTGCACGAGAATTGACCCGCTTGGCAAAGTCGAAAATATTTGAATAAGGACCGTTGCTGACCCGCTCCTTGATGATTTCTTCCACAGCTCCTGCCCCGGCACCTTTGATGGCAGCCATTCCGAAGCGGATTTCGCCTTGGGTATTTACGGTAAATCCGCTCTTGGATTCATTGACATCTGGACCCAGTACGGGTATGCCCATTCGTCTACATTCTTCCATGAAAAAGGTCACCTGCGTGATGTCGTTCATGTTGTTGCTCAGCACGGAGGCCATGTATTCTGCAGGGTAATGCGCTTTGAGGTATGCAGTCTGGTAGGCAATCCAAGCGTAGCAGGTGGAGTGAGATTTATTGAAGGCATAGGAGGCGAAAGCTTCCCAGTCAGTCCAGATTTTCTCCAGTTTTTTGGCATCGTGCCCTTTGGCCGCCGCCTGCTCTACAAACTTGGGTTTCATTTTATCCAATACATCCTTCTGCTTCTTACCCATCGCTTTTCGCAAGACGTCGGCTTCACCCTTGGTGAAGCCAGCAATCTTTTGAGAAAGTAGCATGACCTGTTCCTGGTAAACTGTGATCCCGTAGGTTTCTTCTAGGTACTCTTTCATGTCCTCTAAATCGTAGGAAATGGGTTCTGCCCCATGCTTTCGCTTGATAAATGAGGGAATGTAAGCCAAAGGCCCTGGACGGTAAAGCGCATTCATGGCGATCAAATCCGCAAAAACGGTGGGCTTTAGTTCACGCATGTATTTTTGCATGCCTGGACTTTCGTATTGGAAGATGCCGACTGTTTCGCCGCGTTGAAAGAGTTCGTAGGTTTTGACATCGTCAATCGGGAAGGTGTCCGCATCCAGTTGGATGCCATGGCGCTCTTTGACGATTTTGATGGCGTCCTTGATCAGGGTGAGTGTTTTTAGCCCCAAAAAGTCCATTTTTAGCAAGCCTGCAGATTCCACTACGGCGTTGTCAAATTGGGTACATACCATGTCCGAGTCCTTGGCTAAGGCTACGGGAACGAAGTTGGTGATGTCAGAAGGGGTGATGATGACTCCGCAGGCATGGATGCCGGTGTTGCGCACCGAGCCTTCCAGGACAGCAGCTTGGTTGATGGTCTTGGCAGACTCATCGAAACCCTGGGCTACTCGGATCAATTCCTCAGCCTTTTGAAGTAGCTCGCCCTGTCCCTTGAGTTTTTCCAATAGGGCAGGCCGATTCTTTGCTAATTCGAATAGCGTCTTCAATTTGATTTCAGGCACTAAGTTGGCTAGTCTTCCAGCCTCCACCAGAGGTAAATTAAGCACGCGAGCAGTGTCTCGGATGGCTGATTTGGCCGCCATGGTGCCGTAAGTAATGATTTGAGCTACCTGGTTGGTTCCGTACTTGTTGATTACGTAATCAATGACTGCTTGACGACCTTCGTCATCAAAGTCAATGTCAATATCGGGTAAGGATACCCGGTCGGGATTTAGAAAACGTTCGAATAGGAGGTCGTATTTGATGGGGTCGACGTTCGTGATGGCCACACAATAGGCTACTGCTGACCCCGCCGCTGATCCTCTTCCAGGCCCAACAGATACGCCCATGTCTCGGGCAGCACGAGTAAAATCCTGCACAATCAAAAAGTAACCGGGATAGCCCGTATTTTCGATGGTTTTCAATTCAAAGTCCAGGCGTTCCTGAATTTCCGGGGTAAGTTCTGGATACCGTTTCTTAGCTCCCTCAAAGGTCAAGTAGCGGAGGTAAGCATTTTCGCCACGTTTGCCCCCGTCTGCTTCGTCTTCTGGATGCTTAAACTCTTCTGGGATGTCGAATTTTGGCAACAAAACCTCTCGAGCCAATTTGTAGGCCTCGCACTTTTCCACGATTTCTTGGGTGCAAAGAATCGCCTCTGGCAAATCGGCGAAAAGCAACTTCATTTCCTCCGGACTCTTGAGGTAAAATTCATCGTTTGGAAAGCCAAATCGAAACTCTCTGCCTCGCTTACCCACATACTTTTTGGGCTTCTCGACCAACTCTCCATCCTTTACACACAGCAAAATATCGTGTGCTTTGGCATCGCCCTTTTCGTTGTAGTAGCTGTTGTTGGCGGCAAAATACTTGACCCCATATTTTTGGGCAAATTCGAGGAGCACTTCATTCACCTTGTCTTCTTCAGGGATGCCGTGGCGATTCAGTTCTACGTAAAAATCTTCCCCAAACTGTTCCTTCCACCAGACAAAAGCCTCTTCTGCTTGCGTTTCTCCCACATTGAGGATGAGGTAGGGAATCTCGCCCCAAATGCCTCCAGTGGTGGCGATCAAATCTCCTTTGTACTGAACTAGGAGCTCTTTATCTATTCGGGGGACGTAGTAAAAGCCTTCAATATTTGCATAGGAAGCGAGCTTGGCCAAGTTGTGGTATCCTGCCTTATTTTTCGCTAGAAGTACAGTTTGGTAACCATCGTCCTTGGCGGTTTTATTCTTTCTGTCCCGACAAAGGTTAAATTCTCCCCCAAGAATTGGGGTGATATCCTTACTCATGGCTTCTTTCACAAAGTGAAAGGCTCCCATCATGTTGCCATGGTCGGTCATTGCCAAGGCTTTCATGCCAAGGGATTTGGCTTTGGCAATGAGGGTTGGGATTTCCGAAGTGGCCTGCAATACGGAAAATTGCGTATGCACGTGGAGATGCGTAAAAGGACTATCTCCTAAGTCTACAACAGGTGCTTGCTCAATTTTCCCCTCCACGGCTTTCGGGATTGAGGCTTGCTTTTGGGTCGGTTGTGCAAAATTAGCCTCTCCAAGTACAGGAGCCTCATACTGTACCTCTTCCCAACTCACACCTGGTTCAGTAGCCTGTATTTTTTGATTGATTAGACCAAAGAAACACCGTGCAGTGGCATCCACATCGTAAGCGGCATCGTGTGCGTCTCCAAATCCTACTCCAAATAGTTTTTGATGAAGCTCGGTCAAGGTTGGCCATTTGAATTTCCCTCCTTTTCCTCCTGGCAGCGCGCAAAAATTGGTGGAAATGTCTTTGGTATCCAATTCGGATTTGCCTTCAAATGGCATGACCAGGGCGGCACGAAGAAATTCCGAACCGACCACATGGATGTCAAAACCGATGTTGTGGCCTACCAAATACTTCGTTTGCGCTACATCCTCTCGAAAAACCTGGAGGATCTCTTGCAGGGGATGACCTTCTTCTAAAGCGCGCTTGGTAGAGATTCCGTGTACTTTTTCCGCATTGTAAGGAATCGTAAATCCTTCTGGGCGGATGATAAAATTCTTATTGGAGACCAATCGACCCTTTTCGTCATGCAATTGCCAAGCGAGCTGAACTAGCCGAGGCCAATTGTCCAGGTCCGACATGGGAGCATTGTACGATCTGGGTAATCCAGTAGTTTCTGTATCAAAAATTAAGTACATGGGAGACTCGGGGAATAAGCACTCAAATTAGGGCTTTAAATGGGAAGCAAAAAATGGAATGACGGAAATTGTCGCAAAGGTTTTTGGGATAAAACTACTTGACGAAAAACCGCTTGTAATCCTCCCTTTTTATTCCGTTTCCGGATGCCTGCAATTCAATTTTTTGACAGGAAAAATTCTGAGAATAACGGGTAAATCGAGTTCATCTAAAATCCAGGAAAGTCTCTCCAAGAAATCAACTGCCCTTGGGATCTTTTTTGATTGAGATCGCCTGCATAGACCAAACCTTTAGCAGTCAGGGGCATGTCGGAGAGTTGTTCAAACTTTGTCAAGCCCTTGAAGTGCTCAGTGAGGATGGTCTCGCTGGCTTTGATTTCGTAAGCCTGCAGACTTCCTCCTTGATCTACCAGCAAATCCACTTCGTCGCCATGATTGTCTCTCCAAAACCAAGGGCTTTCATCGCGATAGCTGTGGTGCATTTGCTTGTGAAATTCAGCAACGAGCATGTTTTCAAACAAGGCTCCTTTGACGGGATTCGTAAGCAGCATTTCCCTGGTTTTGATTTTCAGTAAGTAGGCCAAAAGTCCAGTATCGTAAAAATAGAGCTTTGGAGTTTTGACAACTCGCTTGCTAAAATTTTTGTGGTAGGGATACAGCTGAAAGGTGATGTAACTCGACTCAAGTGCTGATAGCCAGGATTTTGCCGTAGGCTGACTGATACCGGCTTCATTCGCGAGGGAACTCATGTTCAAGAGCTGGCCCGCACGAGATGCACATAGGTTTAGAAAATTTTTAAACAACCGCAACTCTTTCACCTCAATCAGCTCTGTCACATCACGATTCACATAGGTCTGCACGTAATTAGAGTAGAAAACCGCCGGGGCGATGTTTCGGCCGTAGAGTGCAGGATAGAACCCGTGAAGCAATTGATCCAAGGGATCCTCAGCAAGTAAATGGGCTTCCTTAAGTTCTTGAATGTCTAAGGGAAGTAGCTTGAAAAGTGCAACTCGGCCTGCTAGACTTTGCGTGATGCGCTCCATCAAATGAAAATTTTGCGAGCCAGACAAAATAAACCCTCCCATGCGATCAGGGCGGTTGTCCACCAAGGTTTGGAGATAGGAAAACAAGGCAGGCGCCTGTTGCACTTCATCAAAAATCACCTGGTCATTGTATTCCGCTAGAAATCCATTGGGGTCCTTAAGTGCGAAGTCGCGAGCATCTGGATTCTCCAGGCTGACATATCGGTAATCGGGGAAAAGGGTCTTGAGCAATGTGGTCTTGCCCGATTGCCTTGGCCCGGTCACGGCAAGTATCGGGTATTTAGTTTGGTATTCCCGTATTGCCTTGTAAATGTGCCTGTTGATTACGTTCATGCACCACAAAGGAACGTATAATTTTGAAATTGTACAAGACTAACTTTGAAATTGTACAAAGTTAACTTTGAAATTGTACAGGATTGATTTTGAAATTGTACAAGAAAAATTTTCGAATTTAGCGAGTCAAAATTCTCAAAAAACTGGTTTTAAGGCTAAATAGGTTAAGCTTCAGCGATACTGTCGAGCCTAACAAACTTCAACTAAGCAGTAGATTACCGCTTATCCTCCCAAGGCATGTAAATTACCTTTTTGGTCTCAAAAAATTCCTCTTTGAAATAATCCTCGAGATGGTAGCAGACATAGGACTTGCCTGTTTCCTCCATTTCCTCATCTACATCCCCACCTTTGAGGTATAGGATGCCATTCGGATAGTCATTGATGTCCTCTTTTTTAATCTTCCCTTTCACCCAAGGGTAAAATTGAATCATGCGTGTCACAGCGCGGCTCACCACAAAATCATATTTACGTACCAAAGATTCTGCTCGGGCTTGCTGTGCTTCTACATTCGTTAGCTTGAGTGCTTTTGCCACTTCTTTCACCACCGTAATTTTCTTTCCAATAGAATCCACCAAATGGAAATGGGTATCTGGAAAAAGGATAGCTAAGGGGATACCTGGAAATCCACCACCTGTACCAATATCCAATACCTTGGTGCCTGGCTGAAACTCCATCACTTTGGCGATGCCCAGCGAGTGGAGTACATGGTGCACATAAAATTGCTCCATGTCTTTACGGCTAATCACGTTGATTTTGGCATTCCAGTCCTGATAGAGCGCTTCCAGTTGCTCAAATTGCTGAAGCTGCTTGGGGCTGAGTCCAGGGAAATAGGAAGCGATCAAGGCGCTAGTTGGATTCATTAAATTTGGTTTTCTTTTCCAGAAGCAATTTCATAGAGCAGCTCCCGAGAACGGTGCAACTGTGCTTTGACAGTTCCCAAAGGCTTGTCGAGTTCTTGAGCAATTTCCTCGTAAGACAATTCGTCGAAATAGCGAAGCTGGACCAATTTTCGGTATTTGGCAGGCAGCTTATCTACAAAAAGTCGCACCATCTCAATGCGCTGAGACTTGATAAACTCATCTTGTGGGTTGTCGTCTTTATCTTCCACATCCATCGTCACAGCATTGCCGTTGTCGTCTGAGAGGGTATTATTTAAGCTCATGGTTTTGAGCTTTTTCTTACGGATAAAGTCAATGGCATTGTTGGTGGCGATGCGAAACAACCAGGTGGAAAATGTATACTCTTTCTTGAATCGCTCCAGATTGCGAAAGGCCTTGGCAAAAGCTTCCATTGTCAGATCTTCTGCATCATCCGCGTCGCGAATCATTTTTAGGATCATGAAATAAACCGCCTTTTTGTAGCGCTTCATCAAAGTCGCATACGCAGCCTGATCCTTTCCCTGAACAGCTCGGTCAATGAGTTCAAAATCCTCTAGGGCCTTGGATGAAAATTCGCGTTCGTTGCCGTTCATTTGGTATTTTTTGCCTGATAGGATATGGATCCTAGGACCCAAAAGTATGCCAAGTACAACAAATCATTGATTAAAGCTTTCATTTTGGGAACATTTCCTTGTACGTTTTTTGAAGCAGCATTAAAAACTGCTAACAATAAAATCGATCGTGTACCTATAGTTGACAACACGACTAAAAAGTATTCCCATTGAAATCCAATTCCAAAATAGATCAACAACCCCAATCCCCCTATCCAGAAAAGTGCATGTGAAATACCATAAAGCCCCATTTTTCGCTTATCCTCTACTCGAAAATAGCGTTCTGCATGCAAAAGGCGTCTTTCTTGTTGAAGGTACTCTTTCCAATTTTCCTTAGGGGAAGATAAAGTAATGGCAGAAGAATCAATGATGACTTTTGTGTTTGCACCAGTGGCATAGGTGTTGACAAAAACAGAATCGTCTCCACCTTCAATTTCCCAAAAACCTTTAAAACCTTTCACTTCCATAAAAAAGCTTTTTCGGTAACACAAATTCTTGCCTGTTCCCATAAATGGAGATTTCCACAGACCAAAGGAGAGGTAGAAGAGTGCTCTCAAGAGGGTTTCAAATTGAATCCATTGATTTAAAGCGTCCCCTTTTTCTCTATAGCCTGAAAATCCAAGAGCAAAGGTTTTTCCTTCCTCACGAACAGGAGCTGTCATTTTACGAATCCATTGGTCCGAATTAGGGAGACAATCTGCATCGGTGAGCAGGATGACGTCATTTTTGGCGACTTTTATTCCTAATGTTAGCGCGAATTTTTTTGCTGTAATATGCTTCGGTGTATACTTGACTGTCACCGATCTTAATTTGGGGTATTGGGTCATCAGGTCCTCCAAAAGGCGCTTGGTGCGATCGCTGCTCTGATCGTTAACAATCATCACATCAAATTTTGGGTAATCCTGTTCAAAAAGTTTGGGAATCAATACTTTCAGGTGCTGAAATTTATTTCGAGCAGTTACCAGAATGGTCACACCTTCTTCTGGGTATTGGATTCCAGATTTTTTTGAACTTCGGGCATACCAGGCGGTTCGAGAAAATACCATCATGAGGTATCCTCCTTGAATGAGAATTCCGAAACCGAAGAAAAACCACAATAAAAATAGGCCCATAGGTCAGTACTACTCGGCAAATATAAAATCAATTTCAGCAAGTCATTTAAGAATAAGTGGATATTTTTGCAAGAGCAAGTAAGTCCAAGGACTTCTTGCATTTTTGCTCCTTTTAGCGTTCCAATGAAGTTTGTTTTAGAAAAAAAAGATAGTCAAACCCAAGCCCGAACCGGTAGCCTGATTACCGACCACGGTACGATCCAAACGCCTATTTTTATGCCTGTGGGTACTGCAGGAACGGTGAAGGCAGTGCACCAACGCGAATTAAAAAAAGACATTCAGGCCCAGATTATCTTAGGAAACACCTACCACCTCTACTTGAGACCCGGATTGGACACTTTGGAGAAAGCCGGAGGCCTGCATCAATTTATCGGTTGGGACCGACCCATGTTGACCGATTCAGGAGGGTACCAGGTTTTTTCTTTAGCAGGTACACGAAAGATTAAAGAGGAAGGGGTGACCTTCAAATCACATATCGATGGCTCCAGGCACTTTTTTGCCCCAGAAAACGTGATGGATATTCAACGCAGTATTGGCGCGGATATCATCATGGCCTTTGACGAATGTACCCCCTATCCTTGTGACTATTCCTATGCACGACAGTCCATGGAGATGACCCATCGTTGGCTAATTCGCTGCCAGGATCGATTCGATACCACCGAAGGGAAGTATGGGTATAGCCAAAGCCTTTTCCCGATTATTCAAGGATCAGTCTACAAAGATCTCCGCGTTCAAAGTGCTGAATTTATCGCCAAGCAGGGGAGGGAAGGGAATGCCATTGGTGGCCTTTCCGTAGGGGAACCGGCGGAACTCATGTACGAGATGACCGAATTGGTGACTGCTATTTTGCCAGCAGACAAGCCTCGTTACTTGATGGGGGTGGGTACGCCTGCCAATATTTTGGAATGCATTGCCCTAGGTGTAGATATGTTTGATTGTGTGATGCCTACCCGCAATGCGCGCAATGGTATGCTTTTTACCTCAGAAGGAATTATCAATATCCGAAATGAAAAGTGGAAAGATGATTTTAGCTCGATTGACCCAGCAATAGGGAATGAGGTAAGTAGTACCTACACAAAGGCGTACTTGAGGCACCTTACAGTCTCTAAAGAGATTTTGGCAGCACAGATTGCAAGTATTCATAACCTCTCCTTTTACCTCTGGCTAGTTGGGGAGGCAAGAGCGCACATTCAAGCAGGAGATTTTGCAAGTTGGAAAGCATCCATGGTCAAAAAAGTAAGCACCCGATTATAAGATGAAAATCCTAGACAAACTCATCATCAAAGAGTTTTTGAAGACCTACTTTTTTGTAGTCGTCCTCCTGATTCTGGTGGTCTTGGTCTTGGATTTTACTGAAAAAAACGAC
>JACCEA010893818.1_pt1 | contig 16011 bp, 12 predicted proteins | sample 7449851 | NCBI WGS metagenome assembly JACCEA01 (sample SAMN15323453, study PRJNA562643) | freshwater metagenome | isolation source: river surface water | place: USA:Blue River Watershed | collected 2017-08-18 | reverse complement strand
GTATGCAGTGCGATGGAACCGACGGCGTCCTCGCTGTCGGTAATCACCGCAATCACCTCGCGGACCCCGGCGTCCAGCCCCGCGGAAATCAGCGCATCCAGCAATCGTCCGCCCGCACCCATTCCGTGGAATTCGGGTCGCAAATACAGCGTGTTCTCGGCGGTGCGGTCGAAAGCGCTCTTGTCGCGCCACGTCGACAGATAGCCATAGCCCGCGAAGGTGCCGTCGACCTCGACCACGAGGAATGGCAGAGCCCTGGCATTAATGCCCTCGATCTTGTGCAGCATGTCCGCGGTGCTCCACAGTGACTCGTCGAATGTGACCGTGGACGTGGCGATGAAGTGGTTGTACAGCTCTACAATCGCGGCGGCGTCGTCCGTGTGGACGGGGCGAATCGAGATGTCGTGGCTCATGGTCACAGTCTAGAAGCGCCCTGCGTCGAGGTTCGGCTCCAGTCGAGGGGGTCGACTCCCGATTTCTGCAGAAGTTCGGTGGCGCGGCTAAACGGCCGCGACCCCAGGAACCCGCGCCGTGCCGACAACGGCGAGGGGTGAGCCGAGGAAATGATCTGTGCGCGGTCCAGTTGCGGCCGCAGGGACTCGGCGTCACGGCCCCAGAGGATGGCCACCAGTGGCGCGTTACGGCCCATCAGCGAACGCACAATCGCCTCAGTAAACCGTTCCCACCCGATGCCGCGATGCGAGCCCGCGACACCCACGGTCACGGTGAGCACGCGGTTCAGCAGCATGACGCCCTGTTCCGACCAGCCGGTCAGATCGCCCGACGCAGGCGCCTCGATTCCCAGGTCGTCCGACATTTCCCGAAATATGTTGGACAGGCTGCGTGGGAGGGGCCTCACATCGGGTTGAGTCGAAAAGCTCAACCCCATCGCATGGCCGGCCGTGGGATAGGGGTCCTGGCCCACGATCAGGACGCGAACTGCGGCGCGATCGGTGTGGAGAACGCGCAGAATATCGGGACGGTGTGGAGCGATGGCCTCACCGTGCGAACGTCGCCTGTCCAGCTCGGCGAGGATGCCCTCGAGCAGGTCGCGGTGGCGGTCAACCAACGAACGCCACGAGGGGTGAACCCCGCGGGTGAGTTCGTCGAAATTCACGCCTAGTTGTAGACGTTGTCGAGGGTTTCGCCCGCGATAACCACGTTCTCGCGGTAGAAGGTCTCGCCACCCAGGATCGAGATCACCGAGATCCAAGCGTCCCCTGTCATGACGTTGTACTGGGCGGGGACGTTGGAATCCGCATCACCCAAAATCGAATACGTGGCGTTGCCCACCTCGTCGGTCGATGCATTCATGCCCTGAGCGACCAGGTCGCTGACGATGCCCTCGGACGATGCGGGGGTCAGGGGAGCGACGGACACAACCGAATAGATCTTGAGTTGGTTGACGTCTTCGCTGTCGTAGCCGTAATAGCACGAGATTCCACCCGCCAGCATTTCGGGGGTGGGGTCGGTAATCAGTTCGAGACCATAGAGTCCGCCGGGTCCCGCCAAGAGCACGATTCCCTCGGACTCCAGTGCGGCGGCGCGATCGGCGGGCAGGACGCCGGTGCAGTCGCTGGGCATCGTGAACGTGCCGTTGTCCACCGGAGTGGGTTCGGGCGTGCTGGTTTCGCTCTCGGTGGGGGTCGGGGTTGCCGTCGGTTCCGTGGGAACCTCGGCGGTGCAGCCGGCCAACACCAGAGCCAACAACGACACAGCCACTACTTTGCGAATCACAACGCGTCCTTTCAACGTTTTCATTTTATGGCCCGCAGTGCCGTGATTCTTGTCGGTTTTGATGTCGATTGTGTAAATATTCTTGCGATTTTATACAAGGCGGGCGCAGAGTGTAGGGCGGCCCATTCCACCACAGATGGGCCGCCCAGCTTTTAGTCGCACAGGGTGAGTGTGCGCTCGTTCTCGCGGCGTACTGCGCGCGGAACGGTGTCGCCGACGAGGTCCAGAAGTTTCTGGGCGTCCAGTGCGTCGGCACGGATGTCGTCGGAGTCGACGGTGAGAATCTGGTGTGCGTCGTCGACGCTGATGTCCAGTCCCTGCAACTGCAGGTCACCGAGCTTGGGCAGCGAGCCGACGGGCGACACATTGGCGTCGACGCGACCGGCAATTCGATCCATGATCCACTTGACGACCCGAACGTTGTCGCCGAAACCGGGCCAGAGGAACGTGCCCGATGCGTCACGACGGAACCAGTTGACGTGGAAGATCCGAGGCGCGTGCCCGCTGGTGGCGAGGCGCTCGCCGATGGTCAACCAGTGCTGCCAGTGGTCTCCGACGTTGTAGCCGGTGAACGGCGCCATGGCGAACGGGTCACGGCGCAGTTCACCGACCACTCCTTCGGCGGCCGCGGTGCGTTCGGAGGCCATGGTTGCACCGAGGTAGACGCCGTGTTCCCACGAACGAGACTCAACGACGAGGGGCATTGTGGTGCTGCGACGACCACCAAACACGATGGCGTCGATGACGACACCGCGAGGGTCGTTCCATTCGGCTGCTGCCGAGGGGCACTGGTCGATTGCGACGGTGAATCGCGAGTTGGGGTGCGCGGCGGGTTCTGCTGATCCCGCGGTCCACTCGTTGCCGCGCCAGTCGATGAGGTGCTCGGGGATGGGCTTGCTCATGCCTTCCCACCAGACGTCACCGTCGTCGGTGCGTGCCACATTGGTGAAGATGGTGTTTCCCCAGATAGTGTCCATGGCAATGGGGTTAGTTTTCGCGCTGGTTCCTGGTGCGACGCCGAAGAAACCGGCCTCGGGGTTGATTCCGCGCAGCTTGCCGTCCTCGTCAATCCACATCCAGACGATGTCGTCGCCGAGTGTTTCGACGGTCCAGCCGGGCAGGGTGGGTTGCATCATGGCGAAGTTGGTCTTGCCGCAGGCGCTGGGGAAGGCGGCAGCGATGTGTGAGACCTGACCTTCGGGTGACGTGATTTTGACAAGCATCATGTGTTCGGCTAGCCAGCCTTCGTCGCGAGCCATGGCCGAGGCGATGCGTAGCGCGAACGACTTCTTGCCCAGCAAAGCATTTCCACCGTAGGCCGAACCGAACGACCAAATTTCACGGGTCTCGGGGAAATGACTGATGTATTTGGTGGGGTTGGAGGGCCATGCCACGTCGGGCTCGCCGTGCTCGAGTGGGGCACCGATCGAGTGGACGGCTTTTACCCATTCGGCGCCAGATTCGATGACGTCAAGGGCGATTCGGCCCATGCGGGTCATGATGCCCATCGAGACGACCACGTAGGGCGAGTCCGTGATTTCGATTCCAACACGAGTGACGGGGGAACCGACGGGTCCCATGAGGAAAGGTACGACGTACATGGTGCGGCCGCGCATCGATTCGGTGAACAGTCCGCCGAGCGTGGCACGCATTTCGTCAGGGTCGGCCCAGTTGTTGGTGGGGCCGGCGTCTTTTTCGTTTTCCGAGCAGATGAATGTGCGCGATTCGACTCGGGCGACATCGGATTCGTCACTGCGTGCGAGGTATGAGTTGGGGCGAAGCTCGTCGTTGAGCTTCTCGATCGTGCCTGCGGCGATGAGTTCGGTGATCAGCGCCTCACGTTCGGTCTGTGAACCGTCGCACCAGTGAATTGCTGCGGGCTTGGTCAGGCGAGCGATTTCGGACACGTATGCCAGGACATCGGCGCGCGAGGTTTCGGGTACACGATGGGGGGTGGCGGTGGGAACATCCGCTGCGGTGAGGATTGTCATAAAGCCAGTTTCCTGCGACGAGAAAGTGTTTTGGGGTAAAAATTTCACGAAAGATTTTAGATTCTTTCGAAAATCGCAAGAATTTCGATATTCTGGGCACATGAGCGACGCTGCCACACTGGGACGACAAATCCGCCACTACCGAAACCGTGCTGGATTCACACTCGATGAACTCGGCGCCCGCGTCGGGATCGCGGGAAGTCAGCTGTCCATCATCGAAAACGGCAAACGCGAAATCAAGCTGGGGATGCTCACCGCGATTGCCGAAGCACTTTCCGTGAGTGTGTCGCAATTGCTGGATTCGACCCCGCCGAACGAACGTGCCGCCAAAGAACTGGAATTAGAACGCGCCCAATCCACGGCCCTCTATACGTCGTTGGGTCTTCCCAAAATCAAAGCGGGAAAGTCTATGCCGGACGACACGCTAGACGCATTGTTGGGTATGCACCGTGAACTCGTCGCCCTGGAACGGCAGAAAATTGCGACCCCCGAGGAAGCCCGTCGCGCCAACACGGAACTGCGTGAACACATGCGCACGTTGGATAACTATCGCCAAGACCTCGAGGACGTTGCACAGGAACTTTCGGATCGTGTCGGTCACATTAGCGGCGCTCTGACACACCGCGAGGTCAGCCTGATGGCGGGCACCCTGGGATTCACCCTGGTCCACGTCGATGATTTGCCCGACAGTGCCCGGTCGATTACCGACCTTGCAAACGGTCGTATTTATCTGCCCCCGGCCTCAATCCCCGGCGGACACGGTCTGCGTTCTATGGCAATTCAGGCGATGGCGCACCGGGTCTTGGGTCACACCGTGCCCAACACGTACGCAGAGTTTCTGCAACAGCGGTTGGACATTAATTACGTCGCCGCCGCTGTCCTGATGCCCGGTCGTCAGGCCGTGGAATTCCTGCAGCGCGCCAAAAACGACCGGAATATCGCTGTGGAAGACTTCCGGGACGCATTTGGTGTGACACACGAGGCGGCAGCTCTGCGATTTACAAACCTTGCCACACATCACCTCGATCTGACCGTGCATTTCCTGCGCGTCGGTGACGACGGAGCCGTGTACAAGGCGTACGAGAACGATGGACTGCGATTACCCGTCGACGTCACGGGTTCCGTGGAGGGTCAACACGTCTGCCGAAAGTGGAGTGCCCGCGTGGCATTGGGGCGAGTGAATCGCACCACCGAGTACTACCAATACACGGATACCCCCGAGGGAACGTACTGGGAATCAACCCAGACCGGAACGGGAACCGGAGACGACTTCAGTATCACCGTGGGTGTTCCCTTTGATTCGGCGAAATGGTTTCGTGGACGCGACACCACCGAACGTAAAAAGTCGTTCTGCCCCGACCCCGAATGCTGTTCACGACCCGATGCGGAACTGAGCAGCAAATGGGCGGGCCAGGCGTGGACGAGTGCGCGAATGCACGCTCACATCCTCTCTCCACTGCCGTCGGGAACTTTTCCCGGCGTGGACGATCGCGATGTCTTTGAATTCCTCGAACGACATAATTAGCGCCCAGATTTCGATGGTTGGTGCCCCTAACTGGAATCGAACCAGCGGCCTTCCGCTTCGGAGGCGGACGCTCTATCCCCTGAGCTATAGGGACTCGGGTGTTCTCAGGATACCCCGATTCCCGAGGGTGGGTACGATTACAGGGTGAACCCCGAAGTCTTGTCTGAACTTATTGCCGTTGTCGCACGTGACGTTATTGCCGTCCGCGAACCCGAGGTAGCAGCCTCGATTGATTCCACGGCTATCGCTTTTGAACGTCCCAAAAACCGCGACCACGGCGACTGGGCGACCTCGGTGGCGTTGAAGCTGGCGAAGCGCGTGGGAATGGCACCCCGTGACCTTGCTGCAGAACTTGCGGGTCGTATCTCTGAAATCGAAGGCGTGTCCTCGGTCGACATTGCGGGACCTGGCTTCCTCAATATTCGACTCGACGCCTCGGCAGCGGGCGAAATTGCCCGTTCGATTGTCGAAGCGGGTTCCGAGTTCGGCCGCAACGACTCGCTCGTAGGACAGACCATCAACCTGGAATTTGTGTCGGCCAACCCGACCGGTCCGTTGCATATTGGTCACACCCGGTGGGCTGCGCTGGGCGACTCGCTCGGTCGGGTCCTCGCGGCGTCGGGCGCGCGCGTTGCGAACGAGTTTTATGTCAACGATGCCGGTGCACAGATGGACGTTTTTGGTGAATCCGTACTAGCTGCGGCACTCGGCGAACCCACTCCCGAGAACGGTTACCCGGGGGAGTACGTCCAAGAGCTGGGACGAATTGCGCTCGAGCGTCGCACCGACCTCGCGTCATTGGACCGTGCCGAAGCGATTCTTGTCGCCCGTGAAATCGGTTACGAAACCCAATTGCAGGAAATCAAGGATTCGCTGTCGCGTTTCAACGTTCACTTCGACGTGTGGTTCTCGGAACGCACGCTCCACGCTGGTTCCGGCGAGGGCGGCTCCCTGATCGACGATGCCATTGAGCGCCTGCGCGCACAGGGTCATGTGTTTGATGAAGACGGCGCTGTGTGGGTGCGCACCACAGACTTCGGCGACGACAAGGATCGTGTAATCACCCGCGGTAACGGCATTTTCACCTATTTTGCTGCTGACGCCGCCTACTACCTCTCCAAGGGCGACCGCGGCTTCCAACACAAGATTTACCTGCTCGGCGCCGACCACCACGGCTATGTTCATCGCCTCAAGGCGCTCGCAGGTTCGGCAGGGGATGACCCCGAAAAGGACATCGAGGTACTGATCGGTCAATTGGTCAGCATCAACGGTGCGAAGCTGTCAAAGCGCGCCGGCAACATCATCGAATTGAACGACTTGCAGGCATGGCTGGGCACCGATGCGTTGCGCTATTCCTTGGCACGTTACCCCGCCGACTCTCCGCTGACCTTGGACCCCGAACTTCTGCAGAAGCGCACCAACGACAACCCAGTGTTTTATGTGCAATACGCTCACGCCCGCACCAACGCCGTGGCCCGCAACGCCTCGACCGCGGGTGTCGACACCACGGTGTTCGATGCGGCGCTGCTGACACACGAAACGGAATCCGAACTCGCCAATTCGTTGGCCGAGTTCCCTCGAATTGTCGCCCAGTCCGCTGCGTTGCGTGAACCCCACCGGGTGGCTCGCTATCTCGAATCGTTGGCTGCCGACTATCACCGTTGGTACGACAACTGCCGTGTCACACCGCAGGGTGATGATTCCGTGGACGACACGCACCGAACACGGTTGTGGCTGAACAACGCTACCGGTCAGGTTCTGCGCAACGGGCTTGACCTGTTGGGCGTGAGCGCTCCGGAACGAATGTAGGGAATTTCGTGAACGCGATCGAGGTTGAACGGTCATGACCGCACCGAAGCCCGCTTTTCCCGTGAATGATGTTCGCGGGCTGTTTCCGCAGCTGTCGGTCCCCGTGAACGGGGTCCCGCTGGTGTATTTGGACTCGGCGGCGACCTCGCTGAAGCTGGGCATCGCGTTGAACCGGGAACTCGATTTTTCGTCTCACGAGATGGCTGCGGTCAATCGTGGTGCACACACGTTGGCGGCCGAGGCGACCGAAAAATTCGACGAGGCTCGAGCCACTGTGGCGCGTTTCGTGGGCGCTCGTCCCGCGAACATTGTGTGGACGTCGAACGCGACGGATGCGTTCAACGTGGTGGCGAACGGTTTCCGTGCTGCTTCCCTGGGACTTCACCCTGTTGATGGCCCTTTCCGGCTGCAACCAGGCGATGAAATCGTGCTCACGGAATTGGAGCACCACGCAAATCTGATTCCCTGGCAGGAACTTGCCCGTGCGACGGGTGCCGTGATTCGTGTGGCCGCGGTCGACGATGGTGGTGTGCTTACCGTGGAGGCCGTTCGGGATGTGTTGAGCGCGCGAACGAAGCTGGTGACATTCCCGCACGTATCGAATGTGATCGGCATTGTGAATCCGGTTCGTGACATCGCGGATGCCGCACACGAGGCGGGTGCTGTGGTCATGCTTGATGCGTGCCAGTCCGCTCCACACCTGACGCTGAACTTCGCAGAATTGGGCGTCGACTTTGCGGCTTTTTCGGCGCACAAAATGTACGGACCTACCGGCATCGGTGCACTTTACGGCACCACGTCGGTGCTGAACCTGATGCCGCCGACGCTTTTTGGTGGGTCCATGATCACATACGTTGACTTTGAACGAGCCGAATACCTTCCCGCTCCCGCCAAATTCGAACCCGGCACGCCGCGGTTGTCGCAGGCCGTGGGGTGGGCTGCAAGCCTTGACGTGCTTTCGGCTATTGGGCTCGAGTCCATTGCTGCCCACGAACGGGAACTCGGCAACCTGCTGTACGACCTCGTCGAGCCGTTGCCCGGCATCCGAATTCTGGGGACGCGTGACAACGTGGAACGTGTGGGACTCCTGAGCGTCGCCGTCGACGGAGTTCACCCCCACGATGTGGGCCAGTTCCTCGACTCCCGGGGTATTGCGGTGCGTGTTGGGCACCACTGCGCTCAGCCTCTGCACCGTCGCCTCGGGGTCGACTCGTCAACCCGATTCTCGGTGGGAATGCACACCACCCGTGCCGAAATCGAATTCGCAGTGGACGCGCTCGCACAGGTTCGCGCCTATTTTGGGGAGGCCTAATGTCACTGGAATCGCTGTACCAGCAGATCATCCTGGACCACAATAAGCGCAAGGTGGGTTTCGGTTTGGGAGACGGCGGCACGCCATCCCACCAGTACAACCCCACGTGCGGCGACGAACTCAACCTCACTGTCCGCCTTGACCCCACCGGAGACATCATTACCGGTTTCGAGTGGGAGGGTTCGGGCTGCTCGATCTCTCAGGCTTCGGCCTCGTTGTTGTCTCAAGAGGCCGCGGGCATGACCGTTTCCGAGTTCACGGAATTCGCGGACGGTTTCCGCGAGGCCATGCGTTCGCGTGGGGCGATTGCTCTGTCCGAGGAAGAATATGGTGACCTGGCGGCCTTGAGCGGGGTCTCGAAATTTGTTGCTCGTGTCAAGTGCGCGATGCTCGCGTGGGTTGCCGCAGAGGACAGTCTTGCGCGTGCACAGGATTCGCTAGACTAAACACGGCTTCAGGGGTCAATCCGGGCTCGCTCGCCTCACCGTTTCGTGTTCCTTGTGAGGTGTTCTATGTCCAATTCACTTGCACCCGAGTGGCTGTTGCCGCCGGTTGATGCAAATGTGCTTGTCGACGGTTTGTGGCCCCAGACCGCCGTTCGCGACCAGTCCGGTGCGATCAGCGTCGGCGGGGTGTCCGTCACCGATCTGGCTGCCGAATTCGGTACGCCTCTGTACGTCTATGACGAACAGGGTGTCCGCGATACGGCCACCCGCATGCGCGAAGCTTTCGATTCTGCCGCTTCGGCCGCGGGGACGCGGGCCCATGTGTACTACGCGTCCAAGGCATTCCTGTCCGGTGCTGTCGTGCGCTGGGTCAGCGAATCGGGTCTTCGGCTCGATGTCGCGAGTTCTGGCGAAATGGAAGTCGCTCTCGCCGCGGGCATGAACCCCGCACACATGGGACTGCACGGGAACAACAAGTCGGACGCCGAACTGGTGCGTGCAGCGACCGTCGGTATTGGCACCGTCGTTATTGACTCGGCGGATGAGGTTGAACGCGTCGCACAGGCCGCCGCCTCGGTGGGTGCGGTGCAAAACGTTCGTCTTCGAGTCAATTCCGGTGTGCACGCCAGCACCCACGAATACTTGGCCACCGCTCGCGAGGACCAAAAATTTGGGGTCTCGCTCGAGCAGGCAGCGGAAATCGTTCGCGACATTCGTGAACACGGGTCGTTGAATTTTGTGGGGCTGCACTCGCACATTGGGTCGCAGATTTTTGGAATCGATGGTTTCCGCGAGGCCGCTCGTCGACTTCTCGCCGTCCACGCCGAACTTCTCGCAGGTGGCCCGGTTCCCGAACTGAACTTGGGCGGGGGATTCGGAATCGCCTACACCCGCGTCGACGAGCCCACCGCATTCGAGGACATCGCACGGGCCATCGTCTCGGAAGTTGCGCTCATCTGCTCTGAGCTGGGCATTGACGTGCCCGCCATTGCCGCAGAGCCGGGGCGTGCGATTGTGGGCCGCAGCGGAATTACGCTCTATGAAGTCGGCACCATCAAACCTGTGTTGGTCACCGATGCGGGCGAGCCGGAAACCCGCACGTATGTCAGCGTCGATGGTGGAATGAGCGACAACATGCGCACCGCACTGTATCGCGCCGAATATTCGGTCAGCCTGGCCTCACGCGAATCCCATTCAGACACCGTTCTCGCACGCGTGGTCGGCAAGCACTGCGAAAGCGGTGACATTGTCGTTCTCAACGAATACATTCCCGGCGACATTCACCGAGGTGACCTGCTCGCAGTTCCTGCCACCGGCGCCTACTGCGCGTCACTCTCGAACAACTACAACTTCCTGTTGCGTCCGGCCGTCGTGTCGGTGCGCGACGGTCGTGCACGACTGATCGTGCGCCGCGACACCGTCGCTGACCTCATGGAACGAGACATGGAAATCGGAAAGGATTCCCGATGATCGAATACCGCAACCTTCGAATTGCACTTCTGGGCGCCGGCAGTGTCGGCGCGCAGGTGGCGCACCAGATTCTCAACCACGGGGACGAGCTCGCCGCTCGTATCGGTGCCGGAATCGAGCTGGCGGGTGTCGCCGTGCGCAACCTCGATTCGCCGCGAACCGCCGACATTCCCCGCCATTTGTTGACTACCGATGCTGAATCGTTGATCCTCGGTGCAGACATTGTCATCGAATTGATGGGAGGCATCGAGCCCGCTCGTTCGCTGTTGCTGACCGCCATCAACTCGGGCGCTGACGTCATCACCGCAAACAAGGCGCTTCTGGCACACCACGGTCCCGAACTTTTCGAGGCAGCATCGCAGGTTGGCGCTCAGCTGTACTACGAGGCGGCTGTCGGTGGGGCAATCCCCATCATTCGGCCCCTGCGCGATTCTCTCGCTGGTGACCGCGTCACCCGCATCCTCGGAATCGTCAACGGCACCACCAACTTCATTCTTGACCGCATCGACACCCTCGGTGAATCGATGGAAGACGCCTTGGCCATCGCCACCGAACTGGGCTATGCCGAAGCTGACCCGACCGCCGACATCGGTGGTTACGATGCTGCGCAGAAGGCGTGCATCCTCGCATCGTTGGCGTTCCACACCACGATCCCTGCGGACGCTGTCTACCGTGAAGGAATTACCGAGATTACGCGCGAGCAGGTGCAAGCCGCACGCAAGGCCGGTTACGTTGTGAAGATTCTCGCAATCTGTGAGCGCATTACGGATGCGGACGGAATCGAGGGCGTTAGCGCACGCGTGTACCCCGCATTGATTCCCGACACCCACCCTCTGGCCTCGGTGCACGGCGCGAACAACGCCGTCTTTGTCGAAGCCGAATCCGCTGGCCCGCTGATGTTCTATGGCGCTGGTGCCGGTGGGGTGCAGACCTCGTCCGCAGTTCTCGGTGACCTCGTCTCGGCAGCCCGTCGTCACGTCGTCGGGGGACCCGGTGTGGGCGAGAGCACACACGCCAACTACCCGGTCCTGCCGATCAGCATGATCCGAACCCGCTACCAGATCACGCTCAGCGTGACCGACGAACCCGGTGTGCTGGCCGATGTTGCCAACATTTTCCGCGAGCGTGAGGTGTCTGTCGAGACTCTGGAGCAGAAGACTCATGGTTCCGAGACCACGAATCCCACCGCTACGCTAGTTATTGGCACGCACGAGGCGACCGAAGCTGATCTCGCCGCGACGGTTGCAGCATTAGAAGCAAGCCCCGTCGTTGTGGGCGTTGCCAGTGTTCTTCGAGTGGAAGGTCTGTAATGGCACACCAGTGGCGCGGGGTTATCCGCGAATACGCCGATCGTCTTAACGTAACCGAGGCGACTCCCATCATCACTCTGGGCGAGGGTGGCACGCCTCTGATTCCCGCTCGTGCACTGAGCGAAATCACCGGTGCTGATGTTTATGTGAAGTACGAGGGAATGAACCCCACCGGGTCGTTCAAGGACCGTGGCATGACCATGGCAATCTCCAAGGCAGTCGAGCACGGCGCAAAGGCCGTGATTTGTGCGTCGACCGGTAACACGTCCGCTGCCGCTGCTGCGTATGCGGCGCACGCAGGAATCACCGCCGCCGTGCTGGTTCCTGAGGGCAAGATTTCGATGGGCAAGCTCAGCCAGGCTGTTGCCCACAAGGCCCAGATTCTGCAGCTTCAGGGAAACTTTGATGACTGCCTCGAGGTCGCTCGTGAGCTCGCCGAGTCGTATCCTGTGCACCTCGTCAACTCGGTCAACCCTGACCGCATCGATGGCCAGAAGACTGCGGCATACGAGATTGTCGAAGTTCTGGGCCGCGCACCAGACTTCCACTTCATTCCCGTCGGAAACGCGGGAAACTACACCGCATATCACCGCGGCTACCGCGAAGAACTCGACCGCGGTGTCACCAACACGCTGCCCCGCATGTTTGGTTTCCAGGCTGCGGGAAGCGCACCCCTGGTTCTCGGTCACCCTGTGACGAACCCAGACACCATCGCCACCGCAATTCGCATTGGCAACCCGGCGTCGTGGGAGCTCGCACTCGCGGCCCGCGATGATTCGGACGGTTACTTCGGTGCAATCGACGATGCGGGCATCTTGGCTGCACAGCGTCTCTTGTCGCGCGAGGTTGGCGTATTCGTCGAACCCGCATCGGCCATTTCGGTGGCGGGACTTCTCGAACGTTCCGCTGCGGGTGTAATCCCCAAGGGAGCAACCGTGGTCTTGACCGTCACCGGTCACGGCCTGAAGGACCCCTCGTGGGCGCTGCAGAACCCCGACGGTTCGACCGCCTCACCCGAGGTTGTACCCGTTGACATCGCCGAGATCGCCAGCGTTCTGGGTCTTGTCAAGGCACAGGCATGAGCGACCCGCGACTGATTGGTCGCAGCGTCCAGGTCAAGGTTCCCGCAACGACAGCGAACCTTGGTCCCGGCTTCGACACCCTCGGACTGGCACTGTCGTTTTATGACGAAATCACCGCAGAAGTCCGCGAGACCCCGGGCGCAACCGTCACCGTTCACGGTGTCGGCGCCGGTGAAGTCGCAACCGATGAGACGAACCTTGTCGTTCGTGCCGTTGCGTACACCTTTGAAAAGTACGGCCAGCAGATGCCCGGCCTGAACCTGACCTGCGAAAACCGCATCCCGCACGGACGCGGCATGGGTTCGTCGGCTGCGGCAATCGTCGCCGGAATCATGGTGGCCAAGGGCCTGCTCGACGGCATCGTCGACATCGACGCTGACGGCTTGCTCAACCTTGCGAACGATCTCGAAGGACACCCCGACAACGTCGCCCCCGCACTGTTTGGTGGAATGTCGATTGCTTGGGTAACTCCGGAAGGACCGAAGCACAAGAAGCTGACGGTACACCGCGGTGTTTCGTTGCTTGTCGCCGTTCCGCTGGAAACGACAATGTCGACCGCTGTTGCCCGTTCGCTTCAGCCCGACACTGTTCCTCACTCCGACGCCATCTTCAACCTGTCGCGTTCGGCTCTGCTCGTCGCTGCGTTGATTCAAAGCCCCGAACTCTTGCACGCCGCGACCGAGGACAAGCTCCACCAGGATTACCGCGCCGAGGCAATGCCCGAGACCTACGGGCTGATTCAGAAATTGCGTGCGGAAGGTTTCGCTGCCGTAGTGTCTGGTGCCGGCCCCTCGATCTTGGTTCTCAGCGATGACCCTGCGGAACGTAAGCGCGCCGCAGACCTCATTCACGCGAACTCGAACACCCCGTGGGACTGCCTCATGCTCGCGGTGGACTTCAAGGGTGCTACAGTGGTGTCACTGTCCGCTGGTGCTGGCGCCTAGCCAAAACCCGAACAGGTTCTTTCTTTCACTCTCACCCGATGTCGGTTGCACCGACTCGTTCCGGTGAGTGTTATCTCAAGGAGTACCAATGGAAAACGAAAACCCCGTAGCCGTTTCGGCTGACAACACTGAAGCTGCGGCACCCAAGCGCAAGCGTGCGCCTCGCCGTGCTTCCTCGGCAACGAAGGCTGAAGCAGCCAGCGTTGAATCAACCGAGTCGGCCCCCGCCGCAACCGAGTCGGCTTCTGTCGAATCCGCTGCTGGTGCAGAGGCTCCCGCCGAGGTCGCCCGCGCTTCGCGTGGTCGTGGTCGTGGCCGTGGCCGCGGCAAGACCGCAGAAACTGCAACCGAAGCTGCTTCGGAAGGCACGGAACAGTCGGATGCTTCCGGCGACAACGGCGACAGCGCCGAGCCCGCTGCCGAGGGCCAGGAATCGGGTCGCCCCCGTCGCGAGCGCAACCGTCGTTCGCGTGGACGTGGCCGCGACGAAGACTTTGACGGCGAAATCTCGGATGACGATGTCCTGATCCCCATCGCTGGAATACTCGACATTCTCGACAACTACGCATTTGTGCGCACCGGAGGCTACCTCGCAAGCCCCGCCGACGTGTACGTCGCGCTGGGTCAGGTCAAGAAGTACAACCTGCGCAAGGGCGATGCGATCGTTGGAGCAATCCGTCAGCCTCAGGGCGGCGACTTCCAGAACCGCCAGAAGTACAACGCACTGGCCACAGTCGACTTCATCAACGGCGCAAACCCCGAAGCCGCACTCACCCGCGAAGACTTCGCTGATTTCACCCCCGTGTACGCAACCGAATCTTTGGGACTCGCCGGCGCATTTTCCGGTGTCAAGCGTGGCGAGCGCGTGCTCGTTGACGCTGCCCCTGGTTCGGCTCGCACCTCGGCTCTGATCTCGCTGGTCGACGAAGTTTCGGCCGCGTCGCCCGAATTGCACCTGATGGTGGTTGTGTCCGAGGGTCAGCCCGAAGACGTGACTGCTCTGACGCGCACCGTTCGCGGCGAAGTGAGTGCATCGACCTACGACCGTCACGCTGACGAGCACATCACCGTTGCCGATCTCGCCATCGCACGCGCGAAGCGCCTTGTCGAACAGGGCATCCACGTTGTCGTCATCCTCGACTCGCTGACGCGTGTCGCAAAGGCTCAGCTGTCGGTAATTCAGGGCTCGCGCCCTCTGTCGGAGGGGTCGGTAGACACCGCCGTATTCGCCGCAACCAAGCGCATCTTTGGTGCGGGTCGCTCGTTCGAGACCGGAGGTTCTTTGACCATCATCGCGACGACCGACAACACCACTTCGGGCTTCGCCGGTGCCGTACGCGACGAACTCGTCGACATCGCCACCAGCGTCATCGCACTCTAAGGATCGCCATGTTTTCCTCGATCGAGGGGCTGCTCGCCGAGCACGCCGAACTGCAGACCGTGTTGTCGGATGCCGCTGTGCATTCCGACCCTGCACGGGCTAAAAAGTTGAACCGTCGTTATGCCGAGCTCAACCAGATTGTGGCGGCGCACTCGGACTGGGAAACCACGACGAACGACATCCAGGCCGCACGCGAACTGGCAAAAGACGACCCGGCATTTGCCGAAGAGATTCCTGCACTGGAAGAGCTCGTCGTTCAACAGGCCGAGAAGCTGCGTCGACTGCTGATTCCTCGTGACCCCGATGACGCCCGTGACATCATCATGGAAATCAAGGGCGGCGAAGGTGGCGAAGAGAGCGCGCTGTTCGCGGCCGACCTGTTGCGCATGTACACGCACTATGCGGACTCGCGGGGCTGGCGTGTCGAGATCCTGGACAAGACCGAATCCGATTTGGGCGGTTACAAGGATGTGCAGGTTGCCATCAAGGCGAACGCTTCGGAACCCGCTAACGGTGCGTGGGCTCGCCTGAAGTACGAGGGTGGTGTGCACCGAGTGCAGCGCGTTCCCTCGACCGAATCACAGGGTCGAATCCACACCTCGACCACCGGTGTATTGGTGTTCCCGGAAGTGGACGAGCCCGAAGAGGTCGAAATTCACCAAAACGATTTGCGAATCGACGTGTTCCGTTCCGGTGGCCCCGGCGGGCAGTCGGTCAACACGACGGACTCCGCTGTTCGCATCACCCACGTTCCCACGGGAATTGTGGTGTCGTGCCAGAACGAGAAGAGCCAGATTCAGAACCGTGAATCGGCGATGCGCGTGCTGCGAGCACGACTGTTGGCCCGCCAGCAGGAAGAACTTGCTGCTGTCGCGAGCGACGCCCGCAAGAGCCAGATCCGCGGCATGGACCGTTCCGAACGAATCCGTACCTACAATTTCCCCGAAAACCGCATCGCGGATCACCGCACCGGGTACAAGGCCTACAACCTTGACCAGGTCATG
>JACCEA010784015.1_pt1 | contig 16013 bp, 18 predicted proteins | sample 7449851 | NCBI WGS metagenome assembly JACCEA01 (sample SAMN15323453, study PRJNA562643) | freshwater metagenome | isolation source: river surface water | place: USA:Blue River Watershed | collected 2017-08-18 | reverse complement strand
CTGTAGGATTGAACCGCCAGCGCGGTTTCAACGTACTCGGACTGACGCTCGAAATTGTTGGCCATGGCATTTCCTTCAGGCAATAAAAAAGCCGCCCGAAGGCGGCCAGGTACTGAGTGCGAAAGATGGGTCGGCTAACAGCCTTCCATCGCCGCTCTCAAAAGATCGGAGTAGGCGCGTAGGGCCTGCTCGTTGGAGTACAGGGCGTGGACGGCCTCATAGCCGTTCATGTCGCGCATCTGAGCGTCGGTGAACAATTCGGGGGGAGCGGGCTTGTAGGCGACACACTTGACCGGCACCGCCACCTCTACGGTCCGGATCTGCACCACCGGGGCCTGTGTGGCGCAACCGGCGAGCAGGAGAATTGGCAGCAGGCGGATCATCGGAACACCTCCTGCAACGCTTCCTCGCAGGTCCGCCCCTCGTGCGGCTGCATGGCAATCTCGCGGTGCTTCTGGGCGCGGATGACAGTTACCCTGCTGCGCTCCTTGGCGATCTTGATGGCTTCTTCACTGAGCGCGAGAGCCGCCTTCCCGTCCTCGATCAGCTTCCGGTGCTGCGCTGCGAGTTCGTCAATTGCAATCTGCTTCTCGCGGAGCTGGACATTCAGAGCCGCGACCTTCTCATCGCATTTGTCCGCCTTAGCCTTCGTGGTGTTCCACTGGATCACGCCGTACCCGAGGAAGAACACAAACACGGCGACAGCGACCACCGCGACAGCATCACGGATCATCTCAACACCCCATCACAGTCAACCATCGGGCCCCAGTCGGCATAGAGCGGCTGCCGCGCCATGATCTCGGGCCCGTACTTCTCGTTCTCACGCTGGTTCGCCGCCGTGATCCCGGGATTGATGTACCCAGTCACCGCGTAGCTTCCCGGGGCCCAGGACATTGACTGGCGCTTGCGGACCCACTTCTCGCCCCCGTTGTATGCCGAGAGAGAAAAGGCCCAGCGGCTGCATAGGTCCTCGTATGGATACGCCCGGTCATAGAGCCACAGGTCATAGGCCACCATCGCCTCAATCGCCCATGCGGGGTTCAGCGGGTCGCCGTGGCCTACCATCGTTGCGATCCACCGGGCAGTGCCGGGCATAAACTGCGCTAAGCCTAGAGCACCGGCCCGAGATCTCGCCGACGACCGCCAGGCCGACTCTTGATGGATCTGTGACGCGAACATGGCAACGGGCGCATTAAGTCCCATCTGCTCACGCGCAATCGTCGTCACCATCCGCCGGTACTGTCGCGACTGCTCCGGCTGGGCCAGAGCGAGACATGGAATCAGAAGGAGATACAGAAGCCAATGACGCATGCTGCTGCCAACAGGTAACGCCCACGGATGCGCTCGATCCGCTCGGGGCTGTTGGCCTCCAGAGTCGTGATGGTCGGCATCCTGCGAGCCAAAAACTTGTCCCCGATATACGCCAGCGCCAGCGCGGACGTGACCAGCACGAGCCGCCACGTCAGATTCTCAATCTGCGCCGGCCGCCAGTAGAGCACCGCGAGCAGGAACAGCCCTGCCGTCACGGCCATGGGCAGGACGCGCTTCGCCTCGCGGACGTACTGCGTCAGAGACTCACGGATCTTGTCGATCATTTGAACCACCTCGTCTTGAGATACTCATAGAGCCCGAAGCACACCACGCTGACCGTGCCGATCATCATGGAGATCATCTTGACCCGGCCCGCCACCCATTCGCAGACGGCGAAAAAGCCCCTGCCCTGATTGACCATCTTCACCACGTCGCGCGTCTCTTCGTAGACCTGATTCGTGCGCTTCGTGTTCTCCGCCAGATCCCTCTGGATCTGCTCCAGCGTCGCCATGATCTGGGGGATCAGCGCGTCATCCGCACGACGGTTCTTGTTCATCGCGCCACCACCTTTGTTGACCAGATGGACGCCACAGTCTCTGGCTCATCCGCAGGGAGGACCGTGAGGTTGAACGTCCGTGACGCACCAACCCCGTAGTTGTCGTGGATCGTGACCCGGATGGAATAGACGCCATCGAGCACGTTCCCGGTGCTCGTGATCTCGCCGAGGCTGGACATCACAAACCCGGCCGGCAGGTCGATCACGGTGTACGACAGCACGCCCTCACCAGTGCCCGCGAGCTGGAACGAGTACGGCTCACCGACCGTCGCCTCTGGCAGTGAAATGGTCGTGATCGCGGCCGCCTTGATGATCGGCGGGGGACTGGCCTTCCACTTCTTCAGATCGCCCGTCCATTCTTCGCGCCAAAGGCCCTGGGCCACGACCCATGGAACTTCGTTCTTGATGACGATCTTGCTCGGCGTGGTGGGGTTCGTCGGATTCGTCGGCGTGGTAGGAGTCGTAACACCGATCCGAGCGAGGAAGCGGGCGGCCTCTTGCTGCCCAATCTTCACCGCGAGTCCGTCAGTAAAGTGCGTCCCGTCGGTGTACTCGCCAGATGTGATCGTCAGATCCCGCAGCCTCGCGTCGATGAACTTCCCGCCCGTGTCCATCGCAGCCATGGTGGACTGGACCGCGTTGAACTGCGTGGTCAGCCATGGAGCAGGCATCAGGCCAGAGCCAATGACATAGCACCATGGGAACAGCGTGTTGAGCCGGGACATGAACGTGTTCTGCCACCAATTCTGCATCTGGGCCGCGTTCATCGACCCGCTGTCGTTCGTCAGGCCCTCAACGAGCAGCACGAGATCCGTATACGGCCCGGACGGGATGATCGCCTTCAACTCATCGAGGAATGCGAGCAGCTGCGCTGCGGTCGCACCGCCCTGCGCCATCGTGGACGGCGGCGCTCGGTTGTTACGCTTCGGGTTCTGACGCCCGGTCGTGATGACGGTCATGTTCACGCCAGCATCAACAACGGCCTTGTAGAACGGACCGAAGTGGCTCACGTAGGTTGCTTCGTTAACTCCGCCAGAGGCCGCCGATCCGTGCGTGAGTGAAGTCCCGATCGCACACACCCGATACCCGCTAGCCGGATTCGTTGGCGTGGTCGGATTCGCGGCCTGGTCAATCGGCGGCGGAGGGTTGGCCCGGATCTCAGCCTCGGTGAGAGTCGTGAACGACACAAGCCGTTCCTCTGTCGTCAGCCGGATGAACCGGCCGCACCCGATCCCAGGGACATACGTCGTAGGCGCATAGTCCGGCATGTTCGTGCCGGTCGGGCGAGCATCGAGACCCACGCTCAGAACGTAGCTGCAATTGGCCGAATCGAACGGAAGCGCGGCATTGTCGACCGCGATCCGCCCCTTCATCGTGATGCAGAACCCTCGGACCCCTGACGCGCTGGCGATGTTGTTCACGCCAGCCCCCCAGCCGTGGAAGATGTAGACGCCATTCGCCGACGGCTTGACGCTCATCCGGCCGTTATCCGTCCGCACCCCAATCGGATACTGTGTGTCGCCCCCGAAGTCGTACCGGTAGCCTGTGCCGCCAACGGTTGTGACCCGATTCGCCATCGTCCATGTGCCGTTGTCCCGCAGTACCTGGATGCACAGGTCCCAGATCTCCGCCCGGCAGTTCGTCGCCGTGTTGGCATTGGTGTTGGAAGACGTCTCGCCGCAGAACACCTGCATCCAAGGGAGCAAGTCGCCCCAGTACATATTCTGAAACTCGGCCTTGCGGGTCGGGTTCCAGAAGCCGGGCGCGAGATTGTTCCCCAACAGTGTCATCAGCGACGTCGGCCGGCGCGGGCTGAACGTGTCCTGAATCCTCCACGGCGCTAGATACCAGCCGGCGCTTCGGGACGTGGTGAACGGGCGAACCTCATGCGCACGCATATCCGCGACCAACCGTTCTGTCGTCTGGGCTTGTGTCTCAGGCATCAGGGCACCAGATGGAGAGCGATCGGCCAGTTGTGGCCGCGCGCGGAACTGTTGGTGTCGTAGTTCCAGTGGTGGGTCCCCTTCCACTCACCGCCCCGGTAGTGCATCGCGGAGGATTCGGTGAACGATGCCGGGCTCACCCCGCCATACTCCCGACCGTTACGCTGCGGACAGTGGACCCAGACCGACGTGTTCTCCGAGATGATGAGCACGTAGCAGTTCTGACCGGCCGGGAACGTTACCGCCTGCGGGATCTCCAGATGCACCCATGGGAGAATGCCTTGGCTGCTCTTGACCACGCTGGTTGTCGTGTAGTTGTTCCCGGGATCAGGAGCGACAACCTCTGAGATCTTCTGACCGTTGGCGTGGAACTCAAAGCGGAGCCCGCCAGCGCCGGAGAGCTTCGCAGTCCGGTAGCTGATCCCCTTGAACGTCCGTGAAGTCGCCGGCACAAACCACTCGCGGATCGGGTTCGCGGCCCCAACCTTCAACAGTCGGTCCGCCAGAGGCGCGTCTGTGTTCGCGACCTCCATGTTGAAATTGCCCTGCACCCCGCCGCCGGCGAAGGTCAGTTGCATGATAGGGATGGTCCGGGAGGAATTCCCAGAGCCATTCCCTGTAACCGTCCAGTCCTGCCACGCTCCACCGGTTTTGTAGAGAGCGGCAAAGTCCATCGGCGCGCCGAACGGCACTGGCAGGCCATTGGCCTTTAGCGTGGATTGCCCGTCAAAGGACGACCAGTTCGTCCCAGGACTACCGGCGATGTTCGTCCCAACTACGTGGTACAGCGAGCCAGCCTGAAGCGGAGTATTGGACGTAAACGGATCGGAGGAGAACCTGTGATCGCCGTTGCTGTACGTCCCGCCCGACATGCTCAGGTTTCCCGGGATGCGGGTGAACGTCGCCAACGGTGATGCCGACTCATTCGGCAGCCCAGACCCATTGTCCGGAAGGACATCGACCTTGATGACGCCGCCATTCCCGCCCGCATAGCCCGAACCGTCCGACCAGTACTGGCGGTATGCAGAGAGATGGGCGCTGTACAGACTGCGGAAGCGATAGGACGCCCGCCGATCTGCGGCGTTCAGGTCGAGATTCCAAAGCGTGTCCAGAACCCCAACCGCTGCCGGGCCCCAAAGCCTCCTGAACTCGGCCGAGTTGTTCTGGTAGCCGTTCGCCGTCATCTCGATCAGCACCGGGGCAGTCGGAGTCGGCGTCGTAGTCGATCCGCCTCCCGGGTTCTGCGTGGTGACGGTCTTTGTCACCTCTCCCGTGATCGGCCCAACGACCCCGCGACCTGTGTTGCCGGCCTGATAGATCGTGCCCCGGACGATCTGTCCATTGCTGACCGAGCCAATCGCAGCAGACGGCACCGGAATCCGCATGCGGGCCTTGCCGTCAATGGCCTGATCGTCGAATCCGGCCCCATCGAAGTCGAACAGTTTCGCCCCGAACGATAAGGACTCATCGTTGACGAACACGCCACCACGGCAGTTCTTCTCGCCGACCGCGCCGTTCTCGACATAGAACGTGACAAGCGCGTCATCGGTCGTCTGCCCGGCCGCCGCCTTGGTGCTGAACATGACGATCCCACCGGCCGTCCCGTACTCCGAGGCCGCGTGCGTGAACTGTGCAGACACCTGGTTGCCGTTGCTCGTCTCCCTCGAGTAGATCGAGACTGTCATTGCCCCAGCAGAGTTGCTGCGGCTCAGCTCGGCCTCCCACGGGCTCGCCAGCGTCGCGGGCTGGTTCACCCAGTTGACGAGGAAGGCGAAGGACATGTTGCTGCTGGCGTCTGATGCAGCAGTGGGACCAACAGGAGAGTTGGCAATGCCGTCCGCCCCAGAATTGCTCCCGCCTGCCACTGCCATAATCAAGCCCGGAACCTCAAACGCCGTCGCTTGGCAGTTCTTCGGGTTGCCCGCGTTGATGGTGCCGTTTAACTCCAGTCGCAGAGTCCCTGTCCCGGCCGCTGCTCCCATCAGGCTGAACACCTGAATGCGCAGATCGTCCTTTGATGCGCGCGGAACGCTCATCAGCTCGGCCATGCGCGTGTTGTTGTAGTAGGCCGCTTGGCACTTCCCGGAACCCGGGTCTGTCCCTGCGCCGAACGAGGCGACGAACGCGACGATCCCCGATCCCGCTGCGACAGGATTCGGGAAAGTCCCGGACCGCGTGAAGTCGGCCGACGGCCAGTGCTCAACATCCCCGAACCAAGGAATGCGCTGCGTGACTCTGCTCATGTCGCCTCAGAAACAAAAAAGGACGCCGAAGCGTCCTTGTGCTGAATGGTGGTGTTGCTACTTCTTGTAGACCGTCGCGGTCAGATTGACCCGAGCAATGCGGCAGTTCTGCGTGAGGAACGTGAATCCTAGAGATCGGCCGCCAGGGTAGTAGCCGATCTTGTCGTCCCATCCACTCGCCAGACTGACGTTGCGCACAACACCGCTCACGGCGAACCCCTGGGAAAACGCAGATCCGATGGTCCCGTCCGCGAGAGTCATGATTCCGTTATCCGCCGTCACTTGGCCTACGGTCGGTTTTGTCAAGAACTGGAAGGACGAGTTGGGATCTATCGTGTACGCAAACCAATTGGAACTTGAGTTGTCCAAATTCTCGGCCACGGCCACGGTTCCCGTCATCGACCAATGAATGGTGCAGTTGCGTGCAGTGTCGTCCGTCGGGATCGCAACCTGGATCTTGATCGGGAGCGGGTCAAGAGGGATGCCGCGCACGTTCTGCGCCGCAGCCATGTAGGTCCCAGAGAGCGCCCCGTCGGCAATCTGATTGGTGTTGACCTGCCCGTTCGGCCCGAGATTCCACTCAGGCATGCTCATGCGCCCGTTGTCCACCATGCCCAAGTACGGCTGGCAGATGGACACCGATGGCGTTGATGAATTCGCCCCGTTGCCCTGGATGTGCAGACTCGCCGTTGCAGCGTTGGCCGGCGCACGCCAGATCAGGCCCGTTCGCACGTAGTCGGTGAGCTTCGGCGCAGCCGGAATGACCGAGCGATTCACAAGCGCCGAACTCGCCATCGAGATATAGGCCCCGGACGAGTCGTAAAACCGCAGCATGCAGGTCGCGTTGCAGTTCTGCGGGATCAGGCCGGCATAGAACGCATAGGTCCGCCCGCCCTCAATGGACACTCGCTGCTGGATCGCCTCGAATGCTCCAGACGCCGGGGTCCCGCCTGTGAACGAGCACGACAGCCGCGCATTGGCGACGTCTCCGCCCATGACGTTGGGGTCCTTTGCGATGCCGGCCGTCCCGGTCGCACCACCAGACGCCACGGCCGCCGACCAGTCGGAGACCGAGTACAGGAAATTGGCGTTGCGCAGGATGTTGATTGACGTCATCAGCGGCAGTGCGACCCCGCTATCCCACGGCGGCAGGGAGCTATCGCCCATCGCCGGCCCGAGGAACGGTTGGAACATTCTCACATAGGACAGCCCGGAGCCGACAGGCCCGCGCTTGACGATGCTCAGCCGCGCTCCAACCGCATTGGCTGGAGATGTCGCCTGTAGGGACAATGACTGGTAGGTGGATGCAACCGCCTGATTGGCGCTGATGCTGCTCGTCTGCGACCCAATCAGCACCCCGCTCGCGTCCGTCCAGTCGATCTGAATGAACGCCGTGCAGTTGATGGAGATGATCGACGCATAGCCGACCATCGTCATGCCACCCCACGTCGGCACGTCCTTATCCGGGCGGGCCGTCGTCACCTGATTGCTTGACCCGGACTGCGTGATCTGCCCGGCGATGATGCTCGCGCGGCCGTTCGCGGTGAACGTCACCGGATCTGATCCGCCAGTGAGCACGTCCCATCCCCGAGTGCCATCAGTGAAACTCGGGTTCACCAACCAATTCTTCGACGTCGGCAGCGCCCCGCCCTGGTAGCCGATGCGGGCCACGTCTGGGGGAACGCGGTGCATCAGGAACTGATTCCGGCTCACCACCCCGAGGCCGTTGACCAGTTGCGCATAGATATTCACCACATCGTCCGGACCGACCGGATAGAGCTTGGTCTGGCAGTTGTTCGGGTCGTCAGACGGCCGGACCTGAATCAGCTTGTACTCAGGGTCATAGGACCGCTTCCAGAACACATTCACCCACCCGCCATCCAACAAACCCTGATCGACGATTGCCGCCCACGTCAGTCGCACGTAGGGGATGACCGTCGTCCCATCAGAGAGTCGGTCGAACGTCTCGGGACCCGAGTACGCCCGCATGTTGCGCATCGTCGGGACAATCGTCGGGTTCGGCAGCGCCGTCTTTGGCGCGGGATCTCGGACGCTCGACTCGGCGTAGTTCCATGCGTAAACGTCGGGCGACTCTTCTTGGAGCACCAGATCCACAGTCGGAGCCTCGCCGACTGTCTGGAAGTTCAGTTTCCGCTCGATGACGCGGAACAGCTTCCCCATCCCGCTGTCGATAGCAGTCCATCCGTACCGGTCATTCTTGAGCCGGATAACGTCGCCCGGCTGGAGCCGACGAGCCCATGCCCGGAAGCTCCCGGACACGATCATCGATAGTCGGCCCTTGAACAGCATCAGCTTGGCGATTCGCTGAGCCGCGTAGGCGCTGGACGTCATAGAGAGGGTGACGTCCGTCCAGTACTCGCCCCCGTCCTGCGCCACGTACCCCGTGGCCACGTAGGGAGGGAAATCGGTTTGCTGCCAGTTCTGCGTCCGGTCGATGAACTGCCCACGGATGCAGTTGAACAACTCCCGTCGGGAAGCCCGGGGCGTGATGGTGATCCCGCCATCCGCGAAATCATGTTCGCTCAGCGTCGCGACCGGACTTGAGAACACGCCCGGATAGATGCGCCACTGGCCGCCGGAGAGGGTCCCGCCGCCGGCCATCGCCCCATACAGGGTCTTGAGGTTGTCGATCCGAGACGCCGACGTGCTCAGAACGCCATTGACCAGATACCGCGCCTCGCTTCCGAGGCTGCCGTCCGGCTTGTAGTAGGGCACGTTTTCAGCGCAGGCCAAGAAAGCAGCCTGAGCAGACGGCAGATGGATGCGGTCCTGAGTGACGCCGAACTCGCTCCGCAGGTAGTCCAGCGTGCAGGCCGCCGCATTCGGCAGCCATTCCGTGTTCCCGGTCACCGGGTTCCAGACCCGCTTGCCCCGCACAACAAGAGTAATGTTCGGCACGCCGCCGGACTGGCCGAAAACCTCGTTGTCGTACCGGAGCGTAACGTGGACCCGCGCGACGCTCTTCCCGACGTGATTCGCTGTCCACTCCTGCACGCCGTTCTGGACGGATGCAGCCTCCAGTTCGGTGTCCCGCTCGCCCTCGGGGATTCCACGGAAGACCTTGACCCGAGCCAGCGAAAATCCGTTGTCGACCCGGTAGTTAATTTGCAGCTCAATCTGGCCACGGTCGGACACGATGTCCTGATTGCCGATCCCGTCCACGTAGTTGCCGGGCGTGACGTTCAGGATCGTCAGAGTGCTCGTGCCCGGCGTCAGCGCGTAGTCCCGGCCCGCAACCAGAGTCCCGGTGATCTGCGCCCAGAGGTTCCGGTCTACGCCTTCGGATGGCTCAAGGTACTCCCCAATCCGCGCCATCTGCCGGTAGCCGATGGAGTCGATCTGACCGCCGACAGGGAGAGACGCGAGATTGATGACCTGACCCGGCCCCGTGTAGACCGCCTTCTCGGTCGTCGGCGACGATCGCACGCGCCGGTAGTTGCCGTTCGTCGTATAGCCAGCGCTGTTGATGGTCACGCGTTCGTCGTTGAAATAGACCTCTTCAACGGCGTCGATCTCGTGCCGACAGATCGGCAGCACCATCGTCAGATACTGATTGTTGTGCCCGTGCGAGCACATATAGGCGATGGTCTGCGGAGCCACACGGGTCCGACCGTAGATGATCCAGTCCGCCGCATTCGACGCTCGGCCCATGACCAGCCGATCAGACTGGCTCGCACGGAACGCGCCCTGCGCCTTCTTTGACTGCTGGCGGTAGTCGACATACGACGCGGCCGCGCTGACGGCAATGGCGGCGTAGGCGACCCAAGTTCCAGGGAAGAAGGCTCCGACCACCATCGCGGCGGCCGCAACGTACTTAGCCATTCAAGCGCCAGGCTGCCTTGATCGTCTCGCGCCCAACAAGCATCAGCGCAGACTCCCCCGGGCCGGCCACGTAGATGCCTTGCACCACTCCAAGCGCGTCCCTACCATCCATGTCGATCAGTGCGACGTCTCCGCGCTGCGCCGTTCTGCCGTCGATTGGCTCGCCAAGCACGTCCGTCACTGCTTGGAGCAATCCACCCCTGCGCTCGATCTCACGCGCCGCAGAGAGCGCGGAATCGTGCTCTGCCACGAACACCTCACGACCAGTCGCCAGTTGCACCCAAGCAGCGGCGAACGTCACGCAGTCATTCGCGCCCCACGCGAACGGCACCTCCTCCCGCTCGGCAAGGAACTGCGCAAGCTGGGTCGGCCAATCGTGGGTCAGCATCAGTAGAAAAACTCTTTGCTGGGCCACTTCACGGCCCGTTCTGTCATCTCGGCGACGTATTGGAAGAACAGATCGCCCGGGTGCTTATGCAACTGATCCTCGTTCGTCAGTCGCCCAGTCTTTGGCCGCTGGAGGTCGATCAGTTCGTTCTCGACGGTGATAGACACGACCCCGGAATCCGGCGTCTCGCTGATGACGAACTGATCGATGATCCCGACGCACTCCACGTCTGGGGTATCAATGAGAGCCCCTGTCTCCGGGTCCGCCACGCCTACATAGATCGTGCACCGCCGGCCCTGCGGGTTCTCCTGAAGCGCCAGCGCAAGGGCCTCGGTGTGCGCTGATGCCATCGTCAGCTTGTAGCCGACCGCCTCGGGACTGAGCGTTTCCCGGATCGGTTCAATCGACGTCAGTTGGCCAACGCCGCGCCAGATCTTCCCGTCCCACGGGTAGTCATGGAGTGCGTTGCACAGGTAGAGATCGCCCGATGACAGAGCCAGATGGACGAACACCGGCATACACACCACTCGACTGATCGTCGCTGTGTGTACTGCCAGGGACAGGCTACGCACTTAGGCCGTAGTTCTCGGAGAGAGTGATCGCGAACGGCTCGGCGATACCTCCGAGGGATCTGGCGATCCCGGAGAACTCCGTGTCCATCGTGAAGCCAGTCAACGGCCGGTCCCAGAGCACGACCGTCCCGGACGGAGCGGCGTATTTGGTCTGGTTGACGAACTCAACGGCCATCAGGCCCGAGGCATTCGCCACAGCGTCCAGCCGCACCATGAACAGGTAGGTGTTGATCGCGACGAAATCACCCGCCTTCAGGGTAGATCCAGGCGTGGTGGCAATCGTGGCGCTCTTTGACCCGAGAAACATCTGAGACGCCAAGGTCGGGACGCCACGCATGGTCCCCAGCGGGGCCGGCCTGTCCAGCGGCGGCATGAGGATGACGTCCGCGCCCTGTCGAATCGACAGGAAGAACGCCTCATGCGCCCGGCGGACGCTCGCCAGTTGGCCCGGGAACTCCATCGAGACTTCCCACCTCGACCCCGGCAGGATCGCTGTCTGTGCCGTGCCGATGAACATGGACATGCTGGTGATGACGATGTGCTTCTGCCGCCATAACACCTTGCTCGGCTGGAGCGTGGCCGGCCATATGTAGGTGGCCATCAGGTCCTCGCCTCACGCTCCCGCTGCTCATACTCGGCCCGCCGCATCCCGAGTTGGACCGCGTTGTAAACCTCGGCGTGTGACGCGCTCCCGGTGGCGCTGACGTTAATCGTTGTCCCACCGGATGCGCTCACCGTCTCCATGGCCGGCACTCGGGGGAGGATCTTGCCGTTCTGGTCAGGAACAAACAGTTCGGCCCGCCGCTCGCCGACGATGTAGGGGACGCCCTTCTGCACCGGCCCGCCGTTGGCACGCATGCTCGGGACATCGTATCCACTGGTCCAGCCGGCTCCGCTGCTGCCGCCACCCATCCATCCCTGGAACATTTGCATCAGGGGTTTGATGACCGCGAGCCTCAGCGCCATGCGGGCAATGTCCTGCACCAGCCCGTCGAGCACGGACCTGAAGCCCTTCCCGCCGACCATCGCATCCTCAAACGCCGACGAGAACGTCATACCGAGCTGCCGGGTAATGTCGTCGGTTTCCTTGACCTTCTCCTTCTGGGCGTCCAGCGCTGCGATCTGCTCGGTGATCTTGACCCGCGCCGCCGTGGACTGATCGCGGGTCAGCATCCCCCGGTCCTCTAGGTCTCGGATCTCTTTCAACTTCTCGAAATAGCGGTTTGCCGGCTCCACCATGTCGATGTACGACTGAGCCTGTTGCTCACGCTGCTTGTTCGCCCCGATCAGCGCTTCGATCTGCCGCGACGCTTCCTCGCGCTCTTGGACTGCGACCCGGCCCGCCTCGGTCTGCGTCTCGACCAGCGTCTGCACGCTGTTCCGGTACTGGTCAATCGTGATCTGACCCTTTGAATACAGGTCAAACCGCATCTTCAACTGTTCGTTGAATCCAGAGTCCACGCCATTGATCTCTGACTTGAGATCCTGCAACTGCTTGGCGTACTGCTCAGCCTCGCGCTTCGCCTTGTCGATGCCTGATCCGCCGCGCGATCCAGATGCATTTATGCCGGCAATCATCTTGGACGGGTCCTCGCCGAGCTTCGCGGCAAGGTCCTTGACCTCCTTGATGGAGTCCGCCCGCTTCTGATCTGACGACCGATACTGCTTCGCCAACTTGTCCCACTCGGCCCGCCACTTCGCCTGCTGTTCGGCGGTTGCCTTAGCGTCGGCCTCTTGGATCTTCCTCAGCGCCTCGGCACGAGCCGCAGGACCGCTCTCGGCCCTGGACTGCATGCGCTTCTTCTCGCCCTCGTCGTACTGGCCCTGAGCCGCTAACTTCTCGCGCGTCTCGCCCATGCCAATACCCATCGGTCCAATCGGCAGAGAGAACACCGACAGTTTCTCGTACAGGGTCGTCGCCTGCCCCTGAGCCAGCCGCATCTTGGAGACTGCATTCTCCAAATTGACGCTCAGATTCTTGATCATCCCAACCGCTGCATCGCCCACCGCACCATCGGCGATCACGCGCTTGAAATCCTCCCACGCGTTGGTCATCCGATTGATGGCCGACTGCGTTTTGTCCGCGGCGGAATCCATCGCGCCAGAGAACTCGGTCTGCAACTGGTTCGCGAACCTCGGCAGGAAGTCCCCCGCCGCCAGTTCGCCCGATGACATGAGCTTGTCCAACTCAGTCGTCGTCATGCCCATAGCACGCGCCGCTATCTGGAATGCTCCGGGTAGTCGTTCGCCCAACTGGCCGCGCAGCTCTTCCGCGCTGACCTTGCCCTTGCTCATCATCTGCTGGATCGCGAGCAGCGCTCCGGCCGATTCATCCGCAGACATGCCCAACTGCGCGGCCGCCATCGAGATCCCGGTGAAAATCTCCTTCGCCTGCTGGCCCTCCATCGACGTGCCGCGTGCGGCGGCCGAGAACTTGGCGTATTCCAGCGCCGTCGAATTGAAATCGAGGCCAAGCTTGGAGACAGTGGCTCGAACGAACTCAAGCTCGGAGCCTACCTTGTTGGCCCCGACAGCCTGCGTCATGATGCTGTTCAGCTTCTCGTACTGGAGCCGAGATTCGAGGATCGCGGCGCTGAACTCCTTGAGTCCGGCCCCGACGCTGATCCCTGCGAACAGGCCCGCCGTGGCCTTGACGCTCTGGGCCAGCATGTCCATGTTCCGCTTGGCGGATTGGACGCCGGCCTGGGTGGAGTCCTTGAGGCTGACCTCGACCTGAGCCTTACTGACCACGGAAGAACTCCGACGGCGGCGGCAGTTCTTCTGCCTCGTCCTTGTGCCACAGCAAGAAATCCGTCAGCGAACCAGGGGCCTTCAGTTGCCTGCCGGCCATGTTCGCGACGGTCATCGTCAGATGGGCATTGCGGATGTTGTCGGCATCCGGCCCCCACGGCGCTTCTTGGAAGTCCGCGTAGTGCTCGGAGAACTCGGCCGATGACATGGTCAGATCTAGCTCGCCGACGGTTCGTCCGAGGGTGCGGGCGAGGAGGCGCTTGAATCGTCGCTCTCCGTCGCCCGGTCGGCGTTTGGGGCTTCAACCCACATGCCCGACAGGCGCAGGATCTTCTCGGTCAGGCGATTCACAAGATCCGGATGCAACGAGCCAGTGGCGTCCCATTCCGACTCTTTCATGAGGCTCGTGCCCGACGCACCCGTCACGCAACGCGCGAGGATGTGTCGGCGAAACGTGTTGGGATCGATCCCTCCAAGCCCGTCGCGTTCGCTTAGGCTCAGCGCTCGCACCACCACCTCACCGCCCCACTCTGGCACCTCGACCGTCTCAGCCGGCAATACCGGGATGTTCAGGTTCTCTCGCGCAAGAACTGCCATGATTAGGACCCGTAGTACTTTGCCCGACCACTCATTGTGATAGTGCAGTTAGTAGTCACCTTCTCATGCGCGCTTCCGGTTGGAAGTCCTGAGAATCCAATCCCGCCAACGAACACAGCCGTAGCGCCGTCTGGCCATCGGAACCGAATCGCAACCTCAGAGTTTGTCTCGCTGCTTTGGATGAATGACATTTGCGCTGGGTCATCCGGGTCCCAAAGAAGCCCCATCGTGTAGACAGCGGCGGACGATATCCCATTGATCTCCGTCCGCATAAACTCATGGATAGTAGATGTGTCCTTTCTTTCTGGCTCTCCCCCGCTGGCATTCAGGTCCGTAGCCGAATTCAGACTGACTCCGAACGTGATGACCTGAGCGGTGCCATCAATAAAGGTGTCGTACAGGGTCGTGTTCTCCCCGACAAGTTGGAACGTCGTTGCCGTTGGGGACCCAACGCGAAAAACCCGATTGTTGATTCGGTTCATCCCCGTGGCTTTGATAACCACATATGATCCTGCGGCCGGCTGTGTTCCGGTGAAGGTCACCACACCGGGATTCGCCTTCGACACAGCAGTGATGGTGAGCGCTGTCGCAAGGGCAGATTGCACATCGACAGCGACGCCAGACCAGAGTCTTGCCTTGGCCATTTCCTGAACTCCAAATGAAAATGCCCCGCTCAATGGCGGGGCCGATGCGAAAGTGTCGGGGTGCTACAGCGCGACCGTGGGCGCGTTCGCGTACACCTGATATTGGTACTGGTAGAACAACGATAGCCTGCCCGAGAACTGGTCCGCGTCCGTGCTCATGGCCGGGCTTGAGCCGGTCTTGTAGAGCCCTTCCGTCAGGCCATCGGCCGAATTGATCTCGGCTGTCTCTGCCAAGGCTTCTTCGATCTGGCCTTCGTATAGACCCAGCTGCCCCTTGATGGACTCGAGGTCGCGAACGAGCACTGCGATCTCAAGATCCCCCGTTCGCTGCTCAAGCCTCGGGTAATGGATCGTCAGCGCCTCGATAGCCGTGTCACCACGGTCAACGAGAACGATCACCGGGCACTCGACCTGATCGATGGGCGCATCCAGATCGGTCGAGATCTCGGTGCGCAGGATCGGAGATAGCCGCACCTTGACGTACTCCAGGACCTGAGCCCGGACCGTCATCGCGCCAGCTCCACGCGAACCCACTTCCCATCCTCAAGCGGCCGACGGTTCTTGGCGCGGTACGCTGTCCCGCCGATCGTTACCGTGTCGCCCTTCTTGAGCGCCGGCAGCGAGAAGTGCGGAAACTCGATGGCGTATTCCACCGCCACCGTCTCCCCGAACTGGTCGACGGCCGGAGCGTCGAACAGGGCCATCTCGGTCGCACCGCCTGCCGTGACCTCGACGGTCATGTCAGCGTCCTTGAACGCCTCCATGGCCGCCAACAGGTCAGCGTCGACGGTCACAGGACGGTGAACACCACGGTTGAGCTGGCCGGGTACGACGCCGGGGAAAAGCCGGCCGGTACATTGCCCGATGCGGTCTTGTTAAGTTCGCCCGTCGCGGCGCTGTAGTAGAGCTGGTCGCCCGCCGTGACCACGAGAGCCGACGGCTTCTTGCCCTCGATCTGCCCTCGCCGGATCATTTCTCCGGGCGTGTTCGCGGGGATGGCCTTCGGAGCAAAGCCGACCAGCCCGCCAACTTGGAAGATCTCGCCGGTCGCCACTGCTGCGGTCGGGGTCACAGTGACCACCCGGCCGGTCTTTCGATAGATCGTCGTCATGATTGATCCTTATGGTGAAGCCCGCCGTAGCGGGCCGGATAGGCTTACGCGCCG
>JACCEA011338887.1_pt1 | contig 16015 bp, 14 predicted proteins | sample 7449851 | NCBI WGS metagenome assembly JACCEA01 (sample SAMN15323453, study PRJNA562643) | freshwater metagenome | isolation source: river surface water | place: USA:Blue River Watershed | collected 2017-08-18 | reverse complement strand
TGTGATTTTGCAACACGCCGACGCTGCGCATCTGCCCCAGCATGGCGGAATTCGCGGCAGCGCGCTCGCCCCACACAAACCAGGTGACCGGGGTTAAATTATTTTGTTTTAACAAGCTAATCAGTGTGGCGGTATTGTTGGTGGGGCCATCGTCAAAGGTCAGGCCAACATAACCGCTACAACTTGCGCTTGAACTGGAACCACCACCACCGCCAGTCCCGCAGTTTCCGCTCATGCATTCGTAGGTGTAACCGAATCCGATATAACCGTTGCAGTGCATGGTTTCCGAATAGGAGCCGCCGCCACAACTGCCATTCGCATAGAGGCCGGTATTAGTGCGCATGTTTTCTGCCTGGCGAATTTCGTTGTTAACCCGCAGATAATCGACTACTACGTCACGCCCACTGGCGTCGTTGTCGTATTGCACCTGAATATCGCCAGAGGCGCTGCCGGTGTAGGTGTAATCTTTCAGGCTGGTTGTCAGTGTCCACTGAGCTACCGTTGCGCCAGCCACCTTGAGGTTGATGTGTTCGGTTCCGGCGACGCCGCGCGCGCGTAGCGTAATAGTTTGTGCGTCGGCGGCGACTGCCAACAAAATGCCAGCGAGAATTGCCGCAAGGCTGCGTAGATAAGTCATGGAGAATCTCCGGGAGTTTTCCGCGGCTGAATTATTAAATGAGCGCGGAGTGAAAGTTGATCCTGCGGGAATGCAGGGGGCCAGATCCACCACTACTTATTATTTAAAACGATGGATCGGGATAACTATTTAGTGACCCACAATGATATTGTCAATTAAACAATAAGCATCTTGTCTGAATGACAATAAAGCGTTACTTGCTTGACGCTTAAGTGCTTTTAGTTGAGTAAACTTGTAACATATGTGTTCTAGTGTACAAGTTTTGGTTTCGGCGAGGAAATAGGGAGACTACAACGGCCGCCGAGTATTCGACGGCCGTTGCCAGAGTTAATCGGCAATGAGCAAATTACTGGTCGTATTGTTTGGTTTGCCGAGCGCATGCAATTCAATTTTGAATGCATTGATCAGGTGATTTACGTCGTCTGCCGGGCGCGCCGCTATGCGGAAATACTGCTCACTGGAGCCGAGTTTGTTGCCGCAATTGCGAATAAAGCAACCGTGGTTTTGCAACACGCGATCGCGCAATTCGGTGCCGTTAATATCATCGCGCAATTTGACAAAAATAAAATTGGAATGCGTTGGGTAGACTGTGAACTCCGGTAATTCTTCAAAGCGCTCCGATAAATAAATCGCATCGGCAATCGTTTTCAAACGACTCTCGTGGTATGCCTGATGTTCATCTTTAATCAGATGCAACAGCATCTCGGTAATGCCGTTGACATTCCAGTAGGGAAGGTGAGTGCGCAGCTTGGCAATATTGTTCTCATTACTAATTGCAAAGCCCATGCGCAAGCCGTGCAGGCCCACATTTTTTCCCAGGCTTTTTAATACCCAGGCATTGGGATAATTGGCCACGTCATTTTTTATTGACGGCGGTTCTTCGCCCGAGAAATCGATAAACGATTCGTCAATCACAATATTATCCAGCTCGGGTAATGCCGCGAGAATTTGCAAAATTTCGTCACGCGATAAAATCGAGCCGGTAGGGTTATTGGGATTACAAATTACCAGGTTGCGTGCGCCGGATTTTTTTACTTCAGCAATTAAGGTTTCTGGCGCGGCGTATTGATTGTTGGCGTCTTCATAGCGATAGGTGTGAAGTTCAACTCCCAACCCTTGTGGCTCTTCTATCCAGCGGCCAAAGGAAGGCACAGGTACGAATAAACTCTCCTGAATAAAGAGCGAATTTAACCAGGAAATAATTTCCGTAGAGCCATTGCCGGCAATAATTGTTTTGGGGTTATGGACGCCGGAAAATTGCGCAATATTCTCGGCAATGCTTTCGTTTGAGCCAGGGTAGTATTTCAACGCGTAGGCGATGCGCTCTTGCAATTTGTCCATTACTTGCTGTGGTGGAAAATACGGGTTCACCGGAATGCAGTAATCGCGTAGGCCATTAATTTCGCTGAATTGCTTGGTCAGGCTTGCAAACGAAGGATTGTGGGTAGTTTTACCAAACAGGCTGGTATCAAACGGCGTATTGGGGGTGTTACTCATGGGACAGATTCCAGTTGGGCTAAGCCTTACCGCATCCGGGTTAATGATACTTCTGTTAACTGTCAGGAATTGAATTGCTGCTGATTGTTCTGCCGGTTCCAAGGGGAAATCGACGCGATGAAAACGCAAGCGGGAGTGCGATAAAGCCAGGGCGTTATTATTAGTAGTTGCCGCGAATACCAGTCAGAGGGTATTCGCGGTGCACTCTATCGAGATTAATTCGTATTCGCAAATTGCTGTGTAGAAACTGTGACCCGGTTCTTGAGTTAGCTGGTGAGTGGCGCTTAAGCCGCTGTTGCGTGACCTTGGCTTGGCGTTTTGGTTGCGCGTTTATCCAATACCCGGGTTTTTCGTAGGAGTTGTTGTAATTGATTCACGCCCTCCGGCCAGTCGCCTAAATTGGACGCGCTATTGATATGCCCAACATTTTTAAAGCGCAAGTAATCAGCCCCCCACAATAATGCCCAGTAGGCGGCCTTGGCTTCGGTCAGCCAGGGGTCATTGCTGCTGGCAATAATCCGGGTTGATACGCGTAGCGGTTGTTGCGGCAAGTGTGTGGCTATCCCGAATTTATCCGGATCGGCAGGTGCCACCAAAAATAAGGCGGCAATTTTTTCCGGAAACTCCTGCGCGATACTCGCGCTCGCCAGAGCGCCAAAGCTGTGGGCAATAATCACTACCGGTTTATCGATGTTTTGCAGTTGCGCGCGAATCCCCCGCTTCCATTTTTCCAAATCAGGCGTGTCCCATTCTGCGAGTTCAATGCGTTTACTGTGCGGCAATTTTGCCTCCCAGCGGCTCTGCCAGTGCTGGGCATCGCTATTGCGTAAACCGGGCACAATTACTATCGGTTGTTCGCGCAATGATTGTGGGAAAAACGAATCGACGTTGGACATGTTGCTGCCTCCTCAAGTTGATAGGCGCAGCTTAGGGATTTTTGGCGAGCCTGAAAAAGAATTGTTTTTTCTTTGCTTATATCGAAATTTTGCAGGGGCAGCGAATGGTTTGGCTCAAAGCTGCGTAAACGCCAGGGCGATGCCAGCCGCGATGAGGGTGCCGCCGGAGATGCGGTTAAACCAGCGTTGGTGAGCCGGGGATTTAAGCCAGCGCATAATCGCGCTGCCGCCCAAGGCGTAAATCGCCATCCAGAGCAAATCGGTAATCAGAAAAATAACCGTGAGCAGTGCGAATTGGGCTGGCATTGGTTGGTGGATGTTGATGAACTGTGGAAAGAGGGCGCCAAAATAGATTAAGCCTTTGGGGTTGGTTATCGCCACCACCAGCGATTTCCAAAACAGGTGGCTGCTGCGCACTGCAGGTAAATCTTCTTGCAGGTTGTGTGGTTTGGCGCGGATCTGCTCTGCGCCCAGATACACCAGATAAGCGGCGCCTATCCATTTGATCAGGTTAAACACCCACTCGGATTGTTCTACCAATAATCCCAGGCCAACGGCCGATAAAAGCATGAGTACCAGGTTGCCGGCGCTGGCGCCGAGCATGGTGAAAATCGATTTGGCAAAACCAAAACGGCCCGCATCGGCCATGCACGACAGCATCACCGGCCCGGGGCTGGCCGAGACAATAAATGTGAGGGTGCTAAACAGCCAGAGTTGTTCGATCGAGATCATTTAATAAAAGTGCAAGCCAGGTCGCCTGCAGTGTAACAGAGCAATCAGCAGCGGCGTTAAAGTCTCCTATACTCAAGCGAAACAGATTTCTTGAGCAAAAGGTGTTTGGTATGACATGTAACAATATTTCCAGCGCAATTCGGGTTTTGGAAGGATTGCAGGCAGGTTTGGATCAGGCCTATTGGGAAGCCAATAGTCTGGATCGCAAAGATTTTTTTTATGACCTTATTAGCGCGTTGCACGCTGAGCTTTCCGAACTGGGCAAGTTAAGTGTGCAAGATCACGATTTGGTGTATGAACCGGTCACAGAAGAGTTTCGTGCTGCGCGGCCCAAGTTGGGACGCTTGTTGAAATTGATTGATGAGTTTGCATTGCGCTCTACCACAGCAGCGCGTCTCGATCAGTTAATTAATGAGGCAATGGTGTTGATGGGGCGCGGGTCTTTGTAGTTGATATAGCCATTTCTAATCAGGCGAATGTAGTTATCGCCAAATAATTTAAAAATTACCCGATGAAAACTGGCAATGATTGAAAACTGAACAATACTGAAACTACCGGTGACGGTTTCTCCCTGTGAGCTGACGGTGGTGTGTTGCGATTGGTTGGCTTATCGATTTAGGGAGGTTGTGTAGTTACCGTTGGGTTTTTCTCTTAGCCCAGTTTGGAACTCCCCTTTATTTGTAATCTAGTATGGTCTTGGCCGGCATCGTTTTGGTGTCGGCTTTTTTTATGTTAAAAATTTATGTAAACATGTTTTGCGTGTCTATTTAGTGGTAATTCACGATGAAAAAATTGGTTGTCATGACGATATTGTCCTGTGCTTCTATGCCCACCCTTGCCGATTCCTGTATGGAGACTAAAAACCTGATCACATTGGATCAGCGCTATGAAACTGCGATGCAGAAGGGGGATGTAAAATTCCTGGAGCAATTACTCGCCCCGGAGTTTTATTGGGTGCACAACCTGGCCAATTTGAAAGAAACAAAGGCAGCCCTCATTGAGCGGGTGCAAAAACCGGAAGAACAACCCAAGGCGCGGCGCTCGCACGATTTGAGTGTTAGGCACCTGCAAAATACGGCGGTAGTAGAAGGGTTGGTCAGTGTGGAAAAATGGAATGCGGACGGTAAAACTTTTCGCACTTCGCGTTATCAGGTAATGCGGACCTACGTTGAGTTAACGGGAGAATGCAAATTACTGGCGGTGCAGAGTATGAAAGTCTGGTCAAGCGACGGGCAGTGAATATTGCCCGTCGCTTTTCATTCTTATTTCAACGGGTGGGATTTGGCCCAGCGCGCATATTTCTCCAGCACTTTATTTGGTGCTGTGGTGTACCAGGCGTAACCAAGGCGTCGTTCCTCTGATACTTCTCCTATTGCATAGTGAATCGAATCGTCGCGATCGCCAAACACCGGTTTATTGGTGCCTATTTCATAAAAACGCGCCCAGAGTGGCGGCGCATTTTTATCATCGTCCAAACTTACCGCGCCGCGCACCCAGGTCTTACCGGTTATTTTGCTTCGCTCATACCAGCTCGCAGCGGCGTGTACCGACTGCACAATTGCCGCGCTTGGGTTATCCAGATCCATTAAAAAGTCCAGCATCCACACGCTTTCTGAGCTGGTGAGTGAAATCATTTCATAGGCGCGCGCTTTGGCGGGCTGCAATGTTTTTGCATCATGCTGTGCGCCCCAGACTGTTAATTTTCCATCGACGACTACCTGGGTTTTTATGACGCAGTCCAGTGCGCGCGCAAGGCTATTTCGTGCGGCTTGTTGTTGGGCTTTAGACACAAACGTAAATTCATTTTTAGCGTGGGCGACATTGTTTAATACCAGCATGAGGTCGCGCATCAATGCATCATTGTAAGTGATGTGGTCGTGATAGCTACCGCGCAAGGGAAAACTTTGCGGCCAACCACCATTGGGATATTGCGCGGTTAACACCAATGCCAAGCCGCGCGCAAAGGCATCAGCGTAGCGCGTATCTCCTGTAGCCTTGTGAGCTTTCGCGAGTAATAACAATTGGGTGCTGGTTGCGCCGTTATCGAACGTCGGGACGTAATCCTCTTCGGTACCAAATGCTTGTCCCGGTTGGCGCAGCGCCTTGGCCATATCGGTACGTTTGGACCAGCCCCCGGACGGAGTTTGGAAAGAGAGAATAATATCCATCACCCGTTTGCCTTCAACAGAGGCAAACCATTCGATGGGCTGATTAATTTCAAAACCAAATTCTTTGGTGGCTGCCGGTAGCTCCGCTGTTTTTTTGTTGAGCTTTGTTAATTCGGCGGCAATTACCGCTTCATCTTTTTCGTGCAGTGATTTAGAGATTGCGTAATAAGCATCCCAGCCGATTGGTGAACTCTCTGCTAATGGTGTTGCAGCAGTTTTTTCAATTGCCGAAGTCGCCATTACACCCGGGGCGGCGGCAATCAATAGGCTTAAGGTGAGAACAAGCAGAGTTTTGTTAGGTATCCGAACTGTGTTAACTGTGAGAGGGCTAAGCATAATAATTTCCTGTTATCGCGGGGCATATAGAGGCTGGCCTTATAAAAATAATAGTTGCAAAAAATTGGTAGTGGCCATGTATAAGTTAACTGCCGATAGCTTGTCAGTGTAGCAAGAAAAATAATCAGCGCTGCTTTTCAGTCGTGGGCATGGATATAAAAAAGCCGCTGCAATTGCAGCGGCTTTGTTGGCGACCAGGTTTTGGCCCACAGTGCCAGTGCACGACATTAATTAAAAATATTATCGTCACCGGGAAATGTGCCAGCTTTTACGTCGGCGACATATTTTTGCATGGCTCCAGGAATATCCTTTGCCTCCAATAAAAAGTTTTTGGAAAATTTGGGTGGCTGTTCTGTTAGGCCGAGAATATCGTTAATTACTAATACTTGCGCATCGACATCGCGGCCTGCGCCTATGCCGATAGTGGGGATGGCAATCTCACGGGTAATTTGCGCTGCGAGTGCGGCGGGTACGCATTCCAGTACCAGTAAATCAGCGCCGGCATCCGCGAGTAATTTAGCATCCGCGAGAATTTTTTCGGCGCCTTCCTGATCGCGCCCTTGCACGCGGAAACCGCCAAATTTATTCACCGATTGCGGTGTTAACCCCAGGTGTGCGCACACAGGTACGCCGCGTTCGGCAAGCATACGCACTGTATCTGCCAGCCAAGCCCCGCCTTCGAGTTTTACCATCTGCGCACCGGCTTGCATGATGCGCATGCAATTGCGCATAGCGTCCTCTGGTGTGGCGTAGGTCATAAATGGCAGGTCGCCAATGATTAAGGATTTTTTATTGCCGCGCGCTACGGCTTCCACGTGATAAATCATTTGTTCCATGGTGACGGGAATCGTGCTGTCATATCCCAACACCGTCATGCCGAGTGAATCGCCAATTAATACTACTTCTACACCACAGCGCTGTGCCATCGCCGCCATGTGCGCGTCGTACAGTGAGATAACTACAAATTTCTCACCGCTACTTTTTAATTTATTGAGTGTGTTTATCGTGATGCTTTTGGTAAGTGCAGTGTTTGCCGTGGAGGTGGTGCTGTTTATGGTTCCGTAAGGCATGGCAGTTCTCGCTGTGAGAAAAACAATTAGAGTGCAGGCACTGGATTGTAATAGTGACGACCGCTTTTGATGGTGAGTATGTATTCCACCAGCTGTTTAAAGTGGTCGCGATTCTTCGCCAGATTTAAATCCTTGGCGTTGACAATCAGTAGCGGTGCGCCATCGTAAAAATGGAAAAATTCAGTATAGGCGTCATTGAGTGCTTTTAGATAATCGGCGCTTATGTATTGCTCGGCGCTAATGCCACGCTGACGAATGCGGTCGAGCAATACATCGAGTGGTGCCTGTAAATAAATCACCAGATCCGGTTTGGCGGCATTGATCACCAGCTTGTCATACACCTGGCGATAGATATTTAACTCATCATCATCCAGCGTTACCCGCGCAAACAGTTGATCTTTTTCAATTAAAAAATCAGCGACGCGTACGGGTTCGAAAATATCGTCCTGCTTTAGATTTTGTAATTGATTGGCACGTTGAAACAAAAAGAATAATTGCGTCGGTAGCGCGGTGGATTTTGGGTCGCGATAGAAACGCTCCAGAAACGGATTTTCTTCCGGCTGCTCCAGCAGCATATCGTAGTTGAACAGGCGGGCAATATTGCGCGCGAGGGTGGTCTTTCCGACACCAATGCAACCTTCCACGGCGATGTAGCGCGGAAGTTTGGTATTGGTGAGGTCCAAGCCTAATTCTTCAAAGACAGCGTCCACAGTAACTCCTTGCGCCGGTTAGCGATTCTCTGGCAAGCGTGCCAAGCCTTCAAAAGGGCACTGGCTCAACAGGGTTTGCAAGGAAATGCCATCCGGTAGTTGTAAGTTCGGGTCTATATCCGCCAGCGGGTAGAGTACAAAGCTGCGCTGGGTCAGGTAAGGGTGGGGTACAGTCAGGCGCGGAAGCTGGATGGATTGATGGCCATAAAGTAGCATATCCAAGTCCAGAGTACGCGGCCCCCAATGCTGCAGCCGCACGCGTCGGTGCGCTTGTTCTATGGATTGAAGCGCATCCAGTAAATCCAGAGGGGCGAGGCGGGTCTCCAGCTGCGCCACCGCATTGATGTAATCCGGCTGTTCCGGGCCTATGGCACGGCTTCGATAAAGTGCTGAGCGGGCAACCAGCCGCGTGTCCGCTAGCAAATCCAGTTCGAGGAAGGCGCGGTTAACCTGCCCCGTCGGATCCTCCAGATTGCTACCCAGCCCTATGTAGGCCAACACCATGGGTTATTCGTTCCCGCTGCTTGCAGTATCCGATTTGGGCTTACGCGGCCCGCGGCGACGGCGTGGTTTGCTGCCGCCGGTTTTGGTGCCCTGGCGCGCTAATTCCTTCACCATTTGTTCGCGCTCTTCGTCGTTGGCGGTTTGGTAATTAGTCCACCAAACGCCGAGCCCATCCAGAGCTTCGCCGGCAGCTTCACGCATCAACAGGAAATCGTAGGCCGCACGGAAGCGTGGGTGATCCAACGTCCGCAAAGCGCGCATCCCCAAACGGTTGGGTAGGCGCTGCTGCAAGTCCCAAATCTCGCGCATGGGAATCAGGAACCGTTTGGGCACGGCCGTGCGCGTTAACTGTTGGTTAATTGCATTGGTACCAGCTTGCGCCCAGGCTTGGGCGGGCGTCATCTGTCCAGACAGCAACTTGAACTGCTGTTGTACGGCAGGCCAGAGCAGCGCGGCATAAATAAAGGCCGGGGTGACAGTTTTGTCGGCACGGATGCGTTTGTCGGTATTGATCATGCACTGCTCGATCAGGTTCGCACCAATCTCGTCTTTGGCTTTGAGTGCGATGTCTGTGCCGGGGAACAGGTGGACTAACAGATCGTATTCACGCAGGAGATTAAACGTTGCTGTTGCAGAGCCGCCAAGGAAGAGTTTGAGCACTTCTTCAAACAGGCGTGCATCAGACACATTCAGCAAGAGGTTTCCCAGTTCGCGAATGGGTTTGGCGGTTTTAGTCTCTATGTTAAAGCCCAGTTTGGCTGCAAAGCGCAGGGCGCGCAGTATGCGTACCGGGTCTTCCTTGTATCGGGTGGCTGGGTCGCCAATCATCCGCAGGGTACGGCTTTTCAGGTCTTCCACTCCTTTGCAGTAGTCGACGACCGAAAAGTCTTTCAGTGTGTAATAGAGCGCATTGACGGTAAAGTCGCGACGCATGGCATCGGTTTCCAAAGTGCCATACACATTGTCACGCAATAACATGCCATCTTCGCTGCGTGCTGGGAGCTGTCATCGTGATGGCCGCGGAAGGTCGTAACCTCAATCACTTCACGCCCCATGCGCACATGAACTATCTGGAAGCGGCGACCAACTATGCGAGCGCTGCGAAACAAGCGTTTCACTTCTTCTGGTTTTGCGTTAGTTGCGACATCAAAATCTTTGGGATGATTGCCGAGTAGCAAATCGCGCACGCCACCGCCAACGAGGTAAGCGGAGTAACCTGCATCTTCCAGCTGCTTGATGATTTTAATGGCCGCCTGACTGATATTTTTGCGAGAGATACTGTGCTGGTCGCGTGGAATAGAAACTGCACCCTCGCGGGTGGTGGGGCCGGATACTTTGCTGGAATCTTTTGAGGTAAAGAGGTTAAGCAAGCGTTTGAGCATGGTTTCTCGCAGGTAATTTAGCAGTCAGTTGCATGGAAAACGCGAGTTTAGCAGATGATCAGGGTTTTTTACGACAAGCTGGCGCCAGCCGGCAAATTCCATGGTTGAACTTTTTAGTTGTACGAGCGGTCTAGTATGTGTGCAATTAATGGTTAGCTTTTGAGTCGGGAGGTAGAAAGCAAAACGGGAAAGCTTTCGCTTTCCCGCTGGAGGGTAGCACCGAAGTGCTGCATCTTGGCATCTCAATGGGTTGCCTCCGTGGCAAACATCCAATCTCGCGTGCTATCCCATCCTGTGCCTAGTCAGTAGTCCGCTTTATTTTACTGTCTTATTGCTCTTGTCTTCTAGCGTGGTCAATCTAAGTTATTGTTTACGTTATTATTATTTATCTTCTGTTGTTATTATTTCTTGTTGTTATGTTCGTTTTTTCAGTTTCTTATTGTTTCTTGTTGTTATTCGTTTTTTTCAGTTTCTTATTGTCTATTGTTGTTATTTTTAAGTTTTTTCCGCTTCTTATTATTTGTTGTTGTTATTAGATTTTGTTAATTAATTCTTATTGTTTGTTTTTGTTATGGCCCACATAAGGCAGTTGTTGTGCCAAGTTTTAAAATCTCAATAAAAACAATATGTTATGTTTTTTCGAGGGGTTCTTATTTCTTTTTGTTATTTCGAAGGGTTACAGGTCGGTATCAAGTTTGTTACGGGTGGGTAGCACAAGTAACAGTTTTTTTACGGTAACACTCTCGTGGTTCGGGGTAACGATTTGGCATCAAAATGATAACTTTTGACGTATTTATTTGCATTTGTGTCACTGTAAACAAAAATCCCCGTTGCTTTTGGCATAACGGGGATTTTTTTGTTTCGAGTAGTTAAAAAGCTTATTTGGCAGTTGTCGCCGATGCCGAAGCTTTGGTTCTAGGGATGCCAAGGCGTTGACGCCGCTCCCAGAGGCACTTGCGGCTGACCCCGAGCTTGCGTGCGAGTTCGGTTTCGCTCATGGTGTCCTGATGCTCTAGCACGAAACGCTGGAAATAATCCTCCAGTGATAAATCTTCGCCGGCGTCTTGGCGGCTGCTGCTGCGACCCGCGAGGCGTGGAGCTTCAATAAGTGAGCTACCGGTATTGTCGTCCATATCGCGGTTGTCCATATCGATGGACAGCAGGTGATCGCCAATTTCCGCGCTGTCCTCGCACAGAATCACCGCGCGTTGCATGGCGTTTTCCAATTCGCGTACGTTGCCCGGCCAGTTGTAGCTCATGATGGCATCCATTGCCGCAGACGACAGTTTGAGCTGTGGTTTACTAAACTGACTGCAATAGCGCTGTAACAGAGATTCTGCGATGTTGATAATGTCGCGCCCGCGCTCCCGCAGCGGTGGTAATTCCAACTGAACTACGTTGATACGGAAGTAGAGGTCTTCGCGAAACTTGCCTTCTTTGGCGAGCTTGCGCAGATCGCGGTGGGTTGCGGCGACCAGGCGCACATCGACTTTGCGCGACTCGACCGAGCCTAGTGGTCGAACCTCACCTTCTTGTAGTACGCGCAGCAGGCGCGCTTGGGCTTCCAGTGGCAATTCACCGATTTCGTCGAGGAACAGGGTGCCACCGTCAGCAGCGGCTACGAGGCCCTCACGGTTGTTGGAGGCGCCGGTAAAGGCACCTTTTTCATAACCGAAGAGCTCTGATTCAATAAGTGTGTCTGGAATCGCAGCGCAGTTCACTGAAATCATTAAGTGGTTGTTGCGATTGCTCTCCTCGTGCAAGGCGCGAGCGACAAGCTCTTTGCCGGTGCCGGTTTCTCCGTGGACCAAGACGGTGGCGTTGGTCGGTGCAACTTTGTGGATACGATTGTATAGGTCCTGCATTACATCACTGGCGCCAATCATCCCGGCGATTGCGCTGCTGGCCGCTTGGCTCGCTGGAGCGGCTTTGTTGGCCGCTTTAGCCTTGCCAATAACGCGCTTGACCGCGTTGACCATCTCATCATGATCAAAGGGTTTGGCTATATAGTCCACCGCGCCCATGCGCATGGAGTCCACCGCTGAACGCAGGCTCGCATAGCTGGTCATGATGAGGACGGGGGTGTCGCCCGCGAGTTTGATCAGGTCGGTGCCGGGGGCGCCGGGTAGGCGCAGGTCACTGATGATCAGGTCGAAATCTTTGAGTTGGAACTTGGATGTAGCTTCTTTTACCGACGGGGCCTCGCTGACCTCGTACTGGTTGCGCTCCAGCAATTTGCGCAGGGCATTGCGGATGATGGTTTCGTCTTCAACAATCAGAATCTTACTCATAGCTATCCGGGTCTTGCGTTAGGTGTTACGGTCTGACCCGGGGTTGGCCGGGTCGCGAGTTCATCCTGTCAGGCGTCCATGAATGCATCAAGATGACGGGGCAATGTTATTACGAATTGTGCGCCACGATTGTGAACCGGGTCGGCGGGACTGATGATGTCCATGTGGCCGCTGTGGTCTTCAATAATGCTGTAAACCATGGCCAAACCCAAACCTGTACCTTCACCCGGTTCTTTGGTGGTGAAGAAGGGTTCGAGAATTCGCTCGATCAGCTCTGGAGGGATACCGTGTCCCTCATCGGTAACAGTTACTGTTACCGAATCCTCATCTTCGTTACTTTCAAGCATAACACGCCCTTGCTCAGGGCTGGCATCCCGTGCGTTAGATAAAAGATTTATAAAAACCTGAATAATGCGTTGAGCATCACCTGCAATAATGGCAGTTTTTGGGATGTCATTGCAGAAAAGTACCTGGGTTTTTTCCTTTTGCAGCGACAACAGATGAATCGCTTCATTCGCGCAGTCACGAATGGAAACAGCTTCAAACTCGGATTTGCTGGCGTGGCCGGCGTGCGAAAAGCTCACCAGCGACTGAACTATCCGGCCCACCCTATCGGTTTGGCTGAGAATTTGTTCCGCCGTTTCCAATACTTCTTTCGGGTCACTCGAGTCGTATTTCAGGTTTTGGGCCAGGCACGCGATGCCGGTAATAGGGTTGCCAATTTCATGTGCGACACCTGCTGCGAGTCGCCCTACAGAGGCAAGCCGCTCTGAATGTACCAGCTCCTGTTCCAGCAACTGGGTTTCCGTTACGTCTTCAAGCAGCATTACCTGATCATAAACACCAGCCGTAATGGGGCCTTCAATGTTGGCTTTGTGCAGGCTGATCCAGTGGGGGCGGTTGTTAAGCTCTATCTCGCGGCGATAAAAATGGGGTTCGCCACTTTGGCTGAAATCGATCAACAGGCTGCACCAGGGCTCGGGAATATCCTCCAGGTATGAGCCAGTCACGTCCTCGGTGGGAATTTGGGTCAGGTTCGCCATGGCGCGGTTCCACATCAATACCTCCATATCGCGCCCGAGCGAGCAGACCGCCATCGGTAGCTCCTCCAGAGTCTTGCGGTGATACAGGCGCAGTGTGTTTAACTCGGCGGCCATACCTGTCAGATGGTCGCGGTACTGGGCGAGGCGGTTTTCAATCAGGTTAATATCCACCGTGCTCTGGGCTTCGGCAGTGACATGGGGGATGTACTTGTCCATGATTTCGCTGGCGACGTGAATACCCATCAGGCTGGAGAGGTTACCTTCGATCTGGTCGCGCAGGCGGCGCAAGGCATAGGGACGACGCTCATCAATGCTGAGGTTAAGTTCCTGAAGGGCAATATCCACTTCGCGGCTCGCTGTCACTTTGCCCAAGGGTTTGGCGAGGCGATGTTTGAATTCAGATGCTGAGTGCACGTCCAGCGCCTGCCGCACGGGGTGGCTAAGTTCGTCGGCGGCGCAAAGTTCGGCGCTGTACTGCTCGTCATCGGATTGGCGTGTAAACAGTGATATTACAATAAAGAAGAATGCGTTAAGCCCCAGCGAGATCAGGGTGACCTGGCTCCAGTACTCGATGCCGACCGGGACGTTTAAGTGAAACAGTGGTATCTGGATATATTCAAGACCGGTGAGGATCGGCAGTAACAAGCCAATTCCCCAGATGCTGGTGCCTACCGATAGGCCGGCGATTAACCCGCGTTTGTTGCCCTTGCTCCAGAACACAATAGCGAAGGTCGCGGGCAGGAATTGTAGGGTTTCTATGAAAGCAGTCATGGCAAGATGGGCAAGGCTGAAGCGATTGTCCAGTACCCAGTAAAATACATAACCCCCGGCAAAGATGGCGGCGATCAGCACTCGGCGCAACCAAATCAGTTGCGTGTAGAGATCTGTGCGGGTGCGCAGTTTAAGGCTGGGCAATAGCCAATGGTTCATCACCATGGTTGCCAAGGCCAGAGAAATGATCACCATGGCGCCGGTAGCGGCCGAGAGCCCGCCCAGAAATGCGAGCAGGGTCAGGCCGGGCGAGTCAAACAGGATGGGAACCCCGATCGAATAGTATTGCGGCGGTAAGGGAACCGAGAGTTCAGTACCGGCCCAGAGGATTGGAAATATCGGCAGCGCCATCAGCAACAGAAATAGTGGGAACGCCCAGGTAACAGTGTGAGAGTTACGCATCAGCGGGTTTTCTGCGAGTCCCAGATGGAAGATATGTGGCATGGTAACGGCTGTCGCGACAAACACCAGTAGTAATGTGTGGGCGGAATCTGTGTGGATTGGGGTATGCAGCAGGGCCAGGTTTTCCGGGTGATCCAGCAGCCATTGATCCAGTCCATCCAGTCCGTCAAAAACCCCGTAAACCGCGACCAATCCAACGGCGCAGAGCGCGAATACTTTCAATAGTGACTCAAATGCCATCGCGGTAATCAGGCCGCGATGCTGGTCCCGGTTGGCGCCGAAAGAAATGGTAAAAAACGCCAGTATCGCGCAATAACAGAGTGCCATCACGTCCTTAAATGTCAGCCCGGTACCGGCCAGCGGCAGCGAGGGATTGGAACTAACGGTCAGGATATGCATGGTGTCGGCAATAGCCTGGATCTGCAACGCCATCAGCGGCAAGATCCCGCACAGCATGCAAAGGGTGGTCAGTGCACCCACACTGTGGCTGTGGTAGCGAAATACCAGCAGGTCAGCGAGTGAGTGTACTTGATGGCGCCGCGCCAACTCTGCCAAGGGCGCCAAGGCTACCGGCGCGAACAGGAAGAGAGCACCTGTGCCCAAGTAATAAGCCAATGCGCCATAGCCATATTGGAAGGCGAGGTCGATGACGCCGTAAAATGCCCAGGCGCTGGCAAAAATACCTAGCGAGAGGACATAAGTTATCGGGTGCGATGTTACTGATTCCGGAATCCAGCCGCGCTCGGTAATCCAGGCGATACCAAACAAAAGCAACAGGTAGCCGATACCGATAAGTGCAACTTGGCTGAGGTCAAAAGTCATTATGAATTCTTATAAAGTTATTAGTTGATAATCCGGTAGGACCGAGTTAATCCAAATCCTGATATTTTTTGCGCCGCAGCTGTATCACAAACGCAATCACAATCACCAGTATCCAGACGATATAAGGTCGGTACCAAGCGCCTTCCGGGTTGATAATCCAGTTAAACAAGCTGGGTGAAAATATATAGGCAATCAGCAGCAGTAAGATGACCAGGCGTTGATTGTTCATGATTTAGAGGTCCAAAGTGGCGCGAGAGGGCAGCCAGATTGATGTTATTGTTTTCGGCCTGAGCTTGATCTACGACCAGTCGTTATCCAAGTATAGGTGGCTGAGGCCCTTGATTTTGTTTCTGTGCCAGTAATGCAATCCCCAGTCCAGAATTTCGCTGGTTGAAGCATCCGCCAAATCGGCGGGCGGATTTTGCCCTAAAAACTTTAGACCACGCCACAGGTTCCTGCTTGCGGCATTGACGTCGATTGCGCGAGCGTGATTTTGCTTACTCAGCTTCTGGCCGTTTTCCTGCACTGCCAAGGGTACATGGCCAAAGGCGGGGCGCCCCGCGCCCAGCAATTCAAAGAAGAAAAGTTGGCGGCCAGTGACTTCGAGCAAATCGGCACCGCGAATCACATGGGTAATTCCTTGGGCAATGTCATCAACGACTACGGCGAGTTGATAGGCATAAAAACCATCGCGTCGTTTCACAATTTGGTCACCCGCCTGAGTGCGCAGGTTTTGTGCTTGAGGGCCCTGAAT
>JACCEA010953170.1_pt1 | contig 16020 bp, 11 predicted proteins | sample 7449851 | NCBI WGS metagenome assembly JACCEA01 (sample SAMN15323453, study PRJNA562643) | freshwater metagenome | isolation source: river surface water | place: USA:Blue River Watershed | collected 2017-08-18 | reverse complement strand
TATTTGAATATGGCAGGTTTATACCACCGCTATGATCACGATCAGATCCATAAAATTAACGTTGAGAAAGGGTTGGGGTTAAACCCTGGTGTTGATCAGATGGGTCAACCTAGACCAGAGCTAGATCGTACCAAAATGATTATTCGTGTTGCGGGCGATAGTGGTCAAATTGAAAAAGAATTTACCGTTGAAAACATCAGTGGTCCAGATTCAGACATTAGTATTGCAAAAGAATACCAGCCGGGTGAGCGTGCTTATAATGAATTGGTAAGCACATACCCTGAATTTGAAAATTTAATTCAGGGTATTTTACACCCAATCCCAATAAATATTTCAACAAATGCGGATGAATACGAAGTTTTGCACATGGGTGGTTATTATAAAACCCGACTCAGTGGGTTGAGTTCTCAGTACGCATATATCAAAGGTTCACGACTTGCTGATCAACAAGTTGCACTCATTGAAGATTGGGAAGAAAGTCTTGTTGAAGGCGTAAATAATTTTACTAAAAACTTCTTTAGACAACACTATAACCCAACCTATGGCGAATTCAATGACCTGTATGTGGCTTGCAATCTTGGTATCTATTATTTAAATTTACCAACACTCATCATGCAACTTAGGTTGGATAAAGTTAAAACTCGTGAAGCGCATTCAACACATGTGCAATTGTATCTAGATTCGTTCTCTGGTTTAGGTCAATATATAAGTTATCTCACTCGTAATCAAGTGATGTTTTTATACCGAAATCTAGAATGGTTGATCGCCAATTTTGGTAAACAAAAAACTTTTGACATCCTACTAGAAACTTTACTTTATTCAAGACAGATCCCAGCGATCTTCTATAACAGTAATCATCGCCTAGATAACATGCCAAATGTCTTAGAGCCAGATACACGGTTTATCAAAGAGTATGGTACGATACGTCCCATCGGGGATGGTAAGACTTCAATTACGCCTGAAGAAATGGTGGAGATGATCAGCGGCGTGGCAAAGTTTAATAATCAAAATCCTGATTATCAACTCAATAGAATTAATGATCTGTCATTAAAGTCACCAACTAGTCATGTGAAAACCAAGCTGGTACACACTAAATATACAAACTGGGGTATGCAAGTCAACGGTAGTTACGAAGAGTTTTTATTTTGTAATTGGGTTTACTCCGCAATGAAAGGAGAATTTACAGGACTTGTTACTGTGTTTACACCCTATTCCAATAACAGTATACAGTTGACCATTAAAAATGCATTGATCATGTTCTTGTTTAGTTATGCAAAGGGTTATTTAGGTAAAGATCCAGATGGGATTAGAACCTTGTATGTGCATAACGTTCCTAAGACAATTACTGAAATTGAAAATGGTCCGAACTTAAGAGGATATATTACAGAGCGTTTATTTACTGAAGAGGAGTTTTTATTTTTAAAGAATAAGGCACCTACTTTACGACGTTACAATTCAACATCACAGTTTCTTATTCAAATTGAAAAACAGTGGCACAATTTTGTTGAACGAACGTATGCGGTTTATAGAGGGGAAGGTATCCTGGCAAATGGGCAAATGGATCTTGTTGCATCGATGATGTATCATACTGAGAAAATTGATATTAATTTGGGGATGACTTATCAGGAATGGTTGGCAAAATTTGGTATTCGCGCGAGTGGTGAAAAACTAGAATTTTATCAATTGCTTTGCAATAGTGTTTATGAAGCCGTTTTGTTTCCAAATGGAACCAAGAAAGATAGGATGGAAAAAACACATAAAGCTTTAATTAATATTCTGCGTTTCTTTACAAGTTACTCTATTCAGTTTATTACTGAAACCAATTCGTCAGAAGTCACTAATGTGGGAACACGTGATATTCGTCTTGAACATATTTCAACAAAATTCACATCAAAAGATGATATCTATATTGCCAGATACCCAAGTTACACAACAAAGGCAAGAGCAGCAAATAAGGATAGTTTTAATGGGCATGATTTTACTTACTGGAGTAGTGATGAACAGACTAATCTTTTGACTCAAGAGCAGTTGAAATACCTGATCTTAACTGAACAAAATGAAGGAATCCTTATTAAAGGAGGAGAAGTATGAGTAATAAATCGCTGTCAAATTTAAGTCTACGTGAACAGGAATTAACAGGTAATGACCTGATGTTAGTCTCTCAGCTCACTGCGGCTGGGTGGAAATCAGCTCAAGTTACCTTGGAAGATTTCTTCGTAGAAATGTTTAGACCAACGAACAGTGCTGGTCAATTAATTCAAAATATTCAAAACGAACTTACCACATTAGAAAATCGTTTTGATTTACATGAAAATCCAGCGCTTAATACCACAGATCCAAACTATGACCCACACGCTGGATTTTACTTGCGTCAGGTTACAAAACTAGCCTCTAATTCTGGATTAATTGGGGATGGTCGTAGTTCTAACCCGATGTCTGTGAACTTTTCTTATCTAGATACCCTCTATGTAAATGAAACTGATTTTACTAATTATCAAGGTAACGTAAATACACAGATCAATAACATTAACAACACCATTAGTCAAGGGGCTGTCCCTAATACCCGTAAAGTAAACACGGGCGCGGGTTTAGTTGGTGGTGGGGATTTAAGTGCTGATCGAACCATTAGCATGGGCGCGCCAAGTTCAATTACCTCAGGTTCTAGCAATAGCGCAAGTGGTGATACACATAGCCATGAACTGGCACCGGGTGCTGTCACAAATGCTAAGTTAGCTAATAACTCTGTTACAGATGAAAAAATACAAAGCGTTAGCGCATCTAAAATTACTGGAGTAATTCCATCAGGAAATTTACCCCCTGCTGCTGCGACGATTAACGTAGTTGATAATTTAACCAGTAATAGTGTAAATGATGCTTTATCTGCTAACCAAGGTCGTATTCTTGCGGAACAACTCGTAACCAACGCTAAGTTAGCAGATGGTGCTGTTAGCACAAGTAAGATTGCTGATGGAGCAGTAGATACAAACAAAATCAATAATGGCGCTGTGACAGATGCTAAAATTGTATCAATGAGTGCTAATAAACTGACAGGGGTCGTCCCTTCAGCTAATTTACCTCCTGCCTCTGCACCAGTTAATGTAATTGATAATTTAACCAGTAATAGTGTAAATGATGCTTTATCTGCTAACCAAGGTCGTATTCTTGCAGGGCAGGTGGTAGGAACAAGTAAGATTGCTGATGGTGCAGTAACCAACGCTAAGTTAGCAGATGGTGCTGTCACAAATGCTAAGATTGCTGATGGAGCTGTTACTAACAGTAAAATTGTATCTGTTGATTATAGTAAAATTACCAATACTCCTACGCAGGGCGTAGCTACGCCTGTGGTTGATAATCTTACTAGTGTAAGTACTACGTCTGCTTTATCTGCTAACCAAGGTCGTATTCTTTCACAACAACTCGTAACCAACGCTAAGTTAGCAGATGGTGCTGTTAGCACAAGTAAGATTGCTGATGGAGCAGTAGATACAAACAACATCGCTGCTGGCGCTGTTATAAATGCTAATATTGGTAATGGTAGTGTTGATACAAGTAAGTTAGCAGATAGCGCTGTCACAAATGTTAAGATTGCTGATGGGGCAGTGGATACAATCAAAATCAATAATGGTGCGGTGACTGACGCTAAAATCGTTTCCATGAGTGCGGATAAGTTAACGGGAGTAATACCTTCAGCTAATTTACCTCCTGCCTCTGCACCAGTTAACGTAGTTGATAATTTAACTAGTAACAGTGTAAATGATGCTTTATCAGCGAATCAAGGTCGTATTCTTTCACAACAAATTGCTTCTAAATTTAATAGCACAGGTGGTACATTAACGGGTGATCTAAGCGTTACTGGTATTTTACAGTTATATAATCCAATCATTATTGATCATGATAGCATTAGAACTACCATTTCCCATGATGAATATGGTTTTAGCAATACATCGAGAACTAAATTTGCCACTGAAAATGAGCGATTTTTCTTTGATAAAGATGTGTATTTTGGTTCAGTTCAAAAAGCAGCAAACGGATATACTACTTTACCGAATGGGTTAATCATGCAATGGGGAAGAGGGCAGATTAATAACGATGGTGACGTTATCTTTCCAATTGCTTTTCCTAATAGTTTAGTAAACGTACAGGTTACTGATGAAGGGGCTGGCTCTGCTAGTCATGGTTACAATTGGAGTTTATCCGATAATACCAAATTTAGGTGCACATCACAAGGTGGTGGAGCATTTAGTTATTCATACGTTGCATTAGGATATTAACATGATTAAATTCAGCGAATCTAAACAAGCGTTTTACGAAACCGATTTTAATTATCCACAATTACCTGGAGATCTGGTAGCGGTAGAAGATCGTGAACTTCATCTATTACTGGTAGATAAAATTAACTCAGGATGTCGGGTGTTTTCTGATTTAAGTTTTTCTCAACCAAAACCTAACCCTTATTGCGAATGGGTAGATGGTGAATGGCTTGACCCTGAAACTGAAGAAGATAAGAAGCAGCGTTATTTGGCTTCCCTTCGCCCATTAACTCGCCGCCAATTTATGTTGGTACTCGTCGAGTATGATTTAGATGAAACCATTGAGGGATTAATTGATAGTATTCCTGATGTGAAAACCCGCAAACAGATTAAAGTAGAGTTTAGAGAAAGTACAACTTTTGAACGTCTTTCTCCATCTGTTTTACAAATGTGCTCATTGTTAGAATTAACAGAAGAGCAAATTAATGAAATGTGGGAACTTGGCTTAACCCAGTAACTTTAACACGGAACCATGATTCTATGAACTATGGTTCTAACTGAGGCTATAAACATGAAACAGCAAATTACGGGTTCTAAACTCGAACGATTAATATATCTTCTTGAAAACCACTCTAATGCAAAAGTTTTGGGCGATGCGTTACTTGCCAAAAACATTACAGATGCAACCGCGGTACAGGTCAAAGAGGTTGGTGGATCTCATCTGGAATTCCGTTTCAAACTTCCAACGGATACTGATACTTCCTGGTTGAAAAAACGTGCGATTCGTATCACAAAAAAATTCATTGATGATTTCAATGAAGCAGCTCAAGAAGCGTATGATGAAGCAGTTGCTAATAATGAAAATCCAGAAGAATTAGATCTTGATTCTGACGAAACCAAAATTGCAATTGGTACTGCCTGGATTCGCCAAAGCGTAAAAGGTAATTCTAAAGATATTGATGTTGATGATGACAAAGTTGAGATCATTGCATTAAGTGGTAAAATTGATCAAACCAACTTTTTAATTGAAGTTCAAGAAGCTGGGTTAATTACTGATCACGGTAAGAAATACCAATTGCGTTTAAAATCAGCTCGTACTAATATTTCTACTGTCTTCCCAACTGATCCAATTACTGTAACCTCACTCAACCATAGTGAAATCCGTCAACAGTTAATTGCTGCTCTGGAATTACCTGAAGTCGTTGAAGATCATGAAAGTGAAGTGAAACGTTTATTTGAAGAAGACATCCTTCTGCAAATGACTCACTATAAAGTTGGTGGTCGCTATGTGGCGATTGTGTCTAATGCTGCGTTAGACTACTATGGTGAAATTCAGTTTAGTGTAGTTGAAGAAACCGAAGAGCCTGAGGAACCAGAAAATCCAGGTCCTACGTATCCACTTCTATACGCTGCAAACTATGATACTGATAATGGTGTTGTTAGTAGTGATGGAACTGATAGCCATTATAATATAATTTTTGAATTTGATCCTGAAACTGAAATGTTGGAAGCTTCTAGCCCTGACTTGTCGGTAGGCGGTGATTTGTTTTCAGTATTAAAAGTATCGGTATCTAGTAAAGATTCAAATGGTGCGTCAATTAACATCAACGACTTTTGGTCAGGCGGACATAGTCGTCAAGTAGCGTATAATAAACCTTTTAGTACCTCTAGTTATGATAACACTCTGACGGCGTTTAACTCTAACGATTATTTAATCGTTGTCACAGGAGATGTCGTAACGGTTAGAGTTATCGGCACGTCAGAGGATCCAGAAGTAGTCGAAAATCGCGAATATACTGTAGAAGGAATTGGGGTTCCAACAGGTCAGAAGTTGCACGCTCGACTTCAACTTACATGGCATCCTGAACAGTTACAAAATATTGCTGATCTTAATTCATTGTTTAAAATTGTTCCAAAAGTGCAGAAATAATTTTAATTATCTGGAGTCCCCTAGGGGACTCCATGATTATGCGGGGTTTTTATGAGACCTAATGGAAAATTTTATCGTTTAACGAATTAATAGGATAGATAGGATTAACACATGAAAACAGTCACTCGCTATGCTGCGCTTAACCGTATGCTTACTTGTTTAGGTTGGGGGTTGAATTTTGAGATTAAACCCAACAGCCTTATTACCGAAGTTTTAGCTGACCCTGCTTATGTTCCGGGTGTACCAGCGCCAGCCACTCGGGGGATGTATGTGCCCGGGTCGTATAACCCTGCATTAGATACTCGTCAATTAAAAATCGGTGTATTGATGGTAGGTCGTGGTGGACACGGTTATGAATTGGATGATGACAATGAAGTATCACCCATTACTTATCCACACAAATCTTCTGATACGGGTTTATTTCAACCCATCCCACTTATTGTTCGGGAAGTAAACAATGATCTTACAGGCACAATGAAAGCGCTTTATCGGCTTCGTACCATCTCTCAGATCAATGGGATTTACTATGCTTTTTACTTTGGTAAAAAATTAGATGTTACTGAAATTGAATTACAACAAATTTTAGAAACAATCAATGATGGTGTGGTGGTAAATACTGAACCGTATGAGCCAACTGCAAATGATCTACGCCCTGAAAAGACCGATATATCTGTAATTTCAGATGGTACCTCATTACGAACCTATGCAGGGTTAGTCATAGGTTTTGATGACGAAGAAGTAGTTGAAATGCAAAATGCTTGTGAATTACTTTTGGGTGATCGTAATAAAGCTGTTGTTTCAGAAATTGCTTATGTCTTTGGTGTTGATAAACCTGTCACTGGTGTTTATCCGACTACAGGTACTCAAACCCCACAGATTCCTCCAGCCAACACCTATGAGTTTTCTGCACCCCACATTGGCATTGTTGAATCCACTTACAAACCAGTTGAATTTGTCGGAGCGTTCCAAGATACCAAGAATATAGGTATCGCAGAACCATTATTTGGAATCCGATAAACTACGTCTTGTCGCAATTGACCCCGGTAATAATCTGGGGTCTGCTGTGATAGACTTTGACTATGACGGAAAAGAGTTAATTGTTCAAGATTTTTATACGTTAAATTTAGCTAGACATATTCCTACCGATGAAGAAACCCAGGATATAACAACCATTCTAAATCGGCAAGCTATGCTAACACGTTTCTTGAAAAATTATCTTGAAGTCTGGTCACCCAACATAGCTTGTCATGAGACGGCTTATGTACCGCATCGTGGCGGTGGCGCTTCCATCTCCTCCTTTGCTTCTCTTACGAGCAACATCATGATGATTAAACTCAGTTTCAGAGAAAGTTCAAAAGAGATGCCTGTTTTTGCAATTAATCCAACAAGTGTAAAGATGTGTGTCGTCGGGGAGAAATCCAACGATAAGAACGCTGTCACTAGTGCTCTACTCAAAGATTCACACTTAAACTTCTCTAATGTAGATACAAATAAACTTGATCAACATAGCGCAGATGCAATTGCGATTGGAGTAACCTGTATTCGGAATCATTTGACTTTAGAGCAAAACACGATTAGCTTTAGGCGGAGGATGAAAGGTGGGAGAAGAAAATGATTTGGATTTTAGCATCGAAAATCCACGACAACATTTATGTTTAACTATTTTTGATGTGATTGGATTTCTTAAAGATGTGAAATTGAACAATCTTAAAGATGAAGTGACCTATGCAATTTTGGTTAACTATAATAAACATTTAGATGTCGGTTACCACATTGATGTTGAAATGGATGCGCAGGCTATCCGTAGTAAGTTTAACGATTTGCCTAATGACCTAAAAGAGAAGATGACCAAGAAAGTAATCGTTTACGATATGGATGCGAAATACTTTATCGAAGAAATATTTAACTTTATTGACGTTCAACAACGTCACTACATCAAAGATGTAGGGCAGAATGGTGGTTGGTTAAATACAATTAGTATTGCTACTATTGTTGTTGTTTCTACGATGTACATTATCTATAAATCAAATCATGCTTATCGAGGTGAAGGTATTGTCACAGTGGGCGATGGGGTGATTAAAGGTATTATAGATTATTTTTTAGGGTTTGTTCAATAAGGAAGGGTTAACCCTTCCTTATTTCTTTTTGTACGATCTAGTTTATTCTATGAGTTAAATGGAGATACTTCAAATGTCTGAAGAGTTACAAAATATAAATTTACCTGAGCTTACTTTAACATCCTCGCAAGATAGTATGCCTTTTTCTGGAAGTGTTGGCGGTGATCCTGATCAGCCTTTATTAGTGTATCAGCAAAAACGTGAAGTGGGAACTTACCTTGACCGCTTACGTGCTTTGATGACTTCACTTAAACGTGAAGCACCACTACCAAGTCAAATTCTTTTTCCTAACCAAAAAGAAGAAGCTATGGAGCTAGCTGATCGTTATGTAAAGACAATACGTACATTGGTCACTATGTTAGCTAAACATGGTTCCACAAAAGAGTTTGAATCTTATTCATTTCGTGTTGCACATTTTCAACACTTAGATGAGTGGATCAACATCGTTGTACGTTTACAATTCGTTACCGCATTAAATTCAGTACTAAATACCTTAAATGAAACTTTAGATTCCCATGCCAAACACAAATGGGGTATCCTAGAAGTTGACAAAAATGGTATTTATTCCATCAATGGGGAAGAATTAGTCCTTGGTGAAAAAATTGATATCTTTAACACCAAAGAACAAATCATTCCAGGATTGATTTTTGATTCTCATGAATGCTTAAACTGTAAAGTCTTCGGTGAAGATACATTACCAGTTATTCACTATGACGAAAATGATTTAAAAAATCTAGATAGTGACTCTGCAAAGTTACGCTCTGATCTTCAAATTGGTGAGAAAGAACATCTTCTTGGCACTGATGCATGGTCGTTCATCAATGTTCTACTGTACAAGAAACATGAAGAAGATGTCGAAGCTATCGAAATTAAAACCAACATTCTTTCTATGCAAGATCGTGATCCAGCATTAACTGCTGCACAGTACGAAGGGGATTTGGAATATCTAAGTGAACTTAATCTTCCGTTTGGTATTGATCGTGTCATGATTCCAGCAGTTCAATCTTATTTCTGCAAATATAAAGAACGTCACGATAAATTTCTTGAAACACTTAAACAGGTTAAAGAAAATGAAAAGGACTTTAAAAAGAAAGTTAAAGCAGCAGTAAAAGATTCAGTGCTTCTTGGTTTCCTAGACCTTTTACAATACTTAGCTGGTGAACGTAGTAAACTGGTTAAACTTCGTGTTATTTTGGCAACCGGTGAAGTGGTGGATGTGGTGACGATTGATCGTCGCTATACCATGGAAAAGTTACATATCTTTAATCGCTTCAATATTGCAGGTATTGTCTTTACTGCGATTAAACCTAGCTCTAAAAAGAAAGGTAAAATCAAAGAAGATGATTTTGAACTAACCGATCGCATCATCAAAGATACTGAAGTTGTTGTTATCTGTAAAGAGGCGACAAAGTTCTATTATTTCAGCGATGAAGTAACTGAGCAAACAGATATGCATTTTGCCATGTATATGAAATTACATCGCCAATATAAACAATTGTTAAAAACGGAGAAGGAGGCTTAAGCCTCCTTCTTTTTATGACATAGTTCGAGGATAAGCACATGGCAACGCAAGCTTCTACATTTACCATATTTTCCTTAGGTGAAGCCGCCGGTAACCTCACTGTTGGTCAGCGAGAATTGGAAGTTATCCCTAAAGAATCATTTTCTCAGATCGATGGAGAAGTTACCGATGCGACCGCAGAAATTGAGGCACAGGGGATTGATAGAGAAAATAACACCTACACAACAAAAGTTAAAACAGCCAATAGCATTAAAGCAACTTATTTATCTTTTGATCCACACAAACCTTTCCCCTCTCTTATTAGGCGAGGTGAGAAAGTTATCATTTATCGTTTGGCTGATACAGATAAGTATTATTGGTCACCTTTAGGTCTAGATGATACAACACGCAGGAAGGATGTACTAATCATCGCAGTACCTAACTCTCCAAAGGAGAATGAGAACTCTCGTACTCCAGAAACTGCATATTACATCGAAGTAAACACGGTTGATAAACATATTACCATTCAGACTAATAAGAATGACGGTGAGCCCTATGCCTATGCTGTGCAAATCAACACCAAAGATGGATTCATTAGCCTAGGGGATGATGTAGGACAATTTATCAATTTGGTTTCTAAGGAGCAACGTATTACTTTACAAAATGCTTCTGATTCAGAAGTCACTATTGAAAAGGGTAAAGGGTTGTTTAAGACGAATGAAGAAATTCGAATGGAAACCAAGAACTTTATTGTAAAAGCAGACAAAGCTGATTTCCAAACCCAGAAGTGGATTATGCAAGGTAGTGATTTCGCCGTTAAAGCAAATGGTACATTTACAGGCAGCTTAAAAAATAACGGTATTAATGTTGGTTCTACACATTACCATATTGGTAATTTAGGAAATCCAACTAGTACACCTCAAGGATAGCCGACAGCATAAAGAAGGGAGCCTAAAGCTCCCTTCTTTTACCCATACTGTTGAATGACTTTATCTGCTAAAGAATTAAATAACCCAAGTGTAATCCCGTGACGCTTTCTAAATTCAATATTCTCTTTAGAATTAGGAGCCAATTGTTTTTTAATATCTTTAGAGTCATTCTGACTTTTTACCATTACTTTAGCCATGACATACCTCCGTTCAAATAATATAGTGTTCTGGTTAATTTCTACAATACATGAACGAAGTAAATCCGAACATGATTGTCTAAGTTATGAATAAATACATAAGGGCTACGTTATGTTCACTAAGCGAGTGCTATTTATAGACAATGAGAGAATATCTCATAACAATATTAAAAAACTAGAGATTGATTTCACTTCCCCCTTTCAACTTTTTCTTGGCACTAATGGCTGTGGTAAATCTTCCTTGTTAAGACAGATGACAGTATTTCCATCAACTAAGGATGAGCTAGGGGAAAATGCTTATCGTGAAATTGATGTAGAGTTTAACGGTTCACTATACACAGCTATTGATGATCATCGTCTTGGTAAATTCTCTCTAATCAAAGATGGAGAAATTATTAACGATAAATCTACCGCTACTGTTCAAAAGAATTTGATTCAGCAAATCTTTGGATTAGATAAAACACTGGTTGATATATTAACGGATAAACTTTTATTCACTGAAATGTCACCTGCGCAACGTAGAGAAATTATCATGCGTGCTTCTAAGATTAATATCGAGAAAGGATTAGAGCTTCTTGATTTTATAGGAGAGCGTAATAACTATCTTAAACAGTATTCTAAAAATCTTGCTAAACGATTGATAGACGAAGAGAAGAGTTTACCTACAGAATCCCATATTCAGGAATTGAATCATCGACGTCAAGAGATTATAGATGACTTAAACCTGTTGGATGAAATGGGAACTCAGCCTGTTGATACCGCGGATAAGGAAGAACTTCTTGAACGATTAACGGAGTTAAAAAAACGTGCTAAGTTTGTTGCGATACGTTTCAATGACACCCCGGCTATTCTTCACGGTGCTAAAGATGAGATGGGTGCATTAGATGTTCGTTCTAGATTACGTTATGAAGTAGAATCTATTAGTGGTCGACAAGATCAACTTACGTTAGAAATAGAAGCAGTTGAGAATCAACTTCACGCAGCGACTAAAAATGAAAACGTAAGTTTAGAAGACTTTGTGAATGAGCGAGATTCTCTTGTTAGTCAGATTGAATCGATTGAGGAAGAGGGGGGTGAGTTTCTCTACCTTGGTGAAGGCTATCGTCAAGCTGTAAATTCATCTCAGACGTTATATGAAGAATTACGTGGTATCTTTTCTGAACTTGCTGATAACTCAAATGGTTATTTTAGTAAAGAAAAGAAAATTGCTAATGTTGAGAAGATCATTGCGATTGGTAATCAAATTAAAATCTATCGTGATTCTGTTTACGAATTAGAACATGAGTTAAAGAAGCATGTGCATGGTGAACATGTCTCGTGCCCTAAGTGTAAACATGATTTCATTCCTGGTGTGTATGGAACAATGTATGACGCAGAAGATAAGTTAAAACAAAGTCAGATCAAGCTTTCTCAATTTGAAAAAATGTTAGAGGAAGAAAAAAACTACCAAGTTGAGATTAACAAATTCCAAAATGCTTTACTAGAGGTAGAACGGTTAAATCGTCACTATACCCAACATTCTCACTTGTTTGTTAAACTGAAAGAATATGGTTACAATAGTAATGCACCTGGTCACTGTTTGGTCATTCTTTCAGACTGGTTTAAAAGCTGTGGTTTAAGCATTCGTTACAATGAATTACATCAACGTTTAGATGCTGTAAAGGAATGTATTCGACTTTATAAACTTGAAGATGCTCAGAAACGTAAAGAGCAAGAAGTGTTGCTCGAGAAGTACAATGATGAATACAATGTTTGTATCGATAAGAAACAAACATTAAATGAACAAATCAAAGACATCGACCAGTACTTAAAATACGTTTCTGGTTTAAAGGAATGGATTAGAGAAACTGAAATGTTATCACTTGAGTTAGAAGAGTTTAAAGATCAACTTCTAAACAATATGCAACACAAATTTGTTCTTGAATCCAAGGCACAATTGAATGGAGAATTAGCAGGGGTTGATTCTGAGTTAAATAAGGTGACTTATTCTATTTTGAATCGAGACAAGCTCATCAAGGAGAAGGAAGAATTAGATGAGACTAAAGAATTAACTGCAATCTGTATGGCTGAATTATCTCCCAAGACTGGTATTCTTGGTGATGTTATGAATTCGTTTATAAGAGAATTTGTTGGGCACATGAACAGTATTATTTCTTCGGTTTGGACATACTCAATGGAAATTTTAGAATGTCGAAACAAGAAAGGGGATTTAGACTTTTATTTCCCTGTGCTTGTGCAGGGAAAGACTGAACCTAATCCAGATGTTGCCGATACCTCAGGTGCTCAAAGTAAAATTATTAATTTTGCATTTAAATGGTTGATGATGAAAACTCATGACCTTACCCATTATCCATTATTCTTGGATGAGTTTACAAATGGAATGGATGAAGTGCATATTGTAAGAATGATCAAGCTGGCATATGACATGGTGGAAACTGAAAGATGTAGTCAGCTCTTTATGATTTTGCATCAGGCTAATCAATTTGGTTCTTTTCCCCAGGCAGAGTCGTTGGTCATTAATGCAGATAATCTTCAAACTTTACCGGATCATTACAACACTCATGCTAAATTTAGTTAAATATATATTATTTACATGAGTTAAGTGGAGCTATCTATGGAAAACTTTTTTAACTTACCCTTTCTACTTTGGATTGGAGTATTGTTTTGCGTCTTATGTGTCATTATAGGGATTACGTTTTTTTACTCGATTAACAACACTGCAATAGTGTTTCGTATTAACTTCTTAGGAAAGAGTTTCATCTTCTTCCCTAAAGAATATCGAGAGGTTCTTCGACCCGGGATCATCCGGCGCTACGCATCTCAATACACAAAGGGTCTATCTCGTAGTTTACTAAATGATATTATTGTCATTTATAATTCAGATCCCAATTTAAAGTCTAGACTTAACCGTTATGTATTAAGCTATAAGTTTGATGAAAAAGGACTTGAATTTGACTTTTTGCTATGTTTATCACTCATGCAGATTAAGTACCTGAATTCTGGGATTGGCGTGAACGAGGATACTATTGATAATTGGTTGAAACGATTAAATGTTTTGATTTCTAATCGTTACATTACCAGAGCGATTACACAGGAGCAGAGAAACATTCTTATTGCAGAGCTAATTAGACGATTCGTGGATAAAGTATATCCTAATCACCGTTTAAAGAATGTGTTCTACATTGATTTTATTCGCGATGTTCATTTGGTTGAAAAGATCGAACCAATTGTACAGAAGGCTTTGGATGATGTAGAAATAGAGAACATGCTGTTCAAACTTGACATTAAGTCAACTGCTTTATTCTCTCAACCCACTATGCTTTATAGGATGTGGATCTACCAACATGCAGCTTTATGTCGGAATTGGATAAAATAAACGAAATTAGGTTATCGTAAGGTAACCTAATTCAACTATGCAGATTAAACGAGGATTATCATGGAAAAAGAAAAGATACCGCTCACTCCTTATGCAGCTAAGATATTAAATGCAAAGCTTACTCTTGCATCTAACAGTTATCATAATCAGGGTAAATCAGAGATTCCGGATGAGGTTTATGATCAATTATTTCATCAGTTAAAAGGATTTGTAGATACGGTTAACTGGGATGATGTAAGCCCCGTAGATCGTTTTGACCCGATAACTACTCGGGTAGGTGCTCCTATCTCTGGGGTATTACCAAAGATAAAACATGAGAAACAATTACTTTCTTTAAAGAATGTGTTTACAATCGCTGATATAAAGAAGGAGTTGGATCGTAAGAGAACTATCATCCTTAATCCAAAGTTAGATGGAATTGCAATTTCATTAACTTATCGCAATGGTAACTTAGTACAAGCAGTTACACGTGGTGATGGTGAAGAAGGAGAAAACATTCTTCATACGGTTTCATTAATTCTTACTGTACCGCGTCTACTACCATTTCCAGCAAATTTAAATGTACGTGGTGAAATGGTCATCACCAAACATGCATTTAAGAAAATCAATGAGTATCGTCTAGCAAACGATGAACCTGTATATGCGAATTCACGTAATGCTGTATCAGGTATTCTTCGCATGTTAAACCCGGATATTGAATTGTTAAAACATCTTAGCTTCTTTGTCTACAGTATTGCCGATTCATTTATTGATGAAGACACAGTACGTTGGTTTAAAGATGCTTATATCGTTGATACCGATTCAACCGCACCTGATGATATAACAGTGGAAAAAGTTTTACGACGTCTACCTGCACTAGGTTTTTCAGTAAAACGATTTAGAGTCATTAATCCGGGTGATGAGAACAATATTGAATCATTTATTAATGACATGACTGAATTACGACCAACTTACGATATTGATATTGATGGAGTGGTCGCCCAGTACAGTAGTTTTGAATTACGTGAAGATTTGGGTCATTCATCAAACTATCCACATTACGCAGTAGCATATAAGTTTCCAGCTGAAACAGGCGCGACAACATTAGAAGATGTGGAATGGCAGGTTGGACGTACAGGTGTACTTACCCCTGTGGCGCATGTTGATAGTGTTCGCTTGGCAGGTGTTGAGATTACATCCGTTACATTGCATAATTTTGCGGAGATTAAACGTCTAGGGTTAAAGATTAACGATACTGTTATTGTTTCAAGACAAGGGGATGTGATTCCTAAAATCTTAAACAACATAATCGATCTTCGGATTGATGGTGAGTGTTACCCTGAGATCGAAGCCCCTAAAGAATGCCCTGTATGCTCAACACAGACAACAATGTCTGAAGATGGTACGTTTGTATACTGTCCGAATAACACAAGCTGTGGTGGACGCTTACGCACTTCAATTGAACACTTTGCTTCGCGCGATGCAATGGATATTCGTGGTTTAGGATCTGGTTACATCAAGTTCTTCATCGATGAAAATTATCTAAGTAAGATTTCTGATATCTATAAATTGCATGAGTTTAAAGAACAGCTTTATCAGCTCGATGGTTTTGGTAAAGTATCCGTTGATAAACTACTTGATGCAATTGAAAAATCAAAGACTACAGATCTTCATCGTTTCATTTATGGGTTAGGGATTCCACTTGTGGGTTTAACCACTGCTAAGCTTATCGTTGCTCATT
>JACCEA010581232.1_pt1 | contig 16023 bp, 14 predicted proteins | sample 7449851 | NCBI WGS metagenome assembly JACCEA01 (sample SAMN15323453, study PRJNA562643) | freshwater metagenome | isolation source: river surface water | place: USA:Blue River Watershed | collected 2017-08-18 | reverse complement strand
GAATTTTTAGGTCTATATTTTTCAACCCAAGGTAATTTAATATTAATATTATCTGGATTATCATTATTTTTACTAAAAAAATCCATATTATTTAGATATTTAAAAATATTATTCTAAGTAAATTTTTAATTATTCGTTTTCACACTTAAAAACATATATTAACTATTATTAATATGGAAGTTAATAGTCAGGAAACAATTGATTCTATAAATAAAATGGTAGAAAATAATGATAACGCCATTGAATGTTTTGATACTTTAGAGAAATTATTAAAGAAGGGAAAAATAAATGATAATTTATATTTTAATTCATTCAATACAATTGTAAATAAATTCCATGTTTATGATAATAATATTATTCCAATTATTAATAATTTATTAAAGAAATCTTTTAATCTAACTGAAATTAGTGATGACATTTTATTAGATGTTATTGGTAATTGTAAAAATGTTTGTGAATTAATGTTTATAATTTTTGTATTAACTAAACCAAAAATTTTATATAATAATCCCGAAGAAATTCTTGAAGATAATAAAAGGGTTATTAAAAATTTAGATAAATTAGTTGATTTCTTTTCTACTAAATCTCCTGTTTTTGATTCCCCAGACCATTTAATGCAATTTGTTTTTGTAAATTATAATTATTATCATGTCTATAATGGTTTAAATAATGCACATTTATATAAACAAGTTTCTAAATTAAATACTCTATTATGTAAAGATTTAAATTATGTATCACCTAGATTAAATCATAAGAATGAAAAAATTAAAATTGGTTTTATGTCTAATTTCTTATTAAAAGACCATTCTGTATGTCGTGATAGATTAGGTATTATTATTTCTTTAATTTTAGATAATATGTTTGATGTATATATTATAGTTAATGAGGATGACCCACAATTAATTTATACACAATTGACAAAGAATTTAAATTTTCAGAATAAGATATTAATAAATAAGAATATTAAAGAATCAAGAGAAATTATTGAGAAATTAGAATTAGATATTTTAGTATATCCAGAAATTGGTATGGATTATTTCTTTTATATATTAGCACATTCTAGATTAGCACCAATACAAATTAATACATGGGGACACTCAGAGACATCTGGAATAGAAGCAATTGATTATTTCTTTTCTTCAAAATATTATGAAGATGAAAGTAATCAAAAGAATTATTCAGAGAAATTAGTTTTATTAGATTCAATGTCAACTTATTATTGGAGTTTAAGGATTTTCTCATTTTATGAAAAACTAACTACTGATAGAAATAAAGCATTAGCAACTTTTGATTTATCATCTAAATGTAATATTTATGGTGTATTTCAATCTGTATTTAAATATCATCCAGATAATATTACATTAATTAAAAGAATATTAGAAAAAGATCCAAAAGCATTAATAGTATTTTTATCATATCCAAAATTAGAAGATAGATTTATGACTTATTTAGATGAACAATTAGGATATCTAGTTAATCGTGTTAGAATTATTAAGAGAATGGATACTGCTAAATATTGTGAATTGGTTAATTCAATGGATATTGTTTTAGATTCTTACCCATTTGGTGGTTGTAATTCATCATTAGAAGCATTATTTTTAAATAAAATAGTTATAACATTACCAGTTGATAAAATTAATGGTCGTTTCACATTAGGATTTTATAAGAAAATGGGAATTATGGAACCAGTATGTAAAGATTTTGATGAATATGTTGAAAAGGCTGTTTATTATATGAATAATAAGGAAGAAAAACAAAAATTACAAGACAGGATTAAAGAAAATTGTAATAAATTATTTGAAGAAAATGAAAGTATAGATACATGGAAGAGAAAGTTAATTCAACTAGCAAATAAGCCATTAAATAATATGATTAGTAATGTTAGTAGTGAAGAGGCTAAATTAACTGCTATATTAAATGCACATTATGATGCAATAGTTATTGGTTCAGGATTTTCAGGTGCTGTAATTGCAGAAAGATTAGCAACATTATTTAATAAGAAAGTATTAGTTATAGATGATAAAATGCATAAAGGGGGATTAACTTTTGAAGAGAATAATAGAGGTAAATATAAACATAATATATTTCATACTAATAATGAAAAAGTATGGAATTATATTTCTAAATTTGGTGAATGGACAAAATATGAACATAAGGTAGTGAAAGAAGTTAATGGTAAAAATGTATCATATCCAATTAATATAAATAGTATAAATGAATTGTATAATGTTAAATTAACGAATGATGCTGAAGCAAAAGAATATATCAATAAGAATAATTTATTAAATGGTGAAGATATTAAATATGATTTTGATAATAGATATTATAAAGATTTATATCAATATATACCATCAAATGGTTATAATAATATATTTGATAATTTATTAGGTAATAAGAATATATTAGTTTTATTAAATGTTGATTATAATTTAATTAAGTCTAAATTTTCTAAGGATACTCCTGTATTTTATACTGATAGAATTGATAGATTATTTAAATCAACAGAATTAGAATATAAGACTATTGAATCAACTATATCTGATAATATAGAATGTTCTTGTTTAATAAAAGAAGATAGAACATATGTTAATTATAAATATTTATATAATCAAAATAAATCAGAAACTGTTTGTGAAAAGATAGTTAATATTAATGAAAATAATAAAGTACCAATTTATATAGGAAATAGTATTGATAAATTTAATGAATTAAAAACCAAGTTAGATAAAAATATTTATTTAGTTGGTGGAATAGCAAATTATAAGAATATGGAAATTGATGAAGAAATAAATGAGTCTTTAGAGATAGTTGAACAAGTATTTAAGGATAAAGTAGAAATAGTTGTAGCAAGATATAATGAAGATTTAGAGTGGTTAAAAGATTATAAATCATTTTCAACAATTTATAATAAGGGAGAATATATAGATAATGCAATTAGATTACCAAATGTAGGTAGAGAATCACATACTTATTTATATCATATAATTAAGAATTATGATAATTTAGCAGAAATAACATTATTTACACAAGGAGATTTATTAAATCATACAAATATTCCAATAGCAGAGTACTTTAATTGTGATGGATATAAATCATTTTATGATTGTAGATATTTAAATATAGATAATAGGGGAATTATGATACATCATGGAAAATGGTTAGAAGAAATAAATACGGGTCATATGAAGAGAGCAGAAATTAGTTTTGTTGATTGGTGGAAGAAATATGTAGGAACTGATTTAAGGGATTTTTGTTATAATCCAGGGGCTATATTTGCTGTATCAAAAGACAGAATAACAAGAAAACCAAAAGAATTTTATATAGAATTATTAAATGCAATATCTAATCATGTTAATGATGAATTAGGACATTATTATGAAAGATGTTGGAGGACTCTTTTTTCTTAAATTTTTTCTAGATTATAATATATGGAATTAAATAATAATATAGAAATTACTTTGAATGACTTAAAAGAACCATTTGATAACAATATAGATAATTTAAAAGAAACAATTAATAATGTTCTTGATAATGTAAAAGAAGAATCAGATTTCATTTTTAATTCACTTGAAGATAAAAAAGATACTGATAAACCTGCTAATTTCATTTTTATTAATAATGAAGAAAGTAAAGATAATGAATTTGATAATACTAGAATATTAAATGATATTATTATTCCAAATGTTGAAAATAATAAAACAAGATATTGTATTTGTTCATTATTATTGAAATGTTTAAGTAAAAGAAGAACAGATATTGATAGATAAAAAATAAAAAATAAAAAAATAAAAAATTGAAAAATGTTTATATTATTAGTTAGATTAATTAATAATATAAATATTCAAAATGAAGCGTTCCACATTTGAAACACCAATTCCTACTTTATATTTCCCTAATTATGATAATTATCCAAATGAAGAACCTATGCCTAAGAGATTAAATAAAGATAATGAAGAGAATATAATGGAGAAATATGAAAAATATTATAAAGTAGAAAAAGATGAAAGTATTATTCCAGAATTAATTTTTGAGGATTATATACCAATAAATATTACTAAGGAAACACAAAAAGAAGATAAATTAAAACAAGAATTTGATATTGATAATATTGAGATTTTTTATGAGATTGTACAAAATTTGGGTGGGATATGGTATAAAAGGAAAGAATCATTTGATGATGTATATTTTAATATTGTTTATGATGGATATTTATTTTCTATAAATATTGATTATACAGAAATGATAGTAATATGTTATCCGGATAAATTATGTAGTAATAAAAATTTTGTAATGATAATGCAATTAATTTCTAAACAATTAAATTTATTAGATGAAATAACTATTTATTCTGAACCAGTTATTTCAAATCAAGAATTGAATAGTTGTTATAATGAATTAGATATATTAAAACCAATTAATGAACAAATTGATAATATTTATAAGATTAAAAATTATATTGAATCTAATGATGAAACTAATTTATATTGTGAGTTTAAACAAGAAGATGATATTGGATATAAAATTATTTCTAAATTAATAGATTTATTAACTCATAATCTCAAAAAATATAAAACTTTTGAAATTATTGCAGGAATTTATATGATATTAGATGTATTTTTTGATACTTTATCTAATTATACAGTATCAAATGAATTAAAAGAAAATATTTTTAAATTAAATAATAATATTCTTGATAATATGAAAAATAAAAATATTATCAGTATTTCTAAATTAATTAAAAATTTCGAGTAAATGATAACATTCTTTTAGTTATTTTATTAGCATAACTTATTTTATCATCAATATTATTTACATTATTTTGTATTGATTTTATTTTTTCTTTATTATCATTTAACATATTTAAAATATTTTCACCTTGTGATTCCATATCTTTAACCATTTCTTTAGCATATTTCAAACGTTCAGATGATTTATTCATTTTATCAACTGTTTTATCTATAGTTTTCTTTGAATTATTATTTATGATTAATTCTAATTGTTCTTCATATTTTTTTGTATCATATTTATCTAGTTTCAACATTTCAATAATATAAGATGCTTCTTTTATATTTTTACTCATAATATGAATTTCTAATTCTTGAATGTAAAATTCTTCCATATGTAATATTATATATATTTTTTTATATATTGATAATAAATAGTCAAAAGATACCATTTTTTATTTAAAAAAAATTGATAAAAATATATTCTATGAGTTATATAAAATATAATAAATAAAAACCATGGTTAATCCAGTAGCAAAAATGATGATAGGATTGTATTTGTCGGCGGCGAATGAAATTAATCCTGATTATTATATGTATAATGAAAAAGTAATAGACCCTGTTATTGATTTCTTAGATATTGATGATAAAACAACAGAAGAAATATATATTTGTAATTATATGATACAATTTTTAGATAAATTAATTGAAAAGAGACCAAATCCAGAATTAATGGATATATATGTTTTAATGAGATATAAATTAGAATATTCTATTGCTTAATTTTTTATTTATTAGCAAAAAATTATTAAAAAATTGTCAAAGATATTATTAAGAATCAAAAGATACAATTTTTTATTTAAAAAAATTGAAAATATTATATTATAACAAATAATTAAATATAATATAAAACCTGAAATAATTAATGGAGAACACAATTGACATCAATTTTCTAAGTGAAATGCATAATGTATCTAGAGAAGAAATAATTGATTGTTTTGATGGTATTACACCAGAAGAAATTAAGAGTATTATTTTGAATATTAATGATAAAGTATTAAAATTATTTAATTCAAGAGATATTAAAGATAGATTCAAGATTAAAAATAATACTATTAATTGTTTGCAGTTAAAAATGATTTGTGATTTTATTTGTAGAGAAGACATTGATACTATTATTTTTGTTGAAGATGGTGTTTCACATTCATATATTCAATTTACACCATATTATGATGGTATTCAAGATAAATATAATATTGATAAAAAAACAGGAGATTATTTATTGGATAATTTATATAATAAAATTAAAAAATTATATAAATCATTAGACATTAATGATAGTTTTATTCTTAATATTCCAAATGTTAATCTAATTAAATTAGAATCATTATTGGAAATGTATTGTAGTGAACCAACATATGATATAATTAATATTGAAAAATTGGATGGGGATTTTTATAAATTTAGTCCAATTGTTAATACATAATAATTTTAATTTACACGATGAAATATAATAGCAGCACGTTCTTGTGTTATATTAGGACCTTCAGCACCAATCCATTGATAACTAACATTATTTTCTGTCATAAATTCATATAATGCTTTAAGTTCAGATGTATCACTATCAAAACCTTCAAAATTTATTAGTTCATCAAATGCTACTACACAACTTTCATCCATATAATCTTTTAATGTATCTAATACATATTTAGTTGAACTATATAAATCACAATCAATATGTATAAATGATACTTTCTTATTATGTGTTTTAATAAAATCTACTAAAGTTTCATTAAACCAACCTTTAATTAATTCAACATTTTCATTAACTTGTGGCATATTACCATCCATATTAAAAGCCCCTTTATCAAATCCATCACGCCATTTTTCTGGTAAGCCTTCAAAACTATCAAATCCATAAACCTTATCTTTAGTAAATTGAGATATATAATTAATTGTTGAACCAGATGCAACACCAAATTCTAACCATAATGTATTTTCTTTATGTTGTAATTGCATACCTTGAAATATATATATTAATGGATGGACATTTAAATACGGGATATTTTCAAGAATTCTTAACATTATATAAATATAATATTTAAAATTTAAACTAAACTAATATATAATAATGGTTTTTTTAATATTTCCAAATCAATTATTTTATAGTTTAAAACATCTTGATAAAAAAGAAGAAATTTATTTAATTGAAGAACCTAGATATTTTACAGATTTTAATTTTCATAAAATGAAATTAGTATATCATAGAGCAAGTATGAAGAAATATTATGATATGTTAAAAAAGAAAAAATATAATGTAAAATATTTTGAATTTCATGAAATAGATAAATCTTTCTATAAAAATATAGATAACCCAAGATGTATTAAAATATCTGATTTTAAATTAGAAAAAAAAATAGGAAAAATTAATCAATTAGATAATATTAATTTTTTAGTAAAATTAACTGAATTAGATGATATTAAAAAAATTATTTATAAAAATAAGAAATATTCTCATGACTCTTTTTATAAATATCAAAGAATTAAATTAGATATATTAATAAAAAATGATAAACCTATTGGAAATAAATGGTCTTTTGATACTGAAAATAGATTACCATTACCAAAAAATCATATAGTAAAAGAACAAGTTTCAAAAAGTAAATCTAATAAATATGTTATAGAAGCAATTAAATATGTAAATAAATATTTTCCTGATAATTATGGTAATATAAATTTAATTTATCCTATTGATAATAAAGGGGCTAAATCATGGTTAATGAAATTTTTAAAAGAAAGATTAAAATTATTTGGTAAATATGAAGATGCAGTTCATGAAGATGAACCATTTTTATATCATTCAGTTATTAGTCCAATGATGAATATTGGAATATTAACTGATTCAGAAGTTATTCATATATCTTATAAATATTATTTAGAACATAAAAGTACAATACCAATTGAATCATTTGAAGCATTTATTAGACAAGTTATAGGATGGCGTAATTATGTATATACTTTATATTTATTAGAAGGTGAAAAAATGATGGAATCAAACCAATTAAAACATTATAATAAATTACCTTTTGATAAATTTTGGAAAGGTGAAACAGGTATTTATCCAATAGATAATATAATTAAAAAAATTGTAGAAACATCTTATGCACATCATATAGAACGATTAATGTTTCTCGGTAATTTTATGTTATTATGTAATTTTGACCCTAAAGATGTTTATAAAATATTTATGGAGTGGTCTTGTGATAGTTATGAAAACATAATGGTTGCAAATGTATTTGGTATGAGTCAATATGCAACAGATATAATGATGACAAGACCTTATTTTTCATCATCAAAATATATATTAAGAATGAGTAATTATAAAAAAGGTGAATGGTGTGATATATGGGATGCTTTGTATTATAGTTTCATAAATAAACATGCAAATATATTAAAAAATAATTATGCAATAGCAAATCAGGTTAAAAATTGGGAAAGGAAAAATGAAGATGAACAGAGGGAAATAATATATACTGCCAATAAATTTATAAAACAATTAATTAAATAATTATTTTTAGGAAAAAATAGTATGAAACTAATTATTTATCATCTTTTGACCAAGACAAAAACGCACTAAATTTTTTTTTAAATTTTTATCTCTCAAATCATTTTTCTAAAAAAATACTTATATAATTTATAAATAATGAAACTATATACTAAATCATAATTTTTATGATAAGTATTTTTATAAGCATTTTTTTATAGGACTCTTATACATATTATTTTATTAAACTCTTATTAATTAATATAAATTGAAGTCAACTAAACAATATTAATAAAATAATATAAGTATTTTTATAAAATATATTTAAAAAATAACTGTATATTGCTAAAAAATATTTAAACAATAATTAATAAATAAAATCAATGATTACACCAATTAAGAGAATTATTACATTAAATAATTTACCAATTATAGCACAAAAAATAATTAATAATAAGAAGAATTTTGATGGATATATTAAATATGATTATAAGAATTTATCAGTTTCTGGTAGTTTTGATTATAAAGTATTTAATGATAATGTAAATCATGAAAGTAATTTACATTTATTAGGGATGAATAAAACAGAACCATTTGTTATTAATGAGAAATGTAATATTGAAAATTATGATAAATATAATCATATTAATTATTCATTAAAATATAGTGTTGTTGAGAATAGTAAGCCATATGATTGTGTAAAATTACATCAATTAGATAATATTAATTTTAGTATTTATCTAGAACATAATAAATCAATACCTAATAATTTCTGGTATCAATTACCAAATAATACTCATAAAATTTTAAATGATATTATTGAAATGATTGAATCACAAAGAAATTTCACAAAATAAGATAGTTTTTAATAAATCTATTTCATGTTCTTCTATTCTTAAAGATTTTAAATTATTAAAAATTAGTTCATATGTATCAATATCTAACTCATATGAATTAAACATTTGTTCATAATACATTTCTAATATTGGACAAATAATTTCATAGACTTTTTTTAATTTAGTATCATATTTAGAGACTTTATTAATTTGTAATAAAATATTTTTACATAATTCTTGTCTCTGTTCTTTTTCAGTTTTAAATTCAGATATTAATTTTTCTTCAAACATTATATTTTTAACATTAATATCGTTCAAACTTAATCTTAATCCTAATTGAAAATCTAATTCTTCTTGATTAGGATCATTTTTATTAAATAATCTATCTTTCTTATATTCATCTGGTTTTCTGATTTCAGGTTCTTTATCATTATTTTGTAAATAATCATTTGATTTTTCTGATGCCATTTATTGTTATTATTAAATAATCTTTATTTAATAATAAAATATTTCAGTTTTTTTATAAATAAAAATATTATATTATAATATATAATATATAATATATAATATGAAAATATTTTATGGGATTTCCGATAATTCTATTGATGTTACAAATATTTGTATAGAAAAATTAAAAGTTAATAATTCTATTATTATTCCATATGGTGATGTAACAAGAGCTAATTATTTCTCAGATCCTTTATTTGGTGTACATAAAAAAATTATTATTAATAACAATGATATTATTACAGAATATGATGAATATGTAGAAATAATAATAAATTTATTAGATAATACAATAACTATTGGAAATTTAGATATAAATAATAAAATATCTAATATACATTCTAAATTAAAACTTAATCATGGTAGTTTTGATGAAGAATTACCTGAACAAAAAATGTCAGTAATGTATTTAACAGGTGATGAAAAAGTTTTAGAAATTGGTTCAAATATTGGTAGAAATTCATTAATTATTGCTTCAATATTAAAAAATAAAAATAATTTTGTAACATTAGAAAGTGATATAAATATATCAAAACAATTAATAGAAAATAGAGATTTAAATAATTTTGACTTTCATATAGAATGTGCGGCATTATCAAATAGAAAACTTATTCAAAAAGGTTGGTTTTCTATTCCTAGTGATGTTTTATTACCTGATTATGATTGGGTTAATACAATTACTTTAAATGATTTGAAATCTAAATATAATATTAATTTTGATACATTAATATTAGATTGTGAAGGTGCTTTCTATTATATTTTAATGGATATGCCTGAAATATTGGATAATATAAAATTAATAATAATGGAAAATGATTATCATAATATATCTGAAAAAATATATATTGATGATATATTAAAACAAAATCATTTTAAAAGAGATTATGTAGAAGCAGGTGGATGGGGTCCATGTTATGATAATTTTTTTGAAGTATGGAAAAAATATTAAATTTCGTAAATTAATATTTGATATCTTCTTTTACTAAAGCAATATCTAATACTTGTTGTATATTTTTAATTAATATCACTTTAAAATTATCGTCTTCTGGTGATTCATTATTTCTTCTAATAATTTCTAAATCATCAGAATTATCAAATGGAATAAGTGCTAAATTACAACCTGCTTTTTTAGCACCATTTAATTTAGCATTTAAGCCTCCTATTGCTAATACATTACCAACTAGGTCAATTTCACCTGTCATACAAATTTTATTATTAATTTTTATATTAGTTAGTAATGAATATAATACAATTGATAAAGCTACGCCTGCACTTGGTCCATCTTTTGGGGTTGAACTTTCAGGACAATGTACATGTATTCCATAAGGATTTTTATTAATTTTTTTTCTTTGTGTATCTGATAATAAATTAAGCGATACTTTAAAAGCACATTGAATAGATTCTTTCATAACATTACCTAAATTTCCTGTATAATTTAATTCTAATTTTCTTTCTAATAAATTTTTAGTTACCTGAATCTCTGTTATTCCACCTATACCACATCCTCCTGTCGCATATAAACCATTAATAACACCAACCATTGGTTCAGAATGAATTTTCTTAATCTTTAATTTAGGTTTATCTTCAAATAGTTTCTGAATATATTCTTGAGTAATAGTAAAAGGTAATTTATAATTATTATTATAAAATCTATTTAAATTAATATCTCTAATTATTTCTACTAATTTTTCTTTAACTTTCCTAACTCCTGCTTCATATGTATATGTTTCTATTAAATATTTAATAGTTTCATCTTTAATAATAATTTCATTTAAATTAAATCCAATATCTTTACATATTTCTTTTAACATATAATCTTTAATAATGACTAATTTATCATTAATAGATAATGGTTTAGTTTCAATAATAGTAATTCTATCTCTTAAAATAGGGTCAATTAATTCAGGATCATTAAAAGAAAATACAATTAATGCTTTTGATAAATCTAATTTAATACCTGCAAAAAATTTATCTTCAAATTCATTATTTTGTGTTGCATCAGTTAAATGTGTTAAAATACTAATAATTTCTCTACCATAATCAGTTGATGAAACTTTATCAACTTCATCAATAAATATAATTGGATTCATACATTTAGAAGTTATTAATATATCAACTATTCTTCCCCATGTTGAACCTTGATAAGTAAAATTATGACCAACTAATGTTGAACCATTAGTACTACCACCAATAGGTAAGAATGCAAATGGTCTAGGATTTCCATTAATATCTTTTAAACATTTAGATAAACCATGTTTAACAATTGATGTTTTACCAGTTCCAGGTGGTCCTTGTAATCCAATAATAGCACCTTTATCATCCCCATTAATCCATTGAGCAAATAACCGTTCTAATTGAGTTTTAGTTTGTTTATGCCCATAAACGACAGAGTCTAATGTTTTTCTAATATCTAATAAATAATTCTTTTTCTTAAGATTATAATTTTCCCATAATTTTTTATGTTCTTTCTTTTTAATAAATTTTTCAATATCAGTATCAGAAAATAATTTATCATTACCTAATTTTTTAATAAACTCTTTCTTGAAATTAATAATTTCATTTTGACTATATACTCCAAATGGTATTTGTAATAAACCATCTAGCCATGCTTGTGCTTTACCATCATTTGCAAAACTATTTTTCACCATTTTATGTTTCTCTAATGCTTTCATTTTTACATACTCAGGAACATTTAATAAACTAATTCTTTTTTCATATGATATATCATTATCAGTTAGTTTAGTTAATTTTTCAATATTGTCTTTCATTTTATTAACACTATTTTTTAATAATTTTCTAATACTATGATGTAATGATTGATATATTTTATTTGCGTAATTTGGATTCTTTTGTTTAACCCCATCATATATTATTGATGCCATATCTTGGTCATCTTCTCCACCAATTAATAATAATGATAACATATTTATTTGTTCTGGTAATTCTTCATCATTAAAATCTGATAATAATGTATTCAAATTTTTACTATTCATTTTTTTATAATAATTATAATTATTATTATATAATTCTTTAATTTCATCACTATTTAATAAAATAATATCTCTAACACTTACTATTTTTGAATAATTATGTCTAAATTTAGTAGGTATTTCATCTAATTTATCAACAATATTATTAAATGATTTATACTTTTCTTTGTAATATTCAAAATTATCTGCAACATTTAATAAATCATCTTTAATATTACCATTTATAACTAAATACTCTTCTTTATATTTTAAATAAATACATACTGAATTAACATCATCATTAGACTTATCTTTTGATAAAATTATATTATTATTACCTAATACTTTTTTACATTCTTTCAAATCATAAATTAATGGATTTGCTTTTATAATCTGAATTAATGGTGGTGGTATATCAGATGATTGCATTTCAGGTTCATTTATTGGCAACATTATAATTGATGGCTTTTGATTATTATCATTATCATTATTTTGTAATTTATTAATTATCATATTTTTAAGAATATTACCAAAAAAATTATTCATAAATTTTTGTGTTTCTTCATTAGAATTATCTTGAGTTTCTTCAGTTAAAACAGGTAAATCATTATTATGATGATAAGAACTCCATACAGATTTTATATTAATAAATTTTCTTATAAATATAATTAATTCTATATCTTTTGTAAAAACATTATTCCAACTTGAATAAATAAATAAATAAAATACTAAATCAATATTATTTGGACAAACATAATTTGAATATTTTATTAATAAATTATTAATATTCTTACAAACATTAAAATTTTCTTTATAATTTGTAAAAGTTATTGGATATATAATATTCTCCATTTCCGATTTTATTATTTTTAATTCATTTAATAATAATAAATATTTATCTTCATTCTTATTCAAATTATCTATCATACTTATTAAATAATCATTGTGAAAATTTATAGAAAAATGTAATAACTTCATCTTCAATTTAATATTTCTATAAAGTCGTTGTAATGTAATTACTGCTGATTTTAATTTAAATATATTCGTCATAATATATTTAAATTTTAATTCTTTATATAATTCATAATAAATATTCTTTATTTATTTTGTAATTAAAAAACCCATCTCCAACTATTCTTAATACTTTATCTATATTTTTACATACTATAATATGTTGTTTATCACTTATACATGTTGGTTTTGTTAATAATATATTATATGTTTTTCCTATTTTAATTATTTTACCATCTATAACTCTTGTTCCAATTTGTAATGTTATAATATCATTATTTTTAATATCAAATTTATAATCAAATAATGTTGTAATCTCTATATCCAAATTAATATTAATAAATATATTTGGTAATTTTTCAGAAAACCCAACAACATTACCTATTAAACTATCATTCTTAGTATAATATGGATCTATTTCTGTCTTAAATGCTATTAATGAACCTGATGATGCTGTTTCTAATTCTATTTTATCAGATTTAATTGACATTATTTTTGTTTTAATTGGATTACATGATATTTTACCATCAATATTTGATATTCTTCCTGGTCTTATTTCAATATTATCATTTATATTAAATGAACCTGATAATACAGTTCCACCAATAACACCTCCTTCTATATTATCAAAAGTCATACCTGGTCTATTAATATCAAATGAACGACTAATAACAAATAATGGATGACCTTCATTTTCATTTCTTTCTTCTGGATTAAATAAAGTCATTATAGAATTAATAACATAATTTAATCCAATTTTTTTATTAAAACATGTTGGTATAATAATATAGGGTTTAATATCATATTTTTTTAATAATAAATCTAATTCATTTTTCCTCTCTAATACTACTTGTTTTTTAACTAAATCTATTTTATTTAAACAAATAATTATTTTATCTAATTTAGATAATTTAACTATACATAAATGTTGTAATAATTGTTGTTTCATTGATAATGGTTGGTCAACTGCTATAACAATTATAACTCCATTCATTAAATTAACTGATGCCAACAATGTATTAATTAAACTATTATGCCCTGGTGTATCAACAAATGAAATAAAATTAACTAATTTATTTTCTGATATATAATCTGAATTAGTTGTATAAAATGTTCCTTCTTTATCCCAAATTTTCATATTAGCATAACCTTGTTTTATTGTAATATTTCTAATTTTTTCTTGTGTATGACGTTGTGTTTTAATACTAGTTAATTTTTCAACTAATGTACTTTTACCATCTGATACAACACCCATAACACCAATGTTAAATATAGGATTATTTATTTTAATATCATTATTATTATTCATTTATAAATATATAATATTCTTTTTTTATATAGTTAATATAATATTTCTAATAAATTATCAATCTTAGGAATTAAAAAATAACAATAAGCCCCTAATGAATATGTTAAAATATCTATACCAAATATTTCAATATTAATATCATTTAACATACGTAATAAAAATCTTTCAATATGTTCTTTATCTTTACTTTCTATTATATCTTTAGTAATTACATATAATTGTAAAAATAGATTACTAAAACTTAATCCAATATAACTATCTATTTTATTCCATTTACCAAAGATATTATCTCTTTGATATATTGATAATGTAATTTCTTTCCAATGAGAAATAATTCTAAAATATCCATTTTTTGTTTCTAATAACCATGTATGTGCAGGAGTTGTTATAACAAAAATTTGATGATTATCATTTTTTATAATATCAAAAATATTATTTGATAAATCTAAATCTGGATATTGATTCTTTTTAATTTGATACCCCATATTTTTATATTTAGTATAAATAATAGATGGAACTAAATAACATTCACCATATGTTTGTTCATCTAAACCAATTAAATCTTCATCATTGAAATCAGTCATTTTTTTAAAATAATATAATATTTTTTAATTATTATAATTTTCAATATTTTTTATCATATATATATATGGCTGAACAAACAGATAAAGATAGATGTATTATATGTTCAGAAAATTTTGTACTAGATAACATTAAATGGACATGTAATAACTCAAATCCAAATACAAGACATACATTTCATTTAAAATGTATGGAAAAAATATGTTCAAGTGCAAATTTGGGAAAACATTGTCCTTTATGCTTTTCTGAAATTAATTGTTCTGCAAATGAACCAGATGGAATATTAACACAATTTAATGCTAAGTTTCCAAATGAAAAAAAAGCTGCGAGCACACTGAGAATAGTAGAAGTCCCAAGATTAGGTCCATTTAGAAATTATTCGGAAGAAGCAAGTAGAAGAGCATCAGAAGAAGCAAGTAGAAGAGCATCAGAAGAAGCTGCGAGCACACTGAGAATAGTAGAAGTCCCAAGATTAGGTCCATTTAGAAATTATTCGGAAGAAGCAAGTAGAAGAGCATCAGAAGAAGACACATTATGGGAG
>JACCEA011346313.1_pt1 | contig 16030 bp, 14 predicted proteins | sample 7449851 | NCBI WGS metagenome assembly JACCEA01 (sample SAMN15323453, study PRJNA562643) | freshwater metagenome | isolation source: river surface water | place: USA:Blue River Watershed | collected 2017-08-18 | reverse complement strand
TGAATCCATGCTTCGTTCCTACCAGCGCTATCTGGCAGACTGCATTGTCGAAATGCCGGGGCTTCTGGGTGCGGCTGAAATGTCTCTGGGGAAGACTGCCGCCACGCTGACTGGTGTCAGGCGTCTGCTCCGATCTGACCCGAAGCTACGTTGCCTGATTGTTGCACCGCTGAAAGTGGCATCAGAGACGTGGCCTGACGAGATCAAGGAATGGGAGCACTTGTCCGATCTGACCTATACGGTTGTCTGCGGTGACGCGAATGAGCGTGCCGCAGCCTTGAAGGTCGATTGTGATCTCACCATCATCAATCGTGAAAACTTGCAATGGTTATGGGATCACATTGGCGGCGAGACCGGCTGGCGGTGGCAGATACTTGTTTATGATGAGTCCAGTCGCCTGAAAGGCTTCACATTCAGGACTCCGTCGAAGAAGAAAGACCCGAAGACGGGTGCTGTTGTTGCCAAGCGACCGAACCTCACCGAGTTCGGCGTTCTCGCCAGTGCGCGCAAGAAGATCAAGCGCGTGATCGAGCTATCCGGAACACCAGGCCCAAACGGCGTGTTCGATCTAGGCGGACAAATCTACCTGCTCGACAGAGGCGACCGACTCGGTCGCAACAAGACGACTTTTACGAAGAACTATTTCGACAAAAATCCCTTCACGCATGAGATTTCGGAGCGCCCCGGATCACGCGAAGCGATCATGGCGAAGGTTAAAGATGTGATGATCGGCTTGCGATCACAGGATTACATCGACCTGCCACCACAAGTGTTCAACCCAATCTATGTCAATCTTTCCCCGAAGCACATGAAAGAGTATCGGGAATTCGAGCGAACGCTAGTGGCGGAAGCCTATGATGTGGAAGCTGTGTCGCGTGGTGTAGTGACCAACAAACTGTTGCAATTTTGCAACGGCTCACTATACCGGACTGACGATAGTGTGTATCCGCCTAAGCGCGAAACCCTTCACGTTCATGACGCAAAAATCAATGCTCTTGAGAGTGTTATCGAGGAAGCCGCTGGCAATAACGTGCTTGTGGCGTACAGCTACAAATTCGATAAGGAACGCATTCGCAAACGTTTTCCGCAGGCAGTGTTCTTCGATGAAGAGCCAAACTTCGTCAAGCTTTGGAATGCAGGAAAAATCGCTATTGGTGTCAGTCACCCGGCGTCGATTGGACATGGTTTGAACCTTCAACACGGCGGTCACATCCAATGCTGGTATGGCTGCACTTGGTCGCTTGAATTATGGGACCAGTTCAACCGCCGCTTGGCTCGCCCCGGTCAAAAGAACCATTCCGTGTTCATCCATGTGATCCTTGCGAGAGGTACGATGGATGAAACGCAGTACGAAGTGCTTCAGTCAAAGGGTGTCACACAAGACGCCATCATGGACGCCGTGCGTGTTCGTTTGAAAAACGTCCGCTGACTGGCTCGTTACCGGGCTTTTATTGCTTGAATATCAACTGAAAAGTGAATATCTCTGATGTGATTGAAACGTGGTGAGACACGATGACGGCAACAGAGATGCGCTTTTTGAGGATGCGCGACGTGACAGAAAGCGTGGCCCTGAGCCGCCCGACGATCTACCGCATGATGGATCGCGGTGAGTTTCCGCGACCAGTCAAAGTCGGCCCGAATTCACTTTGGGTGAAGCAAGAAGTCGATGACTGGATGAAAGCGCAGATGGCGGCTCGAACGCATGACTGATGAATTCGATGACATTCTGGGCAACGACCCCGCACCGAAGAAGACGAAAGAGCGTTCCACTGAAGTTGCGCCTGCGGACAAGGGAGTCACAATCGACTGGCTCGCTGCCAACTTTCATTTGCCGCGATCCGAGGTTGTTCAGAAGCTGCGTAACTGCCCGTGCGTTGGTCGCAGGACCGGCTTCGAGCTTTATGAAGTTCGCAAGGCAGCAGCTTATCTTGTGGACCCGGAGTTCACGCCTGAGCAATTCCCGCAGATGTTCAAGAATGGCAAGATTCCGTTCAAATATCAGGAAGGCTTCTGGAACGCCAAGATCAAGGAAATGAAATTCCGGGTGCTGGCAGGGGAACTGTGGCCGACCGAATCCGTGATGGAAGTCTTAGCTGATACGTTTCAGTTGATGTCCGGCAAAATCAAACTTTGGGTTGACGATCTGGAAGAGATCAATGAGTTGAGCGAGAAGCAACGCAAATCGCTACTCGAAGCGGTGGACGATCTCACCGAGGACATTCGCAAGGGTCTCGTCGAAAAGACGGAAAACAAATTCACTGAAAGCTATGTTGCGGAAATGGACGAATGACGATCAAGTACACCAAGCAGCAGTTTCGCTCACTGGAAGAAATGATACTCGCGGCATCTGAAACACTGAAGCCGAGCGAGAGACTGACCGTCAGTGAAGCCGCTGCAAAGTATCGCTACATCAAGAATCCACCAGCATACACCGGCTACTGGTCGAACGAAAAGACACCATATCTTGTTGAGATCATGGATACGATGACCAGTTTGGACTATAACGGCATTGTATTTGTCGGCCCAGCTCGCGTGGGAAAAAGTGACGTTTTTTACAATTGGTTACTTCATTCGGCAATCTGCGATCCGGGTGACATGATTTTCTACGCCATGACACGCGAAGTGGCCAGAGACATCTCACAAGGCGACCTTGGCAAAGTGTTTCGTCATTCCACAAAACTTGGCGAAGCGCTCGTGCAGGGGCGCAACAACGACAACACCTTCGACAAGCGCTTCGGCAGCGGAATGCGCCTTCTCATGCGCTGGCCGACGATCACCGAGCTATCGGGCAAAACACTTCCGCGAGTCTGGTTTGCCGACTATGACCGTGTTGAGGACGCAGACGACGTGGCTAAAGAAGGCCCGATGTTCGACCTCGGCATGAAGCGAACTACGACTTACAAGCGCTTCGGCATGACCGTGGCCGAGAGTTCACCAGGTCGTCCGGTTGAAAACCCAAAGTGGATTCCGAGCACACCGCACGAGGCTCCGCCGACAAAGGGTATCCTTGGCCTCTATAACCGCGGTGATCGTCGTCGTCGCTATTGGCGTTGCCTTGAGTGCCGCACGCCGTTCGAACCAGACTTCGACCTTTTCAATTATCCAGAGTCGAACGACTTCATGGAAGCGGCAGAAATGGTCACGCTGCGCTGCCCTCATTGCGGATTCGACCATCTGCCGGAACACAAGCGCGATCTCGACCACAACGATAACGCCAAGTGGATCAGGGACGGCATCACATGGCATCAAGACGGCTCGCTCAGCGGTAAACCGATCCGCACCAATATTGCATCCTTCTGGGTGAAAGGGCCGGTTGCCGCCTTTCAAACGTGGCAGTCGTTGGTGTTCAATTTCTTGCAAGCCAAAGCCGCTTATGATGCGACCGGCGACGAAGGGCCGTTGAAAAAGACCATCACCACTGACCAAGGCAAGCCGTATATCCCAAAGGCGTTCGAGTCCGGGCGGTCGCCGGAAAAGCTGATGGAACGCGCTCGCGATTGGGGTTCCAGCGAGCATGAGCCGACCGTTCCGGAAGGCGTCCGCTTCATGATAACGACTGTTGACGTTCAGGCCGGCAGCCGCTCAGGCTTTGTGGTTCAGACCACTGGTTTCGGTGTAGGTGGCGATGCTTGGGTGATCGACATGTATCGCATCCTCAAGTCTGAGCGACAGGATGAAGACGGCGACCGCGTTAAGATGCAGCCTGAGTCCTACCTCGAAGATTGGTATTCACTGCTTCCGGTCATTGAGCGCAGCTACCCGCTCGCAGACGGTTCCGGGCGCCGCATGGGAGTGAAGCTGGTAGGGTGCGACTACGGCGGCGCTGACGGCGTTTCGACCATGGCTCGTGAGTTTTGGCGCAAACTCAACACTGAGCACGGCTACGGTAATCGCTTCCAGCTTGTCAAAGGTGAGCCGTCTCGACACGCTCCGGCCTACCTGAAGAAATACCCAGACGCCAACCAGAAGGACAAGTTCAACGCGGCCCGTGGTGATGTACCCGTAGCCTTCTTGAATTCACTTGAACTGAAAGACGCGCTGTCCGGCTTCCTCGGTCGAACTGAACCCGGTGGCGGTATGTGGACTTTCCCGCATTGGGCAGACCCGTGGTTCTATTCGCAGATGACTTCGGAAATCAGGACGGAAAAAGGGTGGGAAGTCCCTAAGAACCACAAGATCCGAAATGAGGCATGGGACTTGTCTTACTATGCCATCGGACTTCTTCGTCATGAGGAAATCCGCGCTCATCGCAACGGCTTCTGGCAAAATCCGCCGCCGTGGGCTGACGAGTGGGACAAGAATGCCTTGGTTTTTGGTGCCGGTGAGACGAAGCCTGCTGTCCGCAAAACGGAAACGCGGAAATCATTGGCCGAGATCGCGAAGCAGTTGGCCGGGTAGCAAAATCAACATTCCGTTTGCTTAACAACGAGCGGTGGAGTATAGGAAAAGAAAATCCTTGAGGACACCGCCGTTCAATGACGTTGCAAGAACGACTTGAAGACGCAGAAAATGCCTACCACGATCTTGTCACCGGCAAGGCCGTGGTTGAAGTCGTTGACCAGAACGGTGAGCGGGTGCGTTACTCCGCAGCCAATCGCTCTGCACTTTTGTCCTACATCGGTGAATTGAAGCGGCAGATCAACAACACCAGCGTTGCACCGATGCAGTTCTGGGGGCGAAGCTGATGGCTGACGTATTTTCCGATTTTGCAGATGTGCTCGGTCCCGCGACCAGCACGCCCGCGCCCGAAGGTTTCAGGGTGCCTGACGGCGCGGGTTCTGAATTGGCCATCGCTGGCGATCCGTATGAAGGCGCGACTCTGCGCTCGCGTGAACTGGCGATGTGGCGTCCGACTAATCGCACGGCGGATGCAGACATCATCCCGCACAAACGCATGGCCGACGCTCGTGTGCGTGACACGCTGCGCAATGATGCGTTTGTGCGCAACGGTCAGCTTCTTCACCAAGACAACATCGTCGGTGGCCTGTTTCTGTTGAACGCGAAGCCTGAGACGAAAATCCTGCTTGGCGATTACGACGAAGTGTGGGAACGCGACTTTCAAGAAGAAGTCGAAACGAAGTTCTCCCTTTGGGCGGAAGGTCAGAACAACTGGCCTGACGCGGCTCGTCGGAACACATTTTCGACCATGGTTCGGCAGGCTGTCGGAACCTATCTTGCGACCGGCGAAGTGCTGGCGACCGTTGAATGGGTCCGAGATGACCCTGAAATTCGCCCCATGAATACGTCGATCCGCATGATTGACCTCGACCGGCTTTCCAATCCGGCCTTGAGGAACGCGGACCCGTACATCATCGGCGGTGTCGAAGTAGATTCGCGCCATGTTCCAGTTGCCTACCACATCCGCAAGGCGCATCCGGAAGCCTATTACTTCGCATCGTCGTATGAGTGGGAGCGCGTGCCTGCCAAAAAACCTTGGGGGCGTCCCCAAGTGCTCCATCTCTTTGAGCAGAACCGCCCGAACCAGACCCGCGGCATGTCTGACCTGACGGTTGCGCTCAAAGAGATGCGCATGACCAAGGACTTCCGTGACACGGTGCTGCAGAACGCAGTGGTCAACGCTACCTACGCCGCATCCATTGAGTCCGACCTTGACACCGACGCGATCTTCCAGCGGCTCGGTGGTGGGAATCTCGGCAAAGATACAATTGATGAAACTCAGGCGCTCATTGAAAACTACATGGGTGGCTACATGGGCGCTGTTGCATCCTATATGGGTGCCAGCAACCAGTTTCAGATTGGCGGCGTGAAGATTCCACATCTACCGCCAGGTTCAAAGCTGCATCTGCAGCCTGCCGCCAAGGGTGGTCCGCTCGGAACAGATCTTGAGAAGTCGCTGCTTCGCCACATCGCGGCAGCACTTGGCGTCAGCTACGAGCAGCTTTCGAAGGATTACAGCGAGACGAACTACTCGTCTGCTCGCGCCGCCATGACCGAAACATGGAAGCGCATGATCTCGCTGAAGAGCATCATCGCTGATCGCTTCGCGTCCATCGTTTACCGCCTGTGGCTGGAAGAAGCGCTTAACAAGAATCTGATCACGTCGCTCCCCCGCAAGATGCGCACAGACACAGCATGGCTTTACGAGCCATTCAAGATGGAAGCCGTGACATCGTGTGAGTGGATCGGCGCATCACGTGGTCAGATCGACGAACTCAAGGAAACGCAAGCTGCCGTTCTTCGCATGAAGCACGGTCTGTCCACCATGGAGCGCGAAATCATGCGGCTCGGTGGTGACTGGCGCAAGGTCATTCGCCAGATGGCTCGCGAGAAACAAGAAATGGAAGACAACGGACTTGTTCACGTATCTTCCGTCACCGACAACACGATGAACGCGGCTTCCGGATCACCGTCTGATCCGAGTGCTTACGCTGATATTCTGGGAGCCTCGTGATGGCAGCTAATCCTATTCTCGCTCGTTTCGACAATGCGGAAATCCTTGTCAGCGAAGGCATGGAAACAGCAACTGCTGCGAACCTCGAAAACGCCTTTGCGTTTCTTCAGCGGATCGCTGCTGCCGAGCAGAACGGCGACTTCATGGGCAACGACTTCTGGCCTGAGCCGGATTCATGGCTTGCCAGATACCGTCCTTACAACGTGCAGGACGGTGTACTCATGATCCCGGTCACGGGAACACTGCTCAATGACTACGCATGGACTGATGAGTGGGCCACCGGCTACACCTACATCCGCAAGGCATTTGAACGCGGCATGGGCGATCAGTACGTGCGCGGCATTGCCTTTGTCATCAACTCAGGCGGCGGTGAAGTTTCCGGCAATTTCGATCTTGTGGACATGATTTACGATGCCCGCGGCGAGAAGCCCATTCGCGCATTCGCTGCAGAGCACGCCTATTCCGCAGCATACAGCATCGCCAGTGCCGCCGATAAGATCACCGTCGCACGCACTGGCGGCGTCGGCAGTATCGGTGTTGTGACATCGCACGTCGATTACAGTCAGGCGCTCGAAAAGGCTGGAATCAAGGTAACTTTCATCCACTACGGCAAGCACAAGGTAGACGGTAACGCCTATCAGCCGTTGTCAGATGATGCAAAATCACGTATTCAGGCTCGCATTGACGCGCTTGGAGAAGTGTTCGTGTCAACGGTGGCACGAAATCGAGGCATGGACGCGCAAGCAATTCGGGATACCGAGGCGCTTACTTATACGGCCTCGGAAGCAACGTCGAATGGGCTTGCCGACGCAATCGGTTCGCTTGACGACTCCGTCGCGGCATTTGCCGCAGAACTGTCCAACCAAAGGAGTAACGCCATGTCTGGACAGACGAAGACTGAAACGGCGGTCGATCCGGCTGCCCTCGAAACTGCCCGCGCTGAAGGTTTTGCCACCGGCAAGTCCGAAGGTGTCAAGGAAGGTGCCAACGCTGAACGCGCTCGCATCTCCGCCATCGTTGCTTCTGATGAAGGCAAGAAGCGCCCCAATATGGCTCTGAAGATGGCCACCGGGGAAAAGTTCGCCGCACTTGACGCCGAAACGGTTGTCGAAATGCTTGGCGAGATGCCGGAAGAAAAGGCCGAAGTCGTTCCCGAAAAGGAAAATGCGACCGGCAAGAACTTCACCGACGCCATGGACAGCGGCAAGAACCCCGATCTCGGTACGCCGGGTGACAAGGATTCCGCTGGCACGCCGTCTCGTGCAGCCCGCGCCGCCACCATGGCCTTCGGTCCGCTGAAGACCAAGAAGGCTTGAGCCAATCACTAACCGTTGAAGGGAAATCCCAATGGCTACCTACAACTCATCTCATCTGGCTCACCTGGCGGGCGTTCCGTCGCAGGAGTCGGACACCATCGCTCCGGTCGCTGAAGGTCTGATCGTCGGCCCGAACCCGGCCACGTTCACCGAAGACATGACGGTGGCTGCATCGCAGACCATCACGAGCGTCTACGTTCCTGTCGGTTTCGACGGCTCCGGCAACCTTGTTCCGGCAGTGTCCGGCACGACGCAGGCCATTGCCATTCTGCTTCGTCCGATCACGACCGGTTCGTCTCCGATTCAGGGCCAGCCGGTTCTGCGCGGCGGTCGCGTTGCCATGGACATGATCGCATGGCCCGCCTCCTACGACACGACCGAAAAGAAGCTCGAAGCCTTCCGTGGTGCCGCTTCCCCGACGCAGATCGTCGTGGTGCAGCGTCCGCAGGGCGCAACCGTATCCGCTCCCTAAGCTCGGCTTGGGCATTTTCACAGAAAGGATAACCAGCCATGGCTATTGAACTTTGGGAAAGCGACGAACTGTACGACCTTCGTACTGATCCGCGCATGGACCGACTGCCGTCCGACATTCTGGACATGTACTTCACGGAGCCGCACTACTCCGAAGACAAGAAGATCCGTTTTGCGGATCTTCCGGAAGCCGACCGCTTCATGGCACCGTTCGTGCTGCCGTATGAAAACGGCAAGCCGATCTACACCATGAAGGGTGAAACGGTCGAATCGTTCCTGCCCCCGTACATCAAGCTGACGGACGGCGTTCGCCCGACCGATGCCCGCAATGTGCGTCCGTCCGACATCTTCCGCAATCAGGGTCAGATGCCGTCGCTTGCGGCTCGCTTCGACCAGCGCACTGCTGAAGTTGCCGAAGCTCACATGCGAGCCGTCAAGGTTCGTGAAATCTGGATGGCCGTTCGCGCTCTCGTCGATGGCAAGGTGCAGATCGACTATGCCCGCGAACAGGGTGCAGCCAATCCGTCCGTCGAACTGAACTTCGGTCGCGATGCCGGTCACACCGTCACGCTGTCTGCGGACTATTGGGACGATCCGGATACCGACATCCTCGGTGATGTCGAGTCGTGGATGAACACGATGTACCTGGCTGAAGGCGGCGGTTCTGCCGACAAGATGCTGGTTGGTGCTCAGGTCGCCAGCCTGTTCCGCAAGAACAAGGGCATCAAGGACGCTCTGGACACGACCTACCGTGGCAACAACACGGTGCAGATCGATCTGGGTATCCAGCGCACCGAGCAGCCGATGAAGTACATCGGTCGCCTCGACACCGGCCTTGAAATCTGGTCCTACAAGGACACCGTGGACATTCCGAACGGTTCCTCCAAGACCAAGATCGACCTGTTCAACCAGAAGGACATTCTGCTGACGGCCCCCGGCGTTCGCGGCGTTCGTGCTTACGGCGCCATCTATGACGTTGACGCCTTCGAAAGCGGCCTCGGTCAGATCGACATCTTCCAGAAGATGTTCAAGTCCACGGACGGCTCCGAAGCCTTCCTGCAGACGGCTTCCTCGCCGCTGCCGATCCCGCTCTATCCGAACCGCACCTTCAAGGCTCGCGTTCTGGCCTAATCGGGAAAACGGAATGGCCCTTGGAAACGGGGGCCATTTCAACTTTAATCGGAAACATCAACCCTGAAAGGAAATCCAATGGCATCCGTAGTAGCCTATGCAATGCACGCCATTTCGCTGCGTGACGCGACTGGCAAGAAGATCATGGTTCCCGCCTCCACGGCAGCCGCTCCGTCCATCTTCGAAGTTGACGAAGCCACGTTCGAGCGCCTTGAAGCCCTGAATGCCGCACGTCTGCCGACCGAAGCTGAAGTCGCCGTCTCCAAGGTGAAGAATGAAAGCGTTTCCGTGGTTGTTGCTGCCCCTGCTGAAGAACCCCAGGCACCGGCTTCCGGTGCGGACGGCGACCCGCAAGGAAGGCCGAAAGCCGCCAAGAAGCAGGCTGTTAAGGCTGAAGAAGAAATCTGATGGCATCTTTCCGTGACATAAAGCGGAAAGCTCGCCGGGACGTGCAGAAACACTTGCGCGTTCCGGCATACTATCTGGTCTCCGGTGAAGCGGAGCCAGTTGCGTGTTTTGTGCGTCTGCACACCAAATTCGGTGCCCTTGGTGACATGGCTGGCACCAACCTCGGCTACGCCGAGCGTGAAGAAATCCTCCCGCGAATCATTCTATGGCGCGAAGAAATTCCGCAGCCTGTTCGAAACGCAATCATCTCCGTCGAAGAAGGCGAAGCCTACCTGATCGACCATGTGCAGCCTGCCGACGATCTGACGATCACCGCAACCGTGGTCGTCATGTCCGCAAGCGAGGCAGCGGGTCTGCCTTATCCGGGGAGCGTCTGATGGCACGTATGTTCGCCGTCTACGTTGAGGGTATCGACATGGCGGAGTTGAAGACTCTACCTGACGACATGCTCTCGGCAGCACGAAAAGCCGTGAACGACGCTGCACGCCACGGTGTTGCCGTTGGCAAGGATCTGATGCGCAAGCAGATCAACTTTCCCGCGGGCTATCTGGACGGAAACAGCAAGTACGGCAAACGATTCGGTATCGCGTCTTACGCCAGCAATGACAAGTTGGCCGCAGTTGTGCGCGGGCGAGACGACGCGACATCACTTGCTCGTTTTGTCGTCGGCGGTCCGGCAGCCAAGCCGAAGCGCAGTGGCAAGAAGCAGGAGTTTGGTGTGTCGGTGATGGTTGATCCCGGCAAGCCGAAAGAAATGCGAAGTGCGTTCGTGATCAAGCTGGCGAACGGCAACCTTGGCCTCGCGCTCTATGATCCGTCAGGCAAAGGCCCGCGCAACACGCACGGTGCTCGCCAGCTTTCGAAGAGTGTGTGGCTGCTTTACGGCCCGTCCGTCAGTCAGGTTTTTGATGAAACGCGAAACGAGATGCGTGACGACCTGCAGGATTACATGGCCAAGCGGTTTAACCATCATCTCAAGGTGACAGTATGAGCGATCCTTTCCGCCTCCGCGTCCTGAAAGCGTTGGGCGCTGCTTTGGGTGAAATCACCAAAGCTAACGGCTACAGTCATGATTTCACAGGTAAGGTTTTTCGCGGTCGCCTCTATTACGGTAGCAATGATCCGCTACCTATGCTGACGATTCTGGAACCTCCGCTTCCACCAGATCGCATCCCTGCACCGATAAATTCTTCGGTCACGAAAGGGCCATGGGAAATCATCATTCAGGGTTTCGTGCCTGATGATCGCGACAACCCGACCGATCCAGCCCACTTCGCCATGGCTGATGTCAAGAAGCGACTGGCCATCGAGGCGAAGCGTAAGGGCGTCCCGCCGACGAACATGCCGGACCCGTTCGGTTTGGGTCACGGCGACCGCAAAAGTTACATTGAGAATGTCAAGATCGGCCCCGGTGTTGTGCGCCCACCGGAGGACGGAGTCTCTGCAAAGGCGTATTTCTGGCTGACCCTCACGCTGAATATTGTTGAGGACAACTTCGATCCTTTCAGCTAAAAGGGTTTTCAACTGTTTATCGAACAGTCAACACGAAGGAGTGACACATGGGCACCGAAGCTTATACCCTTGGTCGCGGGGAGGTTCACTTCTCGCGTTTCAAGTCCGGCACGCAGGTTGGTGAAGGCTACCGTTATCTCGGCAACTCGCCGGAATGGTCGCTGACGCTCGAAACCGAGACGCTGGACCACTACAATTCCGACCGCGGCATCCGCGAAAAGGACAAGTCCATCACGCTTGAAGTCTCGCGTACCGGCTCACTGGTTCTCGACGAAATCACGATGGACAACCTGGCATTCTTCCTCTTCTCGGCTGCCGGTGAACAGACCGTCACCGACGCTGGCTCCACCGTGACCGGCTACGCCATTGCTGATGCCATTCCGGGCCGTTCCTACAAGCTCGGTGAAACCGCATCCGATCCGAACGGCGACTTCAAGATTTCGTCGTCTGGTTTTGCTGTCAAGAAGGGCGCAACGACCTTCACCGCTGGCACCGACTACGTTCTGGATGCCGCACGCGGCGTGCTGACCATCGTCGAAGGTGGCGCGATTGTCGCTGGCGACGATCTGACCGTGGACTACACTGTCCTCGCATCGACCATGAGCCGCGTTGTTTCCGGTTCGGAAAAGGTTGAAGGCTCCCTGATGTACAAGGAGTACAACCCGACCGGCGAGAACAAGACTTGGGTGTTCCCCTACGTCACGCTTGCTCCGAACGGCGACCTTGCATTCAAGGGCGACGAATGGCAGCAGATTCCGCTGACGGTGGAAGTGCTGCGCAAGTCGTCGCTGGAAGCCATCTACATCAACGGCGTTGCGGCGTAAGGAAACACCGATATGCCCCTGATTTACACCCTGAAATATGAAACCATCAAGTTCGCGGACGGGGAACTCTCCGTCCGCGGACTTGGTATTCTTGAACTGCAGCAGCTTGTTGCCGTTCACACGGATGCCGCTGTCACCCTGTTCAACGAAATTTCCGCACTCTCCAAGCAGGAGCAGATCGACATTGCAAAGCTGATCACTGGCGTTGCGCAGCGGTTTTCTTCGGTAGTGGCTCACGCGATTGCGATGGCTGCTGACGAACCGGATCGCTATGAAGATTACCTACGTCTGCACGTGGATGTGCAATGGGCTGCCATCGAGAAGATCGTTCAGTTGAGCTTCGGAATGGATGGTGGCGCAAAAAAGTTCTTTCAGACCGTAGTCGCAAGCTTCGACGAAAAGGTGAGCGAGGACGGTCTGAAAAAGGCGGTCGCACTTGGAAAGACGTTCATGAGTGGGTCTGGCATCTCCGAGGCCAACTAAGCCTGCTCCGCGAAAAGGGTCACATTGACGCCGACTTCTATCCGATTGCGAAAGTCTGGGAAGAGCATCAGTTGATCGTTGATCGCATGAACGGCGAATATGCAATGCAAGCCACCGTAATGCACGAAGTCATGACAACGGCGGTGGCTTCTTTCGGGAAAAAGGGGCGTCAGGCTGCCGAGAACCTGAAAGAATTTGTGAAGGGACTCTTGGGCGATGGCTAATGACAAAACGGTAGATCTGGTTCTTCAAGCCAAGAACAACGTCTCCAGACCTGTCAAGGAAGTCATCGACTCCGTCGCGTCACTCAAGACGAAGCTGGAATCTGTTGCGAAGTCACTGGACACTGCCGATGGCGGCGCAGGTGGCTTCGCAAAAGCCCTTGCCGATCTCGGCAAGCAGGCTTCCGGGTTGCAGGTTCTCGACAAGATCGCAGCAGCACTCAAGGATGTCGGCACGAACGCGGACACGCTGGATGAAGGCATCCGCCGTGGCACCGCAGCCATTGCCGAACAGACCCAGAAAATCAGCGCAGCGCAGGCTGAACTGACCGGCTACAAGTCGCAACTGGACTCGCTGAAAAGCAGCAACAAGGATGCAGCAGACCGCCAGCGCGAACTCACGAAGCAGTTGAGCGATGCGCAGAAGGAATACGACCGCGCTACCAAGGCAGCCGAGCGTTTCTCGAAGGCGAATGACCAGCGTCAGAAAAAGACCGGCTACGTAGGCACTGACATCGGTGCCCCGCAGACCAACGCCCGCCAGTCTGCCGCAGCCATGGAAGCCGGTTTCGCGGAACAGGCTTCGGCTCGTGTTGCAGCGCTGTCGCGTGAACTCAACATCACGCAGACCGAAGTGGCCGACACTGCCAAGGAGATCGGCCTTCTTGAGCCGAAGGTGAAGGCTACCGAAGGCAGTATCCGTGAAATGGAGTCTGCCAACCAGAAACTCGCTTCTGGTCTCGACAAGACGCAGAAGCAACTGGCTGATGTCACCACCGAGTTCGAATCGCTCGTGGCGGCTGAACAGCAGGTGCTTGCGCTCACCGGGAGGCAGGTGGCGTCGGCTGATCAGATCGCCAATGCTTACAAACAGACGGCCAACGAGATCGAGCGCGTATCGCGCCTCTCTGCAGCCATGTCGAAGTTCTCCACCGGAGCAGGCGGCTTTACGGACCCGAAGTCCGCAGCCGCGCTTCAGAAGCAGAATGCTCTGATCCAGCAAGCGGAGAGCGACTGGAAGGCGCTTGAGGCTGAGGCTGCACGTCTGTCCGGTGCTCTCAAGTCGGTCAGCGGCAACGCCACCGAGCAGGTCGATGCTTTCAACCGCACCATCGCAGCCGCTCGCGTAGCGAAGGCCGAATTCAATAACCAGGTCACGGCACTGGTGAAGTTGGAAAACTCACTCGGCGTCGTCAATTCAGCATACGTTGGCTCTGCCCGTGGCAGCAAGGCGTATGCTGCCGCTATCGGTCAAGCTGCCGCAGCCACGTCCAAGATGGCGTCCGTGGCGAACGCAGCGCCCATTAAGGCGCAGAGTGATGTGTTTGCGAAGTCCGGCGCTGCTGCTCGCGCCGCAGCCGCTGGCACCAACACGTTTGCTGCTGCCCTTCGAACTCTGACCGGCGATACGCGGCAGTCGCTTTCGCTCATTCAGCGAATCCGCGGTGAAGTGATCGCGCTGACCACAGCCTATGTCGGTTTGCAGGGGGCGGCGTCACAGATCGGTGGCGTGGTCAGTGCATTCCAGACGCTTGAAGCCATTCAGTCCCGCCTCGCCGTGGCATTTGGTGACAGCCCGCAGCGGGTTGGTGCGGAACTGCGCTACCTCGAAACGCAGTCGCAGCGTCTCGGCATCAGCTTTGAAACGCTCGCCACCGAATACTCCAAATTCGCGGTCTCGGCGCAGACGGCCAACTTCACGTCGCAGGCTACCCGCGACACGTTCATGGCTGTAGCCGAAGCCGGTCGCGTACAGCGTTTGTCCGTTGAGCAACTGCAGGGCATCTTCAAAGCCCTTGGTCAGATCATGGACAAGGGGAAGGTGCAGGCGGAAGAACTGCGTGGGCAGTTGGGCGACCGCATGACGGGTGCCTTCAAACTCTTCGCTGACGCCATTGGCGTGACGACCGCCCAACTGGACGACATGTTGAAGAAGGGCGAAGTGATCGCCAACCAAGACACGCTCGGCGCGTTTGGTAATCGTCTGCGGCAGATCTACGGTCCGCAACTCGGCAGGGCGCTGCAGTCCACCACGACCGAACTTGGCCGGTTGCAGGACACGCTCTTCAAGTCGCAGATCCTCGTTGGTGAAGGCGGCTTTGTTGAGGCTTTCACCAACGGCGTTCGCAAGCTGAACGAAGCCCTGCAGAGCCGCGAAGGCCGCGACTTCTTCATTGCCCTCGGTGACGCGCTCACGAAGGTAACGAACGCCATTGTGGCCGTGCTGCCTTATGTCGATGAACTCGCACTCGGTCTCGGTGCGATTTTCCTTCGCTTCAAGGTGCTGCCGTTCTTTACCGGCATGGTGACGGGCCTCAAGGGCGTCACGACCGAGTTGGTGGCAGCCAATGCGAGCATGTACACGTGGAACGCTACGAGTGAAATGCTCAAGGCCAAATGGTACGCTATGTCCACGGCGGCGCTTACGGCGACTGCTGCCATCGAGGGCTTGAACGTTCAGAATTCAGCAGCCCAGAGTGCAGCGGTGTTCGCCGGTCGCGGGGCCGTTGCGTTCAGCGTAGCATTACGTGGCCTGCAGGGTGTCATCGGCATCACAGTCGGCCTTACGCGGACTCTTGTCGCCACGCTCGGCGGCATCCCCGGTATCCTGCTGACCATCGGCACCATCGCCGTGACTTCGTGGATGGGTGAACTCGGTGCGACCAATTCGGCGCTTGATGAACACAAGCGCATCATGGACACCGTGCTCAATAAGTATGACGAAGTGAAGGACAAGACTGACGCTTGGAAAACGTCGCTTGAAACCATCAAGGTCGATCAGCTTAACGCCAACATTCGAACCTTGAAGGATGAGTTCGATAGCCTCAAGAATGAAGCCACGAATCGCACGGTCGTCGGTTTCAAGTTCTGGGACGCTGACATCACGCAGGCATCGGCTAGCCTGAACAAGCTGAACCAGCAGTTCGGCGCCAACAAGCTGAGTGCACAGCAGTATCGCGAGGCTTTGGAGAAGCTTTACAGCGACACGCAGTCGCAGACCGCAAGGGCGTATCTTGAAGCTGAGATTGAGAAGGCTCGCAATCTCGAAAAACTTGGCCGCGATATCGATCTGAATATTCAAGCCGGTGAGAAGCAGGGCCAGACTTACGAGTGGTTGAACGGTTACATCAAGCAGACCGACGCATCACTCGAATCGCTGACCCAGAAGACTGATGAAAGTGCGGATGCCACTGATAAGGCTGCTAAAAAGGCAGCAGCCTTCAACGGGGCGATGGATGAGATGGGGAAACT
>JACCEA011098899.1_pt1 | contig 16030 bp, 17 predicted proteins | sample 7449851 | NCBI WGS metagenome assembly JACCEA01 (sample SAMN15323453, study PRJNA562643) | freshwater metagenome | isolation source: river surface water | place: USA:Blue River Watershed | collected 2017-08-18 | reverse complement strand
TAAAGATGAAGAGAAAGCCGAAGGTGAGGAAGATTTAAAATCTATAGAAGATGTTCCGGAGGAAGATGATGAAGAGGAGGAAGAAGAGGATGAATTAGAACTTGATTTATTAAAATCTATGTCTAGAGATGATTCCGATTTATTTTTTTCTGATTCATATTTAGACTATTTTATGGCGTCTGATGAACTTTTATCAGAAGTCGAGGAGCAAAGTCAAATTAAACAAAAGTCTAAACCTTATAAATTTATAAAGGAGCATACCTTAGATTCTGGTTCAGTAGATATAGATGAAAAAGAAGAAGTTAAAAGTGGTTTTCCAAAGCATTTGAAGGAAATTATTTCTCCTGACGTAAATGTTAAATCTAAAAGAATTAAAAAATATAATAAGTATAATAAAGAAGATACATATGATAATTATAAATCGAATAAGAAGTATAATGATTAAAGTACTATTTCATATTTTAAGTCTTGTACTTTTTGAGTTTGTTTGTGCTGAAGGTGCAACTTTGGCCTTGCTTCTCCCCCTATCTTATCACTTTTACCTTTATGTGAAGGTAGAAAGTCCGCGCGTTCTTACGCAGTCTAAATTAGACGAATTAGAGGACTTTAAAATTTCTAATTCAAAAATTATAAAACCTTCTAAAGCCTTTTTGGCTTTAGTTGCTCGTATTCTTAAAAATGGAAATAAGTACTATTTTATTAAAGGAGAACACAGAATTATTTGTTAAAACATTAGATACAAATAATTCGATTTTGAGAGGTAAGGCTGTTTCTCCTGAGGCTGTAAAAAAGCCAAGGGGTAGGCCTAAAAAAATTAAGGAAGAAATTACTAAAAATTTAGACACCGTAGAGAGTTCTAAAGTAATTTCAAATGCTATTATAAAAAACATTTCTTCTGGAACTACAGAATCTGAGGTTATAAAAAAACCCAGAGGTAGACCTAAGAAAGTTAACAATATTAAAGATATAACCTCTATAGAAAAAATAGTTCCTGTAGCTTTTTCTGAGGTTATAAAGAAGCCAAGGGGTAGACCTAAAAAAATTAAAGAGGGAATTATTAAAAATTTAGACATCGTAGAAGATTCTAAAATAATTCCACATAATTTAAATACTGATACCCCGAATATTTCTTCTGGAGTTACAAGTCCTGAGGTTTTAAAAAAACCCAGAGGTAGACCTAAGAAAATTAAGGAAGAAATAACAGCAGAAGAAGTTAAGGAAATTGCTCCTGAGTTTATAAAAAAACCTAGAGGTAGATCTAAAAAAATTAAGGAAGAAGTTAAGGAAATTTCTTCTGAGTCTATAAAAAAATCTAGAGGTAGACCTAAAAAAATTAAAGAAGATTTAAATCCTATAGTAATTACTGCTACTAAGGAAACTTCTTCCGAGGGTATAATTCTAGAGGTTAAAGATATTCTTACGGAAGCAGAAATATCTAAGGAACTTTTAGAGTTGATAGGAAAGCCCATAATTAAATCTAAAAAAAGAAAAAAGAAAACTTCTAAAAGAATATCTAAGGAACTTTTAGAGTTGGAAAATAATTTAGGAAAGCCCGTAATTAATACTCAAAATAACTCTGAACTAAAAGCACTCGTAGAGGCTGATTTAGGTACTAATGAGACTCATGTAGAAAATAATGATGATATGGTAGTGAATTTATGCAATTAGGACATCCTAATTTAGATGTTGAAGATTTAGCTATGGAAGATACGGAGACGAAGGGTGAAGAAGACGAAGGAGAAACTAGGGAAGTCTCTCTTACAGATTTAAATCTTCTTTATTCTACGTTTATTAGCTCAGAAGACTCTCTCGCACTTAGCTCTTTTGAACTTCGTAATTTTTTGTCAGAATTTTTAACATCTGATTCCTATTTTCGAGAGGTAAAGAAAATTTCTCGTTTAAATCGTCAATGTTCCATAAATGGACCTCAATTTACGCAGAGTGACATCCATAAATTAAAAATAAAAAAACAAAAACTAATCCATAGTGATGTACTAAGTAGAGAAACTGAGGTTCTTAATAGTTCTTTCTTCGGAGTAAAACTCCTAGATTGGCAATATTTTTTCCATGGTTATCTTTCTTCTATATTTTTAGGTAGAATATATGAAAGTAGTGTTATTTCTTCTAGCTCTTTTTTTATAGTAGAAAAGCACTTTTCACTTTTAAGAAAGTTTGAAGATTTTAGCGAAAATTATAATTTAGTACATGCAGAAGAAAAAGATCAAGTTAGCTTAGGGTCTTTTATAAATAAACAGTCTTATTATCATATTTTATTTGACAGTTATTTAGATTTTCTTAAAAAGAAGGTTCTATATTCAATTTGTGAGAAATTTATAGGCTTTTTGATTTCGAAAAAACAAAAAATACCTGGATCTTTTAGAAGGTCTCTTTTAGCTTCTAGGTATTTAGGCTCATCTAAATTCTTCAAAAAAGAGATTTTTGAACAAAAAGATAGAGAAATAGGAGTTCAACCAAGAAAAGCAAGGTTAAAACTAGATTATCTATTTCAGAATTATGAAGCTGAATTTTTAAGAATACAAAAGCAATCTTTGGATAGATATTACATAGAATCAACTGCGTATTTATCGTCTGATAAGTTAATGGATATTTGTAAAATTAAACCATTATATGACATTAGTAAATTAGATACAAAAGACTGTAATGCTTTAGCTGATGTGGTAGATTCTTTAAACCCTGAATTATATTACAAACAATCTTATGAAAAATATTATAAATACTTAACTGAATCTGGTTTAAATAACAACCCAGTAAAAGTGCATTTTGATTTAGCATTTAAAAATATAATGCTAAAAAATATTAAGGATTCTTCAGAATTAATCCGTGAACGTCATGAAGATTTAATTTTAACTCCTGAAAGTTCGGAAGATCTTGAAGAGCAAACTCGTTCTGAAAGTCGTATGCTTAATTCTCGTTTTCAATTTTTTGATTATCGATTAGTAAGTTATGATGAAGAAGAACCTATTTTAAACCTTCGTACTTGTAAAAAAGTATTAATGGAAACTCGTCGATTAGTCGCTTTCTATTTTAATTTAAACCCGTCTTTAAATAAAATGAGCCCATTTATAAAAGAAAGATATATTGAATACAGTATATCTTCCTATTTTAGTTTAATTGGACTTTTAACATTAAATTATTTTAGTCCATCATTTTCTCACACTCGCCATTGTATTCTAAATTCTAACACAGTTTATAATGGTAAATTAACCTTCCATGATACCATAGTATATCTCGGAGATCTCATTGATTTTAAATTAAAAGATATCTCTACAACTGACTCCATATTAATTAATAGTTCTCTTCGTTGTTTAAATCCAATAAATGAAGTAGACTATTACGTAAAAAGTATCGGTATATATCGTGATACTTTTGACTTATCCCATTTTGAACTAGCGTATCTTTCGCTCCAATCTCTGAATATTGAGAATCTTTACTTATCTCGATAAAAAAGTCAGGGTTAATATATATTTAATCTTCGTGTATATTAAGTGGTATTTTATAATTATTTTATGTCATCAAATATGATGAATATAAAAAGAAATAATCAATCTCATAGTTTTCATTTAGTAGATCCAAGTCCGTGGCCTATAATCTCTGGCTTTTCTGCTTTTATGTTAACTTTTGGTGCTATTCTATATATGCATGGCTATGTAGGTGGAACCTTCTTATTACCTTATGGATTTTTCATGATCCTATTTATGATGGTAGTATGGTGGAGAGATATTATTAGAGAATCTGTCTATGAAGGTCAACATACTCAATCCGTAAAAACCGGTTTAAAAATGGGTATGTTGTTATTTATAGTTTCAGAAATTATGTTTTTCTTTGCCTTTTTTTGGGCTTTTTTTCATTCAAGTTTTAATCCTAATTTAGCAATTGGTGGTGTTTGGCCTCCCGCTTTTTTAACTCCATTAGATCCGTGGAAAATTCCATTATTAAATACAATTTTATTGTTATCCTCGGGAGCTTCTGTAACATGGGCACATCATGCTATTGTTTATGGTTCAAAATACCAAGCAGTATTATCTTTATTAATTACTTTAGTATTAGCTAAAGTATTTTCTACTTTACAGTTATTTGAGTATATTTCTGCTGGATTTACTATATCAGATAGCGTGTACGGTTCTTGTTTTTACATGGCAACCGGATTTCATGGATTTCATGTAATTGTAGGTACTATATTTTTATGTATTTGTACTTTTAGATTATATTTTGATCATTTTACTAGACAACAACATTTTGGTTTTGAAGCTGCAGCTTGGTATTGGCATTTTGTTGATGTTGTTTGGTTATTTTTATTCATCAGTATTTACTGGTGGGGATCATAATTTAATTTTATGGACTTTATTTTTGAATTTATAGATTTTATTAATTGTCTTTATCAGGATTTCGTTTTTTGTTATAACCTTCTTAAACCTGTTTTTAAATTTGTTAGTGAAGTTATTTCTTATCTTAGACATTTAGAAGCTGGTTATATCCCAACGTATATCCCGACATATGTTTTAAATCCATTAGAACAATTTGAGATTACACCTTTTATTACAATTTGTAAATATTGTGGTTTATACATTACAGATGCTTCTATTCATTTATTTTTAGTTATATTTTATTTTTACTTATTGAGTACAATATTATATAAAAATGGAGGTTCTTTTTTTCCTAATTTTTGGTCGATTATTCAAGAAAAGATTTACGGTGTAGTTGCCGGTTTAATTTCTGAAAATGTAAGATCTAATTTAGGTCAAAAATTTTTACCACTAGTTTTTTCTATTTTTTATTTTTTAATCTTAAATAATGCTATTGGATTAGTTCCGTATACATTTACTTCTACAAGTCATATTGTTGTAACTTTTTTCTTTGCTTTATCTTTATTTATTGGTTTAATAATAATATCAGTAAAAACTCATGGTTTAAAGTTTTTTTCTGCTTTTCTTCCTTCTGGAACCCCACTACCATTAGCTTTTTTATTAGTAGTAATTGAATTAATTTCGTATGTGTTTAAACCTATTAGTTTATCAATTCGATTATTCGCTAATATTATGGCTGGGCATTCCTTACTTAAAGTAATTGCTGGCTTTTCTTATTTATTAATGGCAAGTATTACTTTTTCTACTGGTATTTTAGGATTCGCAAGTTATTTGTTTCCTATACTGGTTATGTTTGTAGCTTATTTCCTAGAGCTAGGAGTAGCTCTTATTCAATCTTTTGTATTTACAACATTATTTTGTATTTACTTAAATGATGCTTTAAATCTACATTAAGGCATAGATATTTCTATATATCTTTTTTTTACGAGTAATTTTTTATTTCGTATATATTTTTATTGGCGCTCTTGGAGACAGTAACTCAGTGGTAGAGTGCTAGCCTGTCACGCTGGAAGCCGCGGGTTCAATTCCCGTCTGCCTCGGAAAAACTATATATATATTATGTTAAATCATTATATAGATCAATGGAATGCTATAGCAATTATTAGTATATTTGCTATAATTTTAGGTGCAATAATTATTCTTTTTTCATTTCTTTTTAGTATTTCTAGTCCAGATACAGAAAAAGTGTCCGCTTATGAGTGTGGATTTGAACCGTATGAAGACGCAAGAAATTTATATGATGTAAGATTTTACTTAGTCTCTGTATTGTTTATATTATTCGATCTAGAAGCTATATATTTTTTTCCTTGGTTAACCTCTTTAAGTTACATAGGGATAGATGGTTATTATACTATAGTAGATTTTGCTATAGAATTATTAATTGGCTATATTTATGCAGTTGAAGTAGGAGCTTTTGAATGGTAATTTTTTATGCAAATTTTACGTGTTAAACAAGACGTTCAGTTAAGACATCAATTTGCTCAAAAAGAATTAGATATCTTAGCAACTAATTTTATTTTTAGATACTTTTTACCTAGAATTGGTAATTATAAATTAAGTTCAAAAGTAAAATCTAGATTAATAAATTTTATTTTACATGCTAAGCATTTTCTTCCTACTAAAACTCGCTTTGTAAATAGATGTGTGTTAACAGGTCGTAGTAAAGTACCATATAGAAAATTAAGGCTTTCAAGAATGAAATTAAAAGAAGTATTGTCAAAAGGGTTGTATAGTAGTTTTCGTAAAAGTCGTCGCTAATTTATGATACAAAAAGGAACATATTTACGAGTAGTAGATAATTCAGGTGCAAGTATGGTATCTTGCATTCATGTATATGGAGGTAATAAGAAAAGATATGCCAAAATGGGAGATTTAGTATTAGTAAGTATTAAAACTCTAAGAAGTAATAGACCTCCAAAAATGAAAATTAAGAAAGGAGATGTTGTTAAAGGCCTTATAGTTCGAACTAAAATCGCTCAAACTCAATTCTCTGGTAGTCAAATAGAATTTTATAAAAACTGTATAGTTTTATTAAATGATAAATTTCGTCCGTTTGGTTCTCGAATTTTAGTGACTTTACCTTCAACATTTAAAAAAACTAGATATGCAAAATTAATTGCATTATCAGAAGGGATTATAAATTAATTTCTTTTACTATATACTTTCTTTTTTCCTGGTAGCTCAGTGGTAGAGCATATGGCTGTTAACCATATTGACGTGAGTTCAATCCTCACTCAGGAAGAATCATTATTTATTATGAGTTCTAGTAGTTCTAGTATTAAATCTTTAGTAAGACAAGGTAAACGTCTACCTAAAGTTAGAAGAACTAAAGTTCCAGCTTTTTATGGGAAACCTTTTGTACGAGGAGTCTGCGTTAAAGTTTTTACTAAAAATCCAAAAAAACCTAATTCAGCTATAAGAAAAGTAGCTAAAGTAAAATTATCTACGAAAAGAGTTATTGATACTTATATTCCAGGTGAAGGTCATTCATTACAGCAATATTCGAATGTATTAGTTCGAGGAAGAAGAGTACCTGATTTACCCGGAGTAAAATATCATTTAGTTAGAGGAAAATATGATTTTAAACCAGTTGAAAAAAGATGTCAAGGAAGATCTAAATATGGAACTAAAAATCCAAATAAAAAAAAAGCTAAATAATTTATATGCAATTAAAACATAGTCCAAATCAATATAAACGTAGAAGAGCACATTATAATTATAATGTTAAAGATAAACTTTTCTTTAAACAAAAATTTATCCATACATTTCTTAAAAATGGAAAAAAATTAATTCCTATAAAAATTTTAAGTTTTGCATTAGATTATGTTCATCAAAGAACTGGTCTTTTATCTGAAGATATTTTATTAACTGTTATTGATAGACTTATAGTTCCTATTGAAATTCGAAGTTTCATAATTCCAGCTAAAAATCCTGATGAAGAAGATATTGATCTATTTATACCTTGCCCTGTAACTAAAAGAAGATGCTTATTTTTATTAGTTAAATCCATTATTAAAGAACTAAGTAATATTAAAACTAAAAGTCCTTTACATATAAAATTAGCAAAAGAATTTTATGCTATAATCTCTGATAGAACGGATAAATCTGTTCTTATGCAAGCTAGGGAGGATACTATTAGAAAGGCTATTGAGAATCAACATAATGAACATTATCGCTGGTAAATTTTATGCACTTAAAATCTCTTCTTAATAAATTACAAGTTAAAAAGTTAGCTAATAATAATATTTTAGCTTATAGTAAACCAGATAGGAATCCTAATAATATCTTTTATTATAAAAGTCGTTTCTCTTATATATTATCACCGCATATATTAGTAGATACTGAAGGTAAAACCCTTCATTTGGATGATGTTGCTTTAATCGAAGAGGAGGAATTTCCTAATTTTGTTTATACATTTGAAGTTTCATTATCTAGATCTCAAAAATATAAATAAAAGATAAACTTTATATTATTAGGGTTTATAACTCAGAGGCTAGAGTATGCGCCTGATAAGCGCAAAGTCGGGAGTTCGATTCTCCCTTGACCCAAGATAAATAGAGATTATGCCTCAATTCGATAGTTTATCTTTTTATATTCAGATAGTTTGGTTTTTAGTGACTTTCTATGCCTTCTATATATTAAGTTTAAAATTTTTATTGGTTCCTTTAGTAAGACACATTAAGTTTAGAAAAAAATTAATATCTTATGCTAAAGCCTCAGAATCTAATAACTTTTTTGTTACTAAAATTTTCTTTCAAATTATTGGAAATAAATGCTCTAAATAATCCCTAGATTTATTCTATTCGTCTAGTGGTAAGGACACTTCCCTTTCACGGAAGAAATACGGGTTCGATCCCCGTATAGAATGCGAGGTTTCCAACAAGAATTCCTCCCTTTTATTATATCTAGATACTTTGATAATTGTACTTGTTCTTACTCTGTTATACAAATGTAAACTTTATCATAAATATCATACTGCAGACGCGGGAAACATATACTCTATATATAATATTTAGGCTTTTATTTTTTGAGTAAAATTTAATAATTGTACTTGTTCCTATCTTGTTATACAAATGTAAACGTTATTATAAGTATCATACTGTTGACACGGGAAACATACTCTATACTCATTCTATTTCTTTTTATACCTTTATTTTTAAAGTAATTCATGATTTATGAATAATCTTATTTATATTTATTTTATTCCGGAAATCTTTCTTTCGTTTGCTTTATTAAGTTTGCTAGTTTTTAATGTTAAAGTAATTAAAACTATATCTTATAATTATCCTGTGATAGATAGAGAATCTTATGCTCAAGTAAGTACTATTTTCTTTTTAATGATCTATTTATATTTTCAATTAGATCTAGGAATTAGTATTTCTTGGGATTCAGTATTCGTTATCAATGATGGAATTATACATAGCAAAATTATTTTAGCTATTATTATGCTTATACTATTAACTTATTTTTTAGTTGCACAGAGAATACATAGAATTTCAACTTATGAGTACTATTTCTTAGTTATTATGTCTTTTTTAGCTATTTCATTCATGATGTCTTCAGCTGATTTATTGACTTTTTATTTAGCTATGGAATTACAGTCTTTAAGTTTCTATGTTATGGCCGCGTATAACCGTAAATCCCTTCTTTCTTTAGAAGCAGGGTTAAAATATTTTTTAGGAGGAGCTTTTATTTCTATTTTTTATTTATTAGGGGCTAGTTTAATCTATGCTCAATTTGGAACATGCTCACTGTATGATTTAAATTTATTAATTCCACAATTTGTAAATGATAATCTTGTTCATACTGAGATTTTTTCGTTTCATATCTCTCATTTAAGTAGTTTTAGCTTATTCGAATTTAGTATTATCTTAATTTGTATTGCTTTATTATTTAAAATTGCTAATGCTCCATTTCACTTTATAAGTGCTGATGTATATGATGGAGCTCCTTTACCTTCAACTTTAATCTTTATGATACTACCGAAATTAGGTATTTTTACTTTCTTTTGTCATTGGGTATCTACTATTCATCATCCATTTATAGAAAACTTCTTAATCTTAATGGGTATTGTATCCATTTTTTATGGTACTATGGCTACTATGCCTCAAACTAGATTAAAAAGAATTTATATACTAAGTTCTGTTGCTCAAATTGGATTCATGGTTGCTGTTATTGGACCCGGTATTAATGATCATTATTCTTCTCTATATGTTTTTCTATTCATATATTTATTTACTTCATTATTATTATGGGGTAATTATACCGAGTTAAATTATAGACAATTCATTTATAATGAACATGATAAGGATGAATTCTCCTTAAAAACTACTTATAATATGAATCCTTTTGTAGTTCAAGGTACTTCTTCAGGTCTCCAATTTAAGTATCAACCTTTATTTCTTAATAATTTAAGTAAATTAGGGCATGAAGATATTTATTTAGCTTTTACTATATTAGTTTTATTTTTTTCAATTGGAGGAATTCCACCAGCTGGAGGATTCTTTCCTAAATTACAAGTTTTATTAAGCTTTTTATCTGCTAAAAGTAATTTATTAATGTCGAATTATAATTATATTGTTTACGCCATTTTAATTATTACAATTAGTGCGGTGTCAGTTTATTATTATTTAAGAGTTATTAAAATGACTTTTTTTGAACCTTTAAATAACAATAAAGAAAAGCCTAATAATGACTTTATTGCTATTAGTATAAACCACTCTTATACTTTTAGTTATCTATTTATGCATTTTACAGTTTTTGGTTTAGGCCTAATAATGCTGTATATTCTTTTCCCAGATTATTTAACCCTTTATTCTGAATATTTAGGGCTACATTATATCACACTTTTTTTTTAATCACTTTATGCTATATATAACAGAGAACAAAATAAAAAATTTAAATATGCAAAAAATGCATTTTTCTAGGACACGTAAAAAACGTCCAGATTTACTTCGTTGTAGACCATGGAAAAAACATTTTTTAAAATTACTTGTATCGTCATTTGGTATACCTATGGCGCGTAATTATGTATTTCCTTATTTAGGTAAAGCTGGGAATAAGCGTGAGCCTATAATATTATTAAATACTAGCTGTTTTTCTATTACTATGAATATGTTAAGATATAGTATATTCTATCGTTATACAATATTAAGTTGTATTTCAGGTATAGATTATGTTAGATCTAAATATAGATTTGTAGTAGCTTATGAATTATTAAGTATGAGACGTAAAAGTCGATTAAGAGTATTAGTTCTTTTTCAAGAAGGGAGCACTATACCGTCGATTGTAGATTTATACTCAGGTGCAAATTGGTGGGAGCGTGAAACATGGGATATGTTTGGGATTTATTTTTCAAATCATCCGAATTTACGTCGTATTCTTACTGATTATGGTTTTGAAGGCTATCCTTTAAGAAAAGACTTCCCATTAAGTGGATATCTTGAGTGTAGATATGATTTTAACAAACAAAGAATTAGTTTAGAAGATCTTGAGCTATCTCAAGAACATAGATATTTTACATCTGATTTAACTTGGATGGATATTAAATTTTAATTTATGATTTTAAAAAAAAATATATTAGATACAAAACTAAAAAGTTTTACAATAAATTTTGGTCCACAACATCCAGCAGCTCATGGAGTTTTACGTTTAATTCTAGAATTAGATGGTGAAATTGTACAAAGAGCTGATCCTCATATTGGTTTACTACATAGAGGTACTGAAAAATTAATAGAATATAAAAATTATTTACAAGCTTTACCATATTTTGATAGATTAGATTATGTATCAATGATGGCACAAGAACATACATATTCATTAGCTGTAGAAAAAATAGGAAAAATTTCTGTTCCGTATAGAGCTCGTGTTATTAGAGTTATTTTTCTAGAAATTACTCGTATATTAAATCATTTATTAGCCGTAGGCTGTCATGCTATGGATGTAGGTGCTATGACTCCTTTTATGTGAGCTTTTGAAGAACGAGAAAAATTAATGGAATTTTACGAACGAGTTTCAGGAGCTAGAATGCATGCAGCTTTTATTCGTCCTGGAGGTGTTAGTAGTGATGTGCCTCTAGATTTATTAGATGATATTTATTCTTTTATTTCTCAATTTAGTTTAAGATTAGATGAAATGGAAGAAATGTTATCAAATAATAGAATTTGGAAAGAAAGGTTAGTTGATATAGGTATTGTCTCTGCTAAAGATGCTCAAGATTGGGGTTTTAGTGGGGTTATGTTGAGAGGGTCTGGTGTTCCATGGGATTTACGAGTATCCATGCCTTATGAAATTTATCGTAAAATCCGTTTCGAAATTCCAGTAGGTAAACAAGGTGATTGTTATGATAGATATTTAATTAGAGTTGAAGAAATGAGACAATCTTTAAGTATAATTGAGCAATGTCTGAGTTTAATGCAGCCTGGTATTATTAAATCCACTAATTTTAAAGTTTCAGCACCAAGTAGATTTGAATTAAAAAATTCTATGGAAGCTGTAATTCATCATTTTAAATATTTTAGTGAAGGTATTACATTACCTTATGGAGAAACTTATGCTGCAACTGAAGCACCAAAAGGAGAATTTGGTGTTTATTTAATTTCTGATAACACAGAAAAACCTTATAGATGTAAAATAAAGGCACCAGGTTTTGGTCATTTACAAGCTCTAGATTTTATGTCTAAAGGACATATGATTGCAGATGTAGTGACTATTATTGGTACACAAGATATTGTTTTTGGAGAAATAGACCGTTAATAATTTATGATGACATTCATTTCAGAATTTAATTTTCACGCTTACCCACATTTTCTTTTTTTATTTATTACTTTATTAAGCATTATATCTTTTATTGCTTTAAGTAATAACTTAAAACATATTAAATCAGTTTCTATTATAGGAGCTAGTTTATTATTTATTCATAGTACAGCATTTTTGTTTTATTATGATAATAATTTATTAAATTTTCAATATTTAGAATCTTTTAGATTTTCTACTGAGATTTTAGGTATATCTTTCAATTTCGCTATTGATGGTTTATCTATTTTCTTTTTAATTCTTACTAATTTTCTAAACTTAATTTGTCATTTATTTTTATGGAATGACTCAAATTATAGAGGAAATTCACTTTTATTATATATTGTAACTTTCTTTTTAGTTATAATTTTTACAGTACTAGACTTATTATTATTTTATATCTTTTTTGAAGCCATTTTAATCCCTATGTATATTATGATAGGATTATTCGGTTCAAGAGATAGAAAAATTAGAGCTAGTTACCTTTTTTTCTTTTATACGCTTTGTGGATCTTTATTATTCTTAATTGGAATAATATATATTTATACCAAGGTAGGAACTTTTGACTATTCTTACATTGCAGCGTATAAATTCACTTTCGAAGAAGAATTATTTCTATGGCTTGCATTCTTTTTCTCTTTCGCCTCTAAAATACCAATGTTCCCATTTCATATATGGTTACCAGAAGCACATGTTGAAGCTCCAACAGTAGGTTCAGTATTATTAGCAGGTATATTATTAAAATTAGGAGTATATGGATTTATTAGATATAGTCTAATTTTCTTCCCATATGCTTCTTTTTATTTTAGTCCATTAGTATATTTATTAGGAATTATGGGAGTTATATATGCTTCTTTAACAGCATTAAGACAAACAGATGTAAAACGTGTTATAGCATATTCATCTGTAGCTCATATGAATTTAGTAGCTATTGGAATTTTTAGTTTCAACAATATAGGGATTCATGGCGCTATTTTACAAAGTATTAGTCATGGATTTGTAGCAGGAGGACTATTCTTATTAATAGGAATTTTATATTCTAGATATCATACTAGATTTATATATTATTATGGAGGAATAGTACACTTTATGCCCTTATTTTCTACCGCCTTTTTAATTTTAACTTTAGCTAATATAGCATTACCAGGTACAGGAAGTTTCGTTGGAGAGTTTCTATTATTAAATGGAATCTTTCAACAAAATAGTATTATAGCTATATTTGCCACTTTAGGAGTTATTTTATGTGGAGGATATTCTTTATGGTTATATAATAAAATCATATTCGGAAATATTAAAACTGATTATACTTTAAAATATACAGATTTTAATTTTAGAGAATTTATTATTGTTTTATTCTTAATCATTTTTGTTATTGCTATGGGTATTTCACCAAACTCATACATTACTTATTTCCCACATTTTAATTTCTTCTAATTTTACACTTTTCCCTCATTAATCACCACATTCACACCTTTAAACACCATATACATCCCACACCATATACACACCTTTAATTCCCAACAACATCCCTAACCATATTATACCTTCTTCCTATTCACAATAGATAAGTGACCGAGCGGCTTAAGGTGATAGTCTTGAAAACTACTGTATATCTGTCAGATATACCATGGGTTCAAATCCCATCTTATCTATCTTATTATTATGTTAATACTTATCATCTTATTACCCTTATTAGGCTTCTTAAGTGGAAGCTTATTTGGAAGATGTTTAGGGGGTAAGGGGGTTAGCCTTACCACTACTATATTTACATTTACTTCATTCTTAATATCTTTTAATTTATTATTAAATGTTATAGAAACAGGAAATGTTTATTTATTATATATTAAAGATTGGATTATTACAGATACTTTAATCATTAATTGGATGTTTTGTTTCGATAGTTTAACTTGTATTATGTTAATAGTTGTCACTTTTATATCTTCTTTAGTACATCTATATTCCACTGAATATATGGAACATGATCCACATTTACCTAGATTTATGTCATATTTATCTTTATTTACTTTCTTTATGTTAATCTTAATTACAGCTAATAATTTCTTACAAATGTTCGTAGGATGGGAAGGTGTAGGATTAGCTTCATATTTATTAATTAATTTCTGGTTTACTAGAATACAAGCAAATAAAGCAGCTATTAAAGCTATGTTAGTTAACCGTGTAGGAGATTTTGGGTTAGCTTTAGGTATTTTTACTTGTTTATTTGCATTTAATTCTGTAGATTATCTTACTATTTTTACAATGGCACCCTTAGCAACTTCTTATGAAATTAATTTTTTTTCGTTTAATTTACCGTTATTAGAAGTTATTTGTTTATTATTATTTGTTGGAGCCGTAGGTAAATCCGCACAATTAGGATTACATACTTGGTTACCAGATGCTATGGAAGGACCGACTCCTGTATCTGCTTTAATTCACGCTGCTACCATGGTAACTGCGGGGGTTTTCTTAATTGCGCGTTGTTCACCGTTATTTGAGAATGCACCTATTTCTTTAAATGTAGTTACTTGTTTTGGAGCTATGACTGCTTTCTTTGCAGCAACTACAGGTTTATTACAAAATGATTTAAAAAAAGTTATTGCGTATTCTACTTGTAGTCAGTTAGGGTGTATGGTTTTTGCTTGTGGAGTTTCTAATTATGCGGTAGGAGTATTTCATTTAGCTAATCACGCTTTCTTCAAAGCATTATTATTCTTAGGAGCTATGGGAAAATCAGCACAATTAGGTTTACATACATGGTTACCAGATGCTATGGAAGGACCTACCCCTGTATCAGCTTTAATTCATGCAGCAACCATGGTTACAGCGGGAGTATTCTTATTAGCAAGATGTTCATATTTATTCGAAAGTTCTATTATAGCTAGAGATTTTATAGTTATTATAGGAGCTATGACAGCTTTCTTTGCAGCAACTACTGGGTTATTCCAAAATGATATGAAGAAAGTTATTGCATATTCAACCTGTAGTCAATTAGGTTATATGATATTCGCATGTGGATTATCTAGTTATGATGTAGGTTTATTTCATTTATCTAATCATGCATTCTTTAAAGCTTTATTATTCTTAGGAGCAGGGTCAGTTATACATGGAGTTAGTGATGAACAGGATATGAGGAAAATAGGAGGGTTACAGAATTTATTACCATTTACATATTCCATTATGTTAATAGGTTCATTAGCTTTAATAGGTTTCCCTTTCTTAGCAGGATTCTATTCTAAAGACGTTATATTAGAAGTTTCAGCAGCTACATATACTACCGTAGGGTCATTCGCATATATTTTAGGATTATTAGCAGCCTTCTGTACAGCGTTTTATTCTACTAGATTATTATATTTTGTATTCTTAGCCAATCCTAATGGTAATAAACATATCATATTAAATGTACATGAAGGTTCATGGAGATTAACTACACCTCTATTTATATTAGCTATATTAAGTATTATTATAGGTTATTTAACTAAAGATTTATTCATAGGATTTGGTACACATTTCTGGCATACTTCTATTTATATTAATCCTTTCAATTATACTTTAGCTGATATAGAGTTCTTACATTTAGGTTTTAAATTAATGCCCTTCATATTAACTATAGCTGGTATCTTATCCGCATTCTATTTATACATATTAAGATTAGATACATATTATACAGTTAAACAACATCCAAGATTTCAGCAATTAATCTATTTCTTTAATAAGAAGTGGTATTTCGACAGAATATACAATCAATTATTAGTTCAATCTATTTTAAAATCAAGTTATTATTTCTTCTATCAAGATATAGATAGAGGGTTATTAGAATACTTCGGCCCACATAATCTAGCAATATTCATTCT
>JACCEA011344585.1_pt1 | contig 16032 bp, 18 predicted proteins | sample 7449851 | NCBI WGS metagenome assembly JACCEA01 (sample SAMN15323453, study PRJNA562643) | freshwater metagenome | isolation source: river surface water | place: USA:Blue River Watershed | collected 2017-08-18 | reverse complement strand
CTTGGCGGCAGCAGTCTTAGCGGCCGGCTTGACCGCAGCCTTCCTGACCGGTGCCTTGACGGCTGGCTTGGCAGCCGGACTGCCTGGCAGCTTCAGGGAAATACCAGTGAGCTTTTCGATTTGCCGAGCCAGGCTTTCGACCTTGGCCTGCAGCGCCTTCACTTCAATCCGGCTGGGCACGCCCAGACGCGAAATCGCGCTGTTCAGGCGCTTGTCAAACGCTTCTTCCAGCTCGTTCCATTTGCCCACGGCCTTGTCTTTGGCTTCCTCAACCTTGGTCTTGGCGTTATCAACAGAGTGCTTGACCGCATCGACTTGCTTGGTGACATTGGTCTTGGCCAGTTTCTGGGCTTTTTCGCCATCCTTGACCAGGCTGTCAAAGAGGCTGTTACCGTCCTTGCCGACTTTGGAAAATGCTCCCAGCCCGGCGAGCCAGATTTGCCGTGAGTACTTCTCGATCTCGCCGATCCAGGAGTTCACTTCCTTTTCTACTTTCTTCTCAACGGTTTTCTTAGTAGCCATTTAGTTATCCTCACTTGTTTCGCGCGACTTGATCGAGCACCTCGCTCAGCTGATCGAGTTTAGCAGAGAGTACTGCAATGTCCTGTTGAGACGGGATGCCCAGACGATTAAGGGCGCTGGCAACGCGGTTGTCAAAGCTCTGCTCGATCTTGTCCAGCTGAACTTCAACCTTTTCCTTGACGCCCGTCACGCTGCTCTTGACCGAATCGATCTGCGAGTTGGCCGCGTCTACTTGCTGATGAACCAGCTGCTTGCCTTTGCGCTCTATCGATTCGCCGGCCCTGACCAGATCCTTGAAGATTTCGGCACTGTCCTGCCCCGCCTTGTTGTAGGCGCCCAGCCCTGCAAGCCAGATCTTCCGGGCGTAGGCTTTGACATCTTGCAGAACCACACTCTGAGCGTCAGCATGCTGCTTGTCGGCTGCTTTGGTCATCGGACACCTCGGTTTTGCCGCGAATAATGGATTCACCCGCAGGGGCGTTGAGCCAAGGTAGCGAAGCAAATTAGAAAACACACACTAAGGGGCGGCAGGGGTGTCAAGCGTTCAGCGTCTCATCCAGCGTATTTTCGATTTCCTTGCGAATGCTGCTTTCAAAGGCCATCAGGAGGAAGCCCAGATCCAGTTCGACTCGCACATGCTGCTGATCGAGCAACACACGCCCATGCGCACCAGTCCTTTTGAAAACCAGAACATCGTCATGCCAGCGATAACGAATGTCGTATTCTTTGGACAGCCGCTCTGCAAGTTCTTCGGCCACCGCGCGGACAGATTCACGCCCAAGGCTATGCTGACGTTCAACAACAATTCGCGACATGCAGGACTCCCGACTGCAGCATTTAATCGATTGACTATAACAGCAATGTCCGACCCGGAATGTGCAGAAACTCGGGCGGTTATTTACTCGCTGCAAAAGTCCGGCTGCATGCACGCATTACCGGTTAGAATGGCGCGCGTAATCCCACCGGTGAAATCCCCATGAACGATCCGCAAAAAGCCTCCGAACAAGAACCCATCACGCACTTCGGATACCAGAATGTGCCGGAGAGCCAGAAGGCCAGCAAGGTCGCTGAAGTTTTCCATTCGGTAGCCGCCAAATACGACTTGATGAATGATCTGATGTCCGCCGGCGTGCACCGCCTGTGGAAACGCTTCACCATCGAACTGTCTGGCGTTCGTAGCGGCAATCGCGTGCTGGATATCGCCGGCGGCACGGGCGATCTGACCAAACAGTTCTCGCGTCTGGTCGGTGCCAGCGGCGAAGTGGTGCTCGCCGATATCAATGCCTCAATGCTCAAGGTCGGGCGTGATCGTCTGCTCGATCTGGGTGTGGCCGGCAACGTCAAGTTTGTTCAGGCCGATGCCGAGAAGCTGCCTTTTCCGGACAATCATTTTGACGTTGTCACCATCGCCTTCGGCCTGCGCAATGTGACGCACAAGGAAGACGCCCTGCGTTCCATGTTGCGCGTGCTCAAACCCGGCGGTCGACTGCTGGTGCTGGAGTTTTCCAAACCGGGCAATGCGCTGCTTTCCAAAGCCTACGACACCTACTCCTTCAGCCTGCTGCCGATGATGGGCAAGCTGATCACCAATGATTCGGACAGTTATCGCTACCTGGCCGAGTCCATCCGCATGCACCCCGATCAGGAAACCCTCAAGGGCATGATGGCTGATGCCGGCTTCGAGCGTGTCAGCTACCACAACATGACCGGCGGAATTGTCGCTCTGCACCGCGGCATCAAGCCCTGAGGACATCGCATGCTGATTCAGGCACTGCTGGCCGCCGTGGAAACGGGACTCCGCCATGTCTTGAGCATGGATGGCATCGCGCTTGAACGACTGAGCCGGCTGGAGGGCAAAGTCATCGCGATCGAATGCCGCAGCCCGGCCTTTTCACTTTACCTGCTGCCCAGCGCCGACGGTTTGCGCCTGGCCGGACAATGGCAGGCAGCGTCCGACTGCACGCTCAGCGCGCCTGCGCCGCGCTTGCTGCAGCTGGCGCTGGCACAGAACAAGACGCCCGTGTTGCATGCTGCGGATGTTGACCTGAGTGGCGACAGCGCACTGTTGATGGAATTCGCCGCGATCCTGCAGGACCTTGAACTGGACTGGGAGTATCAGTTGTCGCGCTGGCTTGGCCCGGTTGGCAGCCAGTTGCTGGGCAGCAATCTGCGTGGCTCCGCCCAGTGGACCAACAGCAGCCTTGAGCGCCTGCGGCTTAATCTGGCGGACTTTCTGAGCGAAGAGTCCCGCGCCCTGGTGGGTCAGCGCGAAGCGCATGCGCGCTTCAATGAACTGGATCAACTCAAGCTTTCTCTGGACCGCCTGGATGCGCGCATCGCGCGACTGGCCAGCAAGGCCTCTCAAACTCCATGAAACTCCTAGCCGCCCGCCGCCTGGTGCGCATCCTGCGCGTGACCATTCACTATCAGCTGGACGAACTCCTCCTGGCCCTGCCCTTGCCCTGGTGGCTGCGCACCTTCAGTCAGTGCCTGCCCTGGCGCTGGTTTCCGCGCAAGGCATTGCCCCTATCGCGCGGTGAACGGCTGCGTCTGGCGCTGGAAGACCTGGGCCCGATTTTCATCAAGTTCGGGCAAATTCTCTCGACCCGCAGAGACCTGCTGCCCCCTGACATTGCCGATGAAATGGCCCGCCTGCAGGACCGCGTACCACCGTTTGATCCGAAACAGGCCGTTGCGCTGATCGAGAAACAGCTTGGCGTAAGCCTCGACAAGGCGTTCAAGCGCTTTGACCACGAACCGCTGGCATCGGCCTCGATTGCCCAGGTGCACTGCGCGCAACTGCTCAGTGGTGAGGAAGTGGTGGTCAAGGTTATTCGTCCGGGCCTGCGGCCCATTATCCGTCAGGATATTGCCTGGCTTTTCACCCTGGCCCGCCTCGCCGAGAAAGTCTCCGCCGACGCTCGCCGACTGCGCCCCATCGAAGTGGTGGCCGACTACGAGCGGACTATTTACGACGAGCTGGATCTGCTGCGTGAAGCGGCCAATACCAGCCAGTTGCGGCGCAACTTCGAGGGCTCGCCCCTGCTCTATGTCCCGCAGGTCTATTGGGACTGGTGTCGCCCACAGGTGCTGGTGCTTGAGCGCATCTACGGTCTGGCTGTCACCGACATGCAAGGCATGGCCAAAAACAACACTGACATGAAGCTGCTCGCCGAGCGTGGCGTGGAAATCTTCTTCACCCAGGTTTTCCGCGACAGCTTTTTCCATGCCGACATGCATCCCGGCAATATCTTTGTAAACACGCAAAATCCCCGCAATCCGCAATATATTGCGATCGACTGCGGGATCATCGGCAGTCTGACACCCGAAGATCAGGATTATCTGGCCCGCAACCTGATTGCTTTCTTCAAACGCGACTATCGCAAGGTGGCACAGCTGCATATCGATTCTGGCTGGGTGCCGGCCAATACGCGGATCAATGACTTCGAAGCAGCCATTCGCACCGTCTGCGAGCCGATCTTCGAGAAACCGCTGAAGGACATTTCCTTTGGCCAGGTGCTGCTGCGCCTGTTCCAGACCGCGCGGCGCTTCAACATGGAAGTGCAACCACAGCTGGTCCTGCTGCAGAAAACCCTGCTCAACATCGAAGGCCTGGGCCGCCAACTGTATCCGGATCTCGACTTGTGGAGCACCGCGCAACCATTCCTTGAGCGCTGGATGCGTGAGCGGGTTAATCCGCTGCAACTGCTGCGCAATCTGCAACTGCAGGCCGAGCAAGTCCCGCATCTGTCGCAGATAGCGCGCGACACGCTGGAAAGGCTTTCGACACCGACGGCCGGCACACCAACAGCGGCATCACCCGTCAGCCATTGGCCCGAGCGTTTGCTGGGCGTTGCCCTGCTCGCCGGAGGCGTTGTCCAGCAGCCGGTTCTGGTGCTCAGCAGCTGGCCTGCCGGACTGATGATCGCCGCAGGACTGTTTCTGGTACTGCGCCGATAGCCATACCCGCAAGGCGCAGGCAGACTAATACACTTATTTGGGCCGCCCGAGCGGCCGGACACGGTACAACTGATGAACACGTGGCTGGATGAGATCAAATGGGACAGCGCAGGCCTGGTGCCGGCCATTGCCCAGGACTACAAGAGCGGCCGCATCCTGATGGTGGCCTGGATGAACCGCGAAGCGCTGGAGCTCACCGCCAAAGAAGGGCGCGCCATCTACTGGTCACGCTCGCGCAACAAGCTGTGGCGCAAAGGCGAGGAATCCGGGCATATCCAGAAGTTGCATGAACTGCGACTGGACTGCGATGCCGACGTGATCAACCTGCAAGTTGAACAACTGGGCGGTATCGCCTGTCATACCGGACGCGAAAGCTGCTTTTATCGCGTCTTCGAGAATAACCTCTGGAAGACAGTCGACCCGGTTCTGAAAGACCCGAACACCATCTATGCGACAGGACACAGCCATGACTGACTACAGCATGAATGACACCCTGAGCCGACTGGCTGAAGTGCTGGAGTCACGCAAAGGCGCTGCGGCGGACAGTTCGTATGTCGCCAGTCTGTATGCCAAGGGCCTGAACAAGATCCTCGAGAAGGTTGGAGAAGAGTCGGTTGAGACTATCCTGGCCGCCAAGGATGCAGCCCTCAGCGGGAATTACGATGAACTGGTCTACGAAACAGCCGACTTGTGGTTTCACACACTTGTCATGCTGGCTGCACTGGGGCAGCATCCCGAAACCGTTTTGAAGGAACTTGAAAGGCGCTTCGGCCTTTCCGGACATGCTGAAAAAGCAGCCCGTAAACCGTAATCAAGGAGAAGTAAAATGGGACTTGGTGGCGTAAGTATTTGGCAACTTCTGATCATTCTGGCCATTGTCGTCATGTTGTTCGGCACCAAACGCCTGAAGAATCTGGGCGGGGATGTCGGTGAGGCAATCAAGGGCTTTCGCAAATCGATGAGTGATGGTGAGCACACTCCGCCAGCAAGCGTTGAAGAGAGCAAAGGCCAGACAATTAACGGCGAAGCGCGCAAGGTCGAAGACCCGCTGAAGAAAGACTGATCCCATGTTCGAAGTCGGCTTTTCCGAACTGCTGCTGGTCGCGCTGGTAGCCCTGCTGGTGCTTGGGCCTGACCGTCTGCCGGTAGCCGCGCGCATGGCCGGGCTGTGGATCGGCCGCCTCAAGCGCAGCTTCAACTCGATCAAGGATGAGGTTGCCCGCGAGCTGGGCGCCGATCAGATTCGCCAGCAGCTGCACAACGAGAAGATTCTTGAACTGGAGCGTGAAATGCAGAAAAACCTGCAGCGCGCAGTGAGCAAAGAACCCTCCACTCCAGCAACGCCCCCCAATCACTCAACCGATAAACAGCCATGAGCGCGTCAGCCGATACCGATCAGGAAATGCCACTGGTTGCGCACCTGACCGAGTTACGCACTCGCCTGCTGCGCTGCGTGGTTGCGGTACTGGTCATTTTTGCTGCCCTGTTCAGTTTCGCCCAGGAAATCTACGCGCTGGTGGCAGCGCCGCTGCGCGCCTATTTGCCTGAAGGCGCGACAATGATCGCAACCGGCGTGGCATCGCCATTTCTCACTCCGTTCAAACTGACACTGATCGTCGCGCTGTTCCTCAGCATACCGGTGATCCTGCACCAGATCTGGGGCTTCATTGCTCCGGGCCTTTATACCCGCGAAAAGCGAATAGCCGCACCCTTGCTGGCCTCAAGCATTTTGCTCTTCTATGCCGGCATGGCATTCGCCTACTTTCTGGTATTTCCGATCATCTTTGGCTTCTTCGCCAGCGTGACCCCCGAAGGGGTGGCGATGATGACCGACATCGGCCAGTACCTCGACTTCGTCCTGACCCTGTTTTTCGCGTTTGGCGTGGCCTTTGAAATTCCCGTGGCCACCTTTCTGCTGATCTGGGTCGGCATTGTCGATGTGCAAACGCTGCGCAACAGCCGGCCGTATGTGATCGTCGGGTGTTTTGTGGTGGGCATGTTTCTGACCCCTCCCGATGTTTTCTCGCAAACGCTGCTGGCTGTACCGATGTGGCTGTTGTTTGAAGCCGGACTGTTTTTTGGTTCGATGATCAAAAAACCGCAAGCCGAAGACCAGCAAACCACCTCCCAAGATCAGCCACCTGCTCCCCTGCCGTGAACCTGCTGCTGCTGGAAGACCACGATTTTACTGCTCCCGAGCGCGCCGTCCTGCAAGGACGCCGGCTGCAGCACCTGCTCAGCGTGCAACGCGTAGAAGCCGGGGACAGCCTGCGGGCAGGCCGTATTGGCGGGCTGATGGGCGAGGCGCGCATCCTCACCCTGGAAGCAGACCGGGTAGAACTAGAGGTTCAACTGCACCAGTGCGCCCCGCCCAAGTTGCCCATTACGCTGCTGCTGGCCCTGCCCCGACCGAAAATGCTCAAGCGCGTGCTGCAAACCGTAAGTGCGATGGGCGTCCCGCGGCTGATATTGCTCAACAGCTACCGGGTCGAAAAAAGCTTCTGGCAAACACCCTTCCTGCAACCGGAGGCCATCCGCGAGCAGTTGCTGCTGGGGCTGGAGCAGGCGCGCGACACCGTGCTGCCGGAAGTGATGATCGAAAAACGCTTCAAACCCTTCGTGGAAGATCGCCTGCCCGCGCTGGCCCAAGGCAGCCGGGGCCTGATTGGCCACCCGGGAGACTACCCGCCCTGCCCGCGCGACCTTGCAGAGCAGGTCACCCTGGCCATCGGACCGGAAGGCGGCTGGATTCCCTACGAAATCGAACTGCTGCGCAAAGCCGGACTGCAGCCGGTTCAGCTGGGTGAGCGCATTCTGCGCGTGGAAAATGCCGTGCCTGCCTTGCTCGCCAGATTGTTCTGAAACGTCCGGCACAGACAGGCACCACAGCCGCCTTGTAAACTGCCATCCGACCTTATGCAGATATCCCCATGTCGACCACCAACCCACGCCGCGGTTTTCTCCTTGGCATCAGCGCCTACCTGATCTGGGGGCTGTTCCCGCTGTACTTCAAAGCCATCGAACAGATTCCGGCGCTGGAAATCATTGTGCACCGGATACTCTGGTCTGCCGTGTTCGGGGCGCTGCTGCTGTTGCTGTGGAAACACCCCGGCTGGTGGAATGAACTGCGCAACAACCCGCGGCGACTGGCTGTACTGACACTCTCCGGCACACTGATTGCGACCAACTGGCTGGTGTATGTGTGGGCGGTGAACAACGGACGCATGCTCGAAGCCAGCCTGGGCTACTACATCAATCCGCTGATCAACGTACTGCTGGGCATGGTGCTGCTGGGTGAGCGCTTGCGCCGGTTGCAATGGCTGGCCGTCGGTCTGGCCGTACTGGGCGTGGCACAGCAACTCTGGCAACTGGGCAGCTTGCCGTGGGTGTCACTGGTGCTGGCGTTTTCCTTTGGTTTCTACGGTCTGATTCGCAAGCAGGCGCCGGTGCAGGCATTGCCGGGACTGGTGGTCGAAACCTGGCTGTTGCTGCCACTGGCGCTGGCTTGGTTGTACCTCACCCCACAAGCCGCCAGCTTGCAGCCCGCCATCTGGAGCGCTACGACCGGACTTTGGCTGATCGCTGCCGGGCCGATCACCCTGCTGCCATTGCTCTGCTTCAACGCAGCCGCCCGGCATTTGCCCTACACCACCCTGGGATTTCTGCAGTACGTGGCGCCGACGCTGGTGTTGATTCAGGCGGTCGTATTGTTTGGCGAACATTTCGGCAGCAGTCAATTGCTGTCATTTGTCTGTATCTGGGCGGCTCTGGCGATCTACAGCCTGGATATCTGGCTGCACAGACGCAGCGGCTGAGCAGAAAACAGCCAACCCTCTGCAGGCCAGGCCCGCCGGGGGTTGTGGCCGCTCATCCCAAGCTTATCCACAGAACGACCCCCGACGTTTGTGCGAAACCCATTGATATTGCTGCTTTTTTAGCCGCATCGTGGAAAGCCGCGGGGCACTAGAGCGCCCCAGCATGTTCCCCAGCTTATCCACAGAGGCATGCACGCTTGACGGGGATAAGACTCAGGACTCCGGCCGCAGGTTGAGTTCCACCATCAGATCGTCGGCCAGATCTTCCAGCCGCGCCTGCAGCACCTCCAGTGTCAGGCTCAGCGGCACAGCCAGTAGCGCTTCGGCATGAAACAGCGGCTCACTGCTCATCGGTGCCGGCGCCACCTCGGTGGTCAGCCGTTCAAGATTGACCCCCAATTCCGCCAGCAGACCGGTGATATCGCGCACGATCCCCGGGCGGTCATTGCCCACCAGATCCAGATGAATGGGCTTCCAGCTGCAGGAAGGCTCGATACCACTCTCGGCCACCAGCACACGGATGCCCTGCGCAGCCAGATCGTGCAAGGCAGCGACCAGTTCATCGTAGGCTTCGGCAGGCACTGCCACACGCAGGATCCCGGCAAATTGCCCGGCCATGCGTGACATGCGGCTTTCCAGCCAGTTGCCGCCATGCCCGGCCACACACTGGGCAACCTTCTCCACCAGGCCCGGCTGATCCGGGGCAATTACGGTAAGAACCAGATGATCCACGCTTGACTCCTTATCTTGACAGGCAGCAGGGCCTCACAGGCCCAGCCAGTAGGTGTAATAGACCTCGTCACGCACGTAACCCAGTCGCTCATACAATGCCTGGCCAGCCAGATTATCCCGTGCGGTTTCCAGCTGCAGGCCACAGGCTCCCGTGGCTTCAGCGTGCGCGCGGGCGGCATTCATCAGCGCCTCACCCACCCCCTGCCGACGCGCCGAAGGGGCCACATACAAATCACTGAGCAACCAGGACGAGCGCAATGCCAGTGACGCATGCAATGGATAAAGCTGGATAAAGCCATGGGCCAGCGACTGCTGATCACGGGCTATCAGCAGGTGTGAATCGCCTTTATGCAGACGCGTCTGCAGGAACTCGCGGATCTCCGAGGCCGGTCGAGGTACCTGATAAAACTCGAGATAACCGGCAAACAAGCGGGTCAGATCGTCCAAATCATCGGTTGTCGCGGTGTAAACCGGCATAAGTCGCCTCCCTGAAGGTCGCATGAGTATAGACAGCCTGAGGTGACCGACGGGTCAGCCATAGCGCCTGATTTTTCCGCACACATCATGTAGTATGCGCCCGCTCGCACTACATGACCCGTGCAGCGCTGTTTCGCACGTCCCAAGCCCAGAGCCGTTCTGATATAGAGTTGAGGCAAGCAATGACTGATCGCGTACAAGTCGGTGGCCTGCAGGTCGCCAAAGTTCTGTTCGACTTCGTCAACAATCAAGCCATTCCAGGCACCGGCATCACCGCCGAGCAGTTCTGGAAGGGTGCCGAAGCCGTTATCAATGATCTGGCTCCGAAAAACCGCGCCCTGCTGGCCAAGCGTGACGCCATTCAGGCACAGATCGACAGCTGGCACCAGGCCCGCGCCGGTCAGGCGCATGACGCCGCGGCCTACAAAGCCTTCCTGCAGGAAATCGGCTATCTGCTGCCGGAACCGGCTGACTTCGCGATCACCACCGAAAACGTCGATGACGAGATCGCCCGCATGGCCGGCCCGCAGCTGGTGGTTCCGGTGATGAACGCGCGCTTTGCCCTGAACGCCTCGAACGCCCGCTGGGGCTCGCTGTATGACGCCCTCTACGGCACCGACGTGATCAGCGAAGAAAACGGCGCCGAGAAGGGCAAGGGCTACAACAAGGTCCGCGGCGACAAGGTGATTGCCTTCGCCCGCGCCTTCCTCGACGAGGCCGCGCCGCTGGCATCCGGCTCACACGTTGACGCCACCGGCTACCGCATTGAAGCCGGCAAACTGCTGGTCAGTCTGAAGAACGGCAGCAGCACCGGCCTGCAGAATGCAGCCCAGCTGATCGGCTTTAACGGTGACAGCGCTGCGCCAACCGGCATCCTGCTCAAGCACAATGGCCTGCATTTCGAAATCCAGATCGATGCCAGCACTCCGGTCGGCCAGACTGATGCCGCCGGTGTCAAAGACGTGCTGATGGAAGCCGCCCTGACCACCATCATGGACTGTGAAGACTCCGTCGCGGCAGTCGACGCCGAAGACAAAGTGGTGATCTACAAGAACTGGCTGGGCCTGATGAAAGGCGACCTGGCGGAAGAAGTCGCCAAGGGCGGCAGCTCCTTCACCCGCACCATGAACCCGGATCGGGTCTACACCGCCGTGGATGGCAGCGCCCTGACCCTGCACGGTCGCAGCCTGCTGTTCGTGCGTAACGTCGGTCATCTGATGACCATCGACGCCATCATCGACAGTCAGGGCTTCGAAGTGCCGGAAGGCATCATGGACGGCCTGGTCACCAGCCTGATCGCCCTGCACAACCTCAAAGGCAACTGCAGTCGCAAGAACAGCCGTACCGGTTCGGTCTACATCGTCAAACCGAAGATGCACGGCCCGGAAGAAGCCGCGTTCACCAATGAACTGTTCGGCCGCGTTGAAGACGTACTGGGCATGCCGCGCAATACCCTGAAAGTCGGCATCATGGACGAAGAGCGGCGCACCACGGTCAACCTCAAGGCGTGCATCAAGGCCGCCAGCGAGCGCGTGGTGTTCATCAACACCGGCTTCCTCGACCGTACCGGTGATGAACTGCACACCTCCATGGAGGCCGGCGCCATGGTGCGCAAGGCGGGCATGAAAGCCGAGAAGTGGATCAATGCCTACGAAAACTGGAACGTCGATATCGGTCTGGCCGCCGGCCTGCAGGGTCGCGCGCAGATCGGCAAAGGCATGTGGGCCATGCCCGACCTGATGGCCGGCATGCTCGAGCAGAAGATCGCTCACCCGCTGGCCGGCGCCAATACCGCCTGGGTGCCGTCACCGACCGCCGCCTCGCTGCATGCCCTGCACTATCACAAGGTCGACGTATTCGCCCGTCAGGCCGAACTGGCCAAGCGTGCACGCGCCTCAGTGGATGACATCCTGACCATTCCGCTGGCGCCCAACACCGACTGGAGCGCCGAGGAAATCCAGAGTGAACTGGACAACAACGCCCAGGGCATTCTCGGTTATGTGGTGCGCTGGATCGACCAGGGTGTTGGCTGCTCGAAAGTGCCAGACATCCACGATGTCGGCCTGATGGAAGACCGCGCCACCCTGCGTATCTCCAGTCAGCACATCGCCAACTGGCTGCGCCATGGCGTGGTCAGCCTGGAACAGGTGATGGAAACCCTCAAGCGCATGGCACCTGTGGTGGATCGGCAGAACGCCAGCGACCCGCTGTACCGTCCGCTGGCGCCGAACTTCGACGACAACATTGCCTTCCAGGCGGCGGTGGAACTGGTGGTTGAAGGGACCAAACAGCCAAACGGTTATACCGAACCGGTACTGCACCGTCGCCGTCGCGAGTTCAAAGCCAGATACGGCTCGAACTGACAGCAAACTGCTGATCGCCTGAACAGTCAGAACTGACTGGCTGAAACAAACGCCCTGCATTGCAGGGCGTTTGCGTTTGAACGCGCCGTCAGTCCAGCTCTACACCGTACTGCCGGTAAAGCGCGTGGACATCTCCTTGCTCGTAAAGCTCTTTGAGCGCATTGCGCAGGCTGTCCAGCACCTCCGGGTCCATCTGCGGGTTGCAGGCCATGTCCTCCATCAGCGTCAGAATCGGTAACACCTCAACCGGCGGGGATTCCCCGGACGCAACGACCGAACGCAGTACAACCGGACTGGTGGCCCACAACGGTGCACGGCCACGCTGCAGCATGGCCCAGCCCAGTGATTCCCTGCTGGCCTGTTCTACAGTGCCGCCAATGCCCTTGAGATACTCACTGGCCGCCGAGCCTTGATGGGTGATCACCGGCACCTTGCCCAGATCGGCAAGGCTGTTCAGCTGCGGGGGGTTGACCGGCAAGGCATACAACCCCACGCGGGAAATCAGCAACGGACCCACCCAGGAGTAGCTCGACTCCTGATCCTGCCGTCGCTCCACCAGCAGCATGCAGCTATCCGGTTCGCGGGCAGCCAGATAGAGGGCCCGCTGGAAAGGCACGAAGTCCAGCCGGTAATCCAGCGCAGCCCTGGCAAACATGAGCCCGGCCAACTCGATAGCCAACCCCTGTGGTACACCATTTTCATCCAGGCTCGCCAGGGGCGGGCGCTGCCACGCATAGAGGTGCACCTGAGCACTCACCGTGACACCGCACAGCAAACCCAGCAGCAGCAGCGCCAGCTTAATCCCACGCACGCAATGACTCCTCATACGGCAGGGTTCGGCCCGGGGGCTTTTCATTCTGCAGCTTCGGATAGGGCGCACCGGGCTTATCCAGCCAGTACGCCTCGCTGCGTTGCGGATTCAGCCGGGGTGAGCAAGTGTGCTGATTATCGGCAATGCGCTCCATATGCTGATCCATCGCCGCCGCCAGTGACTGCAACGCCTTGAGTACCGACTGCTGGCCAGCGATAGCGGGATAGGCATTGCGCCACCAGAGACTGGCCATGCCGGCATAATCCGGCACGTTCGGCCCGGTGGGTGTCCAGCGGCGTGCTGCCGGGCTGCGATAGAACTCCACCAGGCCGCCGAGTTTGGGCGCAGCCGCCTGCAATTCCGGGGTTTCCAGATCAGAGCGGCGAATCGGCGTCAGACCGACCAGCATCTTGCGTAATGAAGCACTCTTGGACACGGTGAATTGCGCATACAGCCAGACCGCCTGCTGATTGACCAGCGGGGTGCTTTTCATCAAGGTCCAGGCGCCCACATCCTGATATCCCGACTTCATGCCATCCTGCCAGTAGGCTCCGCGTGGTGAAGGAGCCACGCGCCAGCGTGGCAGACCCTGCGCATCCAGCATCGGACTGCCCGGCTGCGTGTAGTCGGCGGTAAACGCGGTGTACCAGAAGATCTGCTGGGCAATATGCCCCTGGGCCGCGACGCCGCCCGCCTGGGTGAAGGTCATGGCACGCGCCTCCGGCGGTGCAAAGCGCCGCAGCCAGTCGATATAGCTGTACACGGCGTAAACCGCTGGCGGGCTATCGAGCGCACCACCACGCTGCGTGCTGGCGCCGGCCGGCCGGCAGTTTTCCACGCGGATACCCCAATCATCGACGGGAAGCCCATTGGGCAGGCCGGTATCGGCTACCCCGGCCATGCCCAGCCAGGCATCCGACAGGCGCCAGCCCAGCGAGGGGTCATGGGCGCCATAATCCATGTGCCCATAGACCTGCTGACCATCGATCTGCCGCACATGCACCGTGAAGAATTCGGCGATGTCTTCGTAGGCCGACCAGTTCTGCGGCACTGCCAGATCATAGCCATACAACTTGCGGAACTGCGCTTGCAACTCCGGTCGGGCAAACCAGTCATGCCGGTACCAGTAGAGGTTGGCGAACTGCTGATCGGGTAACTGGTAGAGGTTATTGTCCGGCCCGGTGACAAAAGAGCGCCCCATGAAATCCGCCAGATCCAGCGTGGGCAAGGTGACCGAGCGGCCCTCGGCCTCCATGAACCGGTTCAGCGCCAGCACTTTGCCCTCGCGAAAATGCTGACCGATCAGATCGCTGTCACTGATAAAGGCGTCATACAGATGCAGCCCCAGCTGCGCCTGAGTGCGCAGCTTGTTGACCACATCATCCTCGCCGGTGATCTCGTGAATAACCCGTATACCGGTGAGTTGGCTGAACAACGGCGCCAGCACATTGGCCTCGTACCAGTGGGTCTTGATGTCCTCGGACACCACCCGTACCGTCATGCCCTGAAAGGGTCTGGCCGCCTGGATGAACCAGTCCAGCTCCTGACGCTGCTGCGCCACCGAAAGGCTACTGGGCGTCAACTCGGCCAGGGCGCGCTCAATGGGCTCGGCCGCCCACAGCGAGGTTGGCAAAAGCCAGCAAATCACCCACGCGAATCCCTTGCCCATCAATTACGCACCACAGTTGTCCAGTCCTATTCCCTGAGCATAGCCAGACATGAGGGCGATCGCAGACAGAAACCGCTTATTCGGTTTGATTTATAGTTTTTCTCGATACAGGCAATTCCAGAAATCAATTTCGACAATCGGGCCAAGTAGCCTAGGATTGCCTTCGTCAACTAACCACCCACGAGGATTCACCGATGTCTCTGATCAATACGCAAGTACAGCCGTTCAAAGCCAACGCTTTCCACAACGGCAAGTTCATCGAAGTCACCGAGCAATCCCTGAAGGGCAAGTGGTCGGTACTGATCTTCATGCCGGCCGCCTTCACCTTCAACTGCCCGACTGAAATCGAGGACGCAGCCAACAACTACGCCGAGTTCCAGAAAGCCGGCGCCGAAGTCTACATCGTGACCACCGACACCCATTTCTCGCACAAGGTCTGGCACGAAACCTCCCCAGCGGTAGGCAAGGCCCAGTTCCCGCTGATCGGTGACCCGACTCACGCCCTGACCAACGCCTTCGGCGTGCACATCCCGGAAGAAGGCCTGGCTCTGCGCGGCACTTTCGTGATCAACCCGGAAGGCCTGATCAAGACCGTGGAAATCCACTCCAACGAGATCGCCCGTGACGTCTCCGAGACCCTGCGCAAGCTGAAAGCGGCCCAGTACACCGCCAGCCACCCGGGTGAAGTCTGCCCGGCCAAGTGGAAGGAAGGCGAGAAGACTCTGGCTCCTTCCCTGGACCTGGTCGGCAAGATCTAAGACGTCACGCCGGCTGGTAGGGTGGGAAACTCGCAGAGCGATTTCCCACCGCGGCTAACAGGTGGAAAAGGCTTTCAGCCGTTTTCCACCCTGCGCGCTACCGAGCCAGCCAGCTCGTCAACGCCTCAAGAAGTCCCACAAGGCTTCCTAAGGCGCCCGAACGCCCGGGCGCGATCCGTCCGGGCGTTTGTTTGTCCGCAATTCATCGTCAGAAGGAACCACAGTCATGTTGGAAGCTACGCTCAAATCCCAGTTGCAGGCCTACCTCGAGAAGGTTAATCAGCCATTCGAGATCGTCGCCTCCCTCGATGGCGGCGAGAAATCCACCGAGCTGCTGGAACTGCTCAACGACATCGTCAGCCTGACCGACAAGATAACCTTGAAGACTGACGGCAGCGACACTCGCCGTCCGTCTTTCGCCCTGAACCGTCCGGGCGCCGATATCGGTATCACCTTCGCCGGTATCCCCATGGGTCATGAGTTCACCTCGCTGGTACTGGCCCTGCTGCAGGTCGGCGGTCATCCGTCCAAGCTGGACGCCGAGACCATCGAGCAGATCAAGAGCATCGAAGGCCGTTTCGAGTTCGAAACCTACTTCTCGCTGTCCTGCCAGAACTGCCCGGACGTGGTCCAGGCGCTAAACCTGATGGCCGTGCTCAACCCCAACATCCGCAACGTCTCCATCGACGGCGCACTGTTTCAGGAAGAAGTCGAACGCCGCCAGGTCATGGCCGTACCGAGCGTCTACCTCAACGGCGAGGTGTTTGCTTCCGGCCGCATGGAAGTGAAGGAAATCCTCGCCAAGATCGACACCGGCGCCGCCAACCGCGATGCCGAGAAGATGAGTGCCAAAGAATCCTTTGACGTGCTGGTGATTGGCGGTGGCCCGGCCGGAGCTGCCGCAGCCATCTACGCCGCGCGCAAG
>JACCEA010153995.1_pt1 | contig 16032 bp, 14 predicted proteins | sample 7449851 | NCBI WGS metagenome assembly JACCEA01 (sample SAMN15323453, study PRJNA562643) | freshwater metagenome | isolation source: river surface water | place: USA:Blue River Watershed | collected 2017-08-18 | reverse complement strand
GCACTTCAATATCAAAGAGTACAAGATCATCATCAATGACAAGTCAAAATGCTCAGTCCCAGACCTATGGCATTGTCATGTGTTTTGGAAGTAGGACCTTACTTGCCGTTATTTTTCTGTTCTTCTTATAAGACAAGCTCATGCTGTTCATTGCACACAAAGGACACACGGATACAGAGTACAATATTTCCACAACTAAACTTGCTGGGAAGAACAATATCTTCATTGACAAAGAAAAACCATTTACAAGTGTAAAGGAAAAATGTAGTGAGCTTACAAACATGATAAAAGGAACAGAAACGCTCACCAGTGTCAAATTCAATATTTATTCATTGCCTACAACCATAAAAAGGGTTTTTATAACATACATCACCAAAGAACTGTATTCTTTTAGAAAATACAAAAAAGAGGGTAAGACCGACAAAAACAAACTTACAAAATACTATTTGGAGGACAAATCTATGAACAAGCAGGACATGGAAAGTCTTTTGTATGCGGTAACTTGTGCAAATCTTGCAAGAGACCTTGAAAATGAACCTGCAAATATGATGTCTCCAGAAGTGTTTTGCAATCGTGCAAAAAGTATTTTGCAAAGTAAAGCCAGCATCAATATATTAAAACCAAAAGAAATGGAGAAAGAAGGCCTGAACCTAGTGCTTGCCATTGGTAAGTCATCTGTGCGTCCTCCCCGTTTCTTTGTGGCGGAACACATTACCAACAAGGACAACCCTACTATTTGCATTGTGGGCAAGACGGTTGTCTATGATGCAGGCGGTCTTAACATCAAACTTAAAGGGATGACACCAGAGATGAAGACTGATAAAACAGGTGGGTGTGTGGCTATATCCATATTGAAGTATTTTGCAAAGTATCCATGCAAGTGTAATTTGGTAGTGATATGTCCCGTCGTAGAGAATTTGCTCTCCCAAGATGTCACCAGGCCAGGTGATGTCATCAAAGCACATAACGGCAAAATGGTGGAAATCACTGATACAGACGCAGAAGGTCGTCTTATCTTAGCCGATGCTTTGTCTTTTGCCTCAAAATACAACCCCAAATATATTATTGACTTCGCAACCCTTACTGGCTGGGCAGATACAGTTCATCCTGATTTGAATGCTGTTTGTTGGACAAAGGACATATCATTAGCTTCGATTGTCAATGATGTAGGTGAACACGTGGGTGAAAGAGTCTGGTTCTTGCCACCATGGGATGAATATATGGACATTGCAAAATCTAATATTGCGAATGTGCAAAACAACACTAATAAGATTAGTACAGGTGCATATTTTCCAGTGATGTTTATGCTTCATTTCTTACCAGACAACCTCAAATCCAAGTACATACACTTTGACATCTGTCACAATTGGCGAAACAACCTCGCAAGAGGAAACTGCGTGCAGTTAGGTATCGAATTAATAAGTAGATTATGCAATAAGTAAAAATGAAATGCATATAATCAATATCTATGTAGTCAAGTATAAAATGCAAATCAAACTAATTTCGTTCAACGTGAATGGCATTCGTTCCATCCTCTCTAAAACAAAAGAAGGTGTGAAGCACACATCATTTATTCCCAACAACACCTTATACAGCATAACATCAAGTGAACAACCTGACATTCTTTGTATACAAGAGGTTAGATGCAATGAAAAATTCGATATCAATTCAGTGCTCAAGTACGAGGAGCAAGGATACACCTTGGTAGGACAAAACTGTGCCAAGAACAAGGCGGGCTACTCAGGAGTAATGGTTTTGTCCAAGCTGAAACCATTGTCAGTGGTGTATGATTTTCCTCACCTATCTTCAGATGATTCATCAAACACAGAGGGAAGGTTGATTACAGTTGAATATAGTTCGTTCATTCTTATCAACGCATATGTTCCGAATTCAAAGCCTGATTTGTCAAGACTTGTTTATAGGACAAAAGAATGGGAATTCCACATGCGCAAGCATATTGAAAACATGAAAAAGAAATACAACAAGCCTATTGTTGCTTGCGCTGATTGGAATGTTGCACCACGTGATATTGATGTCCATAATCCCAAGTCCGCCAAAAACAAGCATGGTTTTACTGAAGAAGAGAAAGCTGCGTTCCAACTCTTGCTTAAAGATTGTCATTTAATTGACACGTTTAGGCATCTACATCCCAATACAATTAAATATAGTTGGTGGAGTAACTTTGCAAAATCTCGTGAAAGAAACCTGGGTTGGAGGATTGACAGTTTCCTTGTCTCAAGCACACTTGAAAAGAAAATAAAGGAAGCGGATATACTTACAGAGTATATGGGAAGTGATCATGCACCCGTATCACTTACCATCACTTTATGAAGAAACTGACAGCAAATGGGATACGATGTTTACTTGTGCAGAATCCCAACACAGCAACTAAAGCGTAATCCCTATGGGTAGGTTTGTGTATTCACCACGTTATACAACTCTTGTGCAACCCCTATGCCCTTCAACCTTATGTTTTTCCATGTTTTTGGCATGTTTGCAAAATACTTACCTTTAATACCAAATTCTTCATAGTAGAACTTGCTTTCAGTGACACCTCCTTCTATACGTAGACCGCCTATACCATTCAAGAATATCATGATAAACAAAGCATTTAATGTAATATCATTTCCTTGTTCACCACTTACTCTATTGAAATGACCCCATATCTCACGAATGTTCTCTTCAAAAACTTTCACAAGCCTGTTGTAATATGTTGTTATTTTTGATACATCTGTTTGCATGACAGAAGCATACAGTAGAGACACAATCATATTGTTTAATGGGTCACTGTCATACTTTGAGGTTATACGTTGGGTGTAATATTCAATATTAGTCAATATAGATTGTGTGTCTCGACATGGTTTATTGGGGTCAAAGAACAAGGAGTTGTAGTATGGGAATAGAATGATAAGATGATCAAGAATATCCAAATTCTCAGCATCATATTGATCATCATACATGATCACACCACAATCTCCTTCGCCTTGTAATGTAACAATCTCAAGGTTCAAGTACGTATCAACCCATGTTTTTTTTGGTATGAAGTTTAGCTCATATGATGCTTCAATAATATATTTTAGTGCTAATTTAAACATGTAGGTCGTCATCGCGGGGTTGTAAGATACGCGTTCGCTCATACCAGCAACATTGTATACATTGTATCTTCCTGAATCATCGATTGTTACCAATGAGACTATAAAGTCAGCAACATTCTTCATCATCTGATATCCCTTGTTTGACAGCCATTCTCTATCAAAAGTTACACGATAATAGTTCCATACATTGATTGCTATCAAGGCATTATTGAAAACATGCAAAGGAGATACAACATCCCAATATGTACTCTGATATCCTACCACATCATCTTGGTAAGGAAACTTGCTTCCTTTCAAACCAAAACTTGCAGCCAACTGGGTTGCTTGTTCGAGGTTTCTATACCTATACTCTAATATCGTCTTTGCCATGTCAGGTTTCAGAAACAGCAATATAGGAACCATCCACAAGTCTCCGTCAAAGAACACATTTCCATTGGCGTCCAAGTAAGACAGGTTTAAAGGATTGACTTCTGTGTTCACTCCATCACGAATACACGCAAGAATATTGAACATGCTATAACGTAAATATTGTTTAACTTTCTTGACATCATATAATTCATTCTCTGTGATGCCCACCTTTGGTTCTAGCAATATATCTGAGTTCCACAACTTATTCCAGTATGATAGGTTTTCTGAAGCTAATACAGTGGTTAAAATATCGATGTTTTGTTCCTTGAACGAGATATTCAACAGTATACGTTTGACTTCGTCCAAGGGATCTGGAAAGTCAAAACCAGTCATTTGTGCGCTCAAAATATAGAACCTATAAACTGTATCAGAAGACAAATCTGTCCAACGTATTTTCTGGTAGCAACTTGTGAGGTTGTTGTACACATTAAAACCCAGTTTTTTAGAATTCGTATCATCTGGAAATAAATAACATGACGCGCCTGCAATCTTCACGGGTCTGCCTTCAGTGCCAAGACGATTAAGATTTCCTTCAGCATTCAATATATATAACCCGCTGTCTTCATATACTCTCTCATTGTAGATGACGTTGTTGTTAAAGTTCATTTCATTAATGAAGTTTGCATTGCCACTGATCTCATGATAGATGTCCAGATTGCTCATGTAACTTACAGGCTGGAATTCAATCGTTTGCAAAATACAAAAAGGATACTGTCTTAAGGGAACAAGACGATGGGTAGCCGACACCATAGGCTGTCCGTTGCTGGAAATGTTGAATTTTGTTTCCACTCTGCCCTTGGACATGTCAAGGCTTTGATGGACAAAGTCATACCCGATGTTTGTGTCCGTGTTATGGATAAACTTGACCTTATTCATGTCAAACCCCTGAATAAGATTGTTTTTATACTTGCCTATTTGGTTAAAAGTAAAGTTTGCACTGATATATGTTCTTGTTGTTGATATGTCTGTCATGGAGGTGTAGAAGCCTATCTTTCCGTTGCCTGTCATGGCTCCATTATAGTCTGCCATGTTTGTTTGTATATTGCTAAGGCTGATCAACCAATTATCATCATAATAGAGATTACTCATCTCCTTGTTGTTGCTTACCTTTTTAATTTATTTTTTTACGACGGAAAAGTATGCATTTCCCCAGATATTTTGTAAGATTATTGTAAATGCAAACTACTGTTGTTTCTTCACATGGCAAGAATTGCCCATACAACGTCTCTTCCAAAGTATTTCGGTTGCCACCCAATGTTATTGTTTTCATGAACTGCTATAACACGCCAATAAGTGTGTCATTGCAGTATGATGCACGTTTTTGGGCATTCTTGACCGATGCTAAGCTTCACTTGGCTCTTAAAAAAGAAAAACTGACTGTCAATAATGTGAGCAAACTTCTTGAGGGACTTAAAAAACTAAATGACGTTGACAACAAGATGTGTGTGTTTACTGACAAATGTCCCGATTTAACTTTTACATACGAAAAGAACTCCTTTAGAAGTGGCATCTTTCAATGTCCTGTCTCTGTCGTAGTCAAAGACACTTCCCATCAAGTCCTAGACAGAAAGATTACAAATACAATGTTTACCGACGTTGCAAACAACGCAGATATGAATAAAAAGGACAAGAAATTCACTCGTGCTTGGTTAAAGGTAGACGATGCAGTTATTGATAAACGATATCTGATGACCGCAAAGCCACACAAACATTTCCCTGAAATGAACGGTGTGGATAACGTCTTGTCTAAGATAGTTGACGACGTCAGCAAGTCGGAACCAAACAAAATGCATTTAGTGATAGCATGGGCTTGCCGAGGCGGTAAACCCATGACAATCAAATTACAACAGTACGCACCCAACGACAATCCCTTCCAAACAGCCATCATTGTGTATGACAAGTTGCGAACTTTTATTGAAAATAAAAACAAGAATTAAAATGTACTTTAATTAATGTAATTTATGTCATTTCAATTTCATTCCATTATATTCCAAAATATTTCCAAACATTTCCAAATATTCTATACATTCTCATACTCATACTGATACAAAAGCCTGCAAAAGCATGCTACAGAGTTTTGTCGTGTTTAATGTCTCGCCAGACTTTTGTGCGTATTTAATGTCTCGCCAGACTTTTGTGCGTATTTAATGTCCCGCCAGACTTTTGTGATGTAGGCACTGACCAACCTGATACTGGCATCTACTCACGGTTTTAAATTGAAAATATATTCTGCAACCAAGCAGAATTTTTTTGATGGATGTGCCGCGTTTGACGGACACATCCATACCGTCTCATCTTCATCGATTTGTATCCTTTTTTTTACAAAATTGCCGTTATCTGAAGTTTTTTGTTCACATTTTCCTTAGCGCATGGTGCACATGGTGTATGATAATTTTTATGACATAATGTAAATATGCACTACATTTTGTTCGCATTGTTAATAGCTGTAATCTTGATTTCCGCACTATCGGGCACCAAACATTATGAGTCAAGCGTTGCCGAAACGTTTATGTCTATGACACCTGAGGTGGTGTTCATTGACAAAGACAACCTGAAGAAACACGTTCTTGCATCACCATTCTTTAAAGGGCTCACAGCCATGGATTTGACAGCCAGAAACCAAGCAAGTATTAAACCCGTAGACTATGCTTACCAATACATTGAAGCTTATGTGCCATTCTCCGTGTCTGACAAAGCTAAAATCAACCAGGCTATGGAAAGTATCAAACATCTATTGCAAGACTTTCCAAAACTCCTTGCCGCAAGGTGGAATTTTGTTAAATTGCGGGATGGTATGGAAAACGATTACCCCCATACAATAGGTAATGTCATAGTGTTGAATGACACCGTAATACAAACCGAGTTAAACGATTTTGTAAAAACTCTCATCCATGAGCGGTTCCATATTCTACAACGAATGACACCCTTACAATTTCATAATTTGTACAAACGAATGGGTTTCTCACCTATCAAAGTGCCTACGCGACCTAAATGGATAAGAAACAACCCTGATCTCGATGGTAGTCTTTATATCCATGAAAGTACTGGAACCATCCCTGTTCAATTATATAACAACTCCTCACCGCGCTCCATTGCACAAAGTTTTACCGCTTTGCTCAATGATGATGGCTCAATGAACTCTACTAAACAACCTACAAACCAAATGTTTGGTCTGCCAATGACCTTCTATTGTCAACTTGAGCATCCCGCAGAAATATCAGCGTGCTTGTTAGCTGAACTCATCACAAATTATTCAAATGATGATTTTTCTCAAAACAAAGTGACAAATGAGATTGTGAAGAACACATATAGTTGGCTGCAAAAATACTATTCATAATAATGCCATGCTATTCAGCCACTGCTTCCAAACCCACCATCATCACGAGTCGTCTTCTTGAAGTCGCTCACTTCATACATAGGCAAATGTAAGAACTGACGTGGGATAAGTTGCACAAGCCGTGCAGGAAGTTGAATATTGGGAGCGTCCTTGCAAACCTTTATCAAAGCAACCTTTATGGAACCTGTGTAGCTCGCATCAATGATACCAACAGAGTTGGCAAGGATGTATCCTGTCTTTGACATCGATGACCGTGCAACAAGCTCAAAGTAGTATCCAATAGGTGGTTGCACGGCAATCCCTGTGTCATAGAACTCCACGCCATTTTCAGTTTTAAGATGTTTGATTATTTGAAGGTCATAACCGCTATCGCTTATGTGAGCCTTGTTTGGAATATAGGCATTTTCAATTGTCTTCATAAACTTGCATTTTGGGGTTCCTAAAGCATTGGTTGGTTTCCAGCCATACAGCAGATTTTGATACATGCAAGCATTCGCATTGGACCAATCCTGAGCCTTGCTGTAAAGTTGATGGAGAAAGTCCAATGTGTTGATTCCATAAATCAAATAGTAGTTGTTTTCGGTATGTATGACAGGAACTCGAAATAGTTCAAAGAACTTAGTTTGCAGGAACGTGTCTTTAATTTGAATTTTGCAAACATACGTTCCTTCATTATAGTATTTTTTAATCACACCATGAACATCAAAGTATCCCCTCCAAAAACTCATTCTATCGTCGTTCGACAGTTCAGAATACTTGTTTTGATCATCATTTTCGATGTCTGGATCCCTGCCAAAGAATGTGCCAAGAACATACGCTTGCTCCATGGGTGAATGATGTATTCTATTCTTATATTCTAATCTTTCTTTTTAGTATATCAATCATGCACAAAGGTGGCAAGTATCTTGCATCGGGTACATATGGGTGCACATTTAATCCACATTTGAAGTGTATCAATACACCCAACAAGAAAAACACGGTTGGGAAGGTGTTTGATGACAATAATGAACATGACATAGAGTTGGATGTCATGAATCAAATAAAAAAAGATATAGACCCACTAAATAAATTCACCGTCCCTTTTTATGGCTCTTGCGGCGTTCATTACTATCGTCAATCCGATGAAATTGACAAATGCACTCATTTAGACCAAAACAATCCACAACAATATCAACAACTTTTGTATGGCTATGGAGGACAATCATTATTGACTACGCTTACAAAAGGAGGTAGTATCAAGTCCTTCTTAAACTTACTGCCCAAGTTTATCCCGTTGTTCGAGGGGCTCACAGTATTCAACCAATACAAAATAGTCCATTTAGACATGAAAGCTGCTAATATTCTATACAACAGGTCTAAACTCTATCTCATAGATTTCGGAATAATGCAGAGTGAAAAAGACATATATACAAGCAACAATATGCGCGTGTTACTACATGATTATGTATGGTATCCACCAGAGTTTAAGGCTTACTTATTCAACAAATCAGGTGGGTTCGATAAGTTATTTCAGCGTGTATCTGATAACTTTCAGGGTTCAAATAAAGATATAGCAAATGCTATGACGACGGTTCTCAAAATGAACCTCAAGCATGACCTTGAGGTATTTTTCAAGGACAATTTACCAAAAAAAGAATACAAGAAATTCGCGTCAAAGATCGATGTATATGCCTTGGGAATGTTGTTGTTGAAATTGTATTTGTGGAGTGGGTTGCACAAAAAACAATATAAAAGAGCAACACCAAAAATCATAATTAGAGAACGACTGGTCACTTTGCTCAAGGGGATGCTTCATTTTGACCCAAGAAAGCGCCACAGCCCACAAGAAGCTTTAAACCAATTCAGGCTACTTTGTGCCTACCTATAATGACTAAAGGGCAGTCTTCCTACACACAGGACAACTGACGTTTCCACGCTTTAACCATTCGCTCAATCCTCTACACCTATTGTTGCACCAGTGAAAATTATGGTTGCACCTTGTATTGATGACTATGTCACATGACTTGAACACTTCATTACACAAAGGACACTCATCCAAGGAAGTCAACAGATCTAATTTCTTTTTGTCATGAAATACACGACATGCTTGTGGTCGTATGTGATAAGTTAACCACAGATTGATATTCCATGTTTGGTCTCCATACAGCAAGTCATCCATTATCCATCCACGTTGTATCATTCCTTGTGCTCTATCAATAAGTAACCTCAATTTTTCCACGGTTCTACATGCAGTGGAATCCAGCAGTGTAAATTTCCGCGAGCTGATGCGCCGTCTGATATGTCCTATCTTGTCAACAAACTTATCGAGACATATATAGTTTGATTTCAGGAATACTGAGGATGCATTTTCTGCCAGAAGATGAACGTCGAAATCACATGGTAGTTTTGCCCATTCAAGGGAAGATTGATAACAAACTTCTAGAATGACTTTTGCGTCTGTGCTGTGTTTTGGCTTTACAACAAATTGTTTGTTGATACCCATGTGTTCGTTAAACTGTATAGGAAAAGATTCAACATCAAAGTTAAGATTGAGTACTTGCATGAAAACACTGAATAAGTACACATCAATCCTGCAATGCATGGTTATAGATTGAGATAGATTTGGATGTCCTGATAGTGAGGGAATGCAACATGGTAAGATATCTTTGTCGTCAATAGTAAGAATGTTACCGTACACATCTCCATTAAACGCCTTGATGTTTTGTTTGAGGATGTCAATCAAATTCATCAGAACCTCATGATTGTGTTCCGCCATGTTCTTAAAAAGAAACATTTTACTTAAATGTAAAACGAGTTTCAATTTCATGACAAAGTTTATTTTGGTGGTGTTGAGATTTTTCTACAGGTGGTGTTTCAGGTGCAGACCCAACTATATACAAATGAAAGCGTTGCCACTTTAATCATAAAAACACTTTTGTAAACTACGAATGTTTTTGTGTCCATGACTTCAAGTGTGTCAAGTCCTGTTGACTGCGGTCTGAACATAACGTCTTACTTTGTTTTTCTAACAACGGTATGATCTCTTTCTTGGTATTTGGAATTGGAGATATACCTGCAACTCTTGCCATCATTTTAGAGTGTTTATACATTAAACTTGGGACACTCTAATTACCTGAACTCGCTTACCAAGTTTTGTATTTGCGAGACAACAAGCCGACAATGCCAAAATAGATGTTTGACGGTGTTGAATATCATGCTAACTTTTGGTGTTTCTGTTTTCATATACTATGCTATTTCTAGTTCCTCGCATTAGACCCGCGACACTTTGTCTCCACAATGTGTTCTTGCGAAATATTGTTTTCGGCGATCTCCTTGACCTTTGCAAACTCTGCGTTTAACCGTTTCATCTCTTCAGAGTGTGTATCCTTTATTGTTTTGATTTTAATGCTCATCTCATCGATACTGTTCAATAACAATTGGATGTATGGTGTGGATTTATTCTTGCAATCCAAGTATGCTTGACCTTTGACGTGCCCACACACTTGTTTCAACTCATCTTTGACTTGTTCCATTTTGGTCTCCTTGAAAATTGCAAAACTTTCATCAAGTTGCTTGATGACGTTCCTAAGGGACGCAACGTTGGAATCATGTTCTTCTTTCAACTTCATTATGTCAGCAACAGGTTTAAGGCTCAAAGGGACTGTGACCAACGAAACACGTGGTTGAGCAAATTCTCTTGCATCGTTCCCTCTATCCAAGAAACTTATTTGTCCATTTATTTTTTCGTAAAACAGGTCCTTACCTTCTTCGGTAAATGCACCAGTATTCTCATCTAAGAACACTTGCTGAAATTCATCAAAGGATACAGGGAGTTTGTCATTGCTATCTTGTAGTAGGTTTAAGAGTTTTATCAGTTCCATTGGGTCACTTGTGTAAGGTGTTGCGCTCATCAACAATAACTTCACTGATTCTTTGCCAGACACCCTATATGAATTCTGTAACGCAGCACTGAGCTTCTTCATATCAGGCTTTTCGGCAGGTAACAAGTCTGAGCCTCCATACAGTTTGTGTGCCTCATCAATGATCAACAATGTCTTGCGTAGTGGATCTTCTCTACCATTCTTCTTGACCAAGTCATCAAGGATCTTGTTATTGCCTGCTACCAAGTTGGTAAATTGCTTATAAGACATTGGTCTGATAGACCAACTCTTTGACAATAAACGCATTTTGTCGGGCAATTTCTGTGGAAACTTGACACCTTTCAAAATCTTCTCTTGCATGTGTAAACTGCAAACAGTGTCAAACATGTTTTTCCAGATATCATCTTTGAGAGTTGTTCGTGTCACCCACAATATAGTCCAACCTTCCTTTTCAAAGGAAGAAGTTGCAGTGGCTATGGCGGTACATGTCTTACCAACACCCACTGAGTGAAACAACAACATTCCTTTGTAGGGGTTGTCAGGTGTGAAATAGTGTCTAATAAAGTTTTGCGTTGGAGTGAATGTTGCAACTACACTTTTATTAGCACCTTGATTGAGTTCTTGTAGTTTGAACTCATCAGTTCTCTTGATCTCATCCTCCATCTCTTTTAAAACATTCTCTGCACTTGGTATGTTTTCGCTCGCACCACCTTTGGCAACGCACATGTTCTCCAGCTCTACCTTTGGCCAAGTGAATATGCCATAATTATCTACAATAAAATCTCTTGTTGAGTTGAAAGGCATCTTTTCGGTCATACGTGGAACACTGGACATTAGATATTCGAAGTGCTTTTCTTTGTTCTCTGCTTTATCATGGGTTGTAACAACATCATTACCCGTGTCTTCGTTGCTTTGTGCGTCTTCGATTGTTTTTAACGTGTTTTGGTGCAATGGTGCATTGCTACCATGTTGCGGTATGCGGCGGTGAAAGCTCGTGGGACGAGATGTAGGATGTGCAAGAACCTCACGGACTTCGGGCGCATTTATTATGCGTTTCTTTGCTGTCTGCGATGAAAATGCATATATGAATTTCAGGAAGTGTAACCTTAGCGAACTGTTCAATTGCATATGAACCTTGTTCTCTATAGCCTTCACCAATACGTGTGAGTATCTGTGGATGAACCGTGCTTGATTGGTGAAAGCGCGCCTCATAGCATTGCAGAATGCTCTATTTGTGCGTAATAAGGCACAAAAGTGTTGTCTTGGTTTCTTCAATCGTTTGACAGGAAGTGGAGCTCCAATGGCAATTGCAACAGAGACAAACAGGGGCAAACTCACAGGAACATACTTACTGGGGCGATTTATGCTACATGGGCGATCGCAGAACACCTCATCTCCAAGTTTAGGAGGTGTTGGTTTTGTCCTGGCGCCTCCCCGCAAATCAATAATGTTCCTATTGAGAGGATAATCAACTGCGCCATACACAACATTTTGTTCCAACTGTTTGGCAAAGTTGATCTTTTTGAAGTTTATGTTGGTGTTCTTGAGGTATAGATCAAACAACGTCTCAGCATCATCTAACTTTCCTTTTATGCGTTCAGGAATGAGAACATCATAAATATATACATTGAGTGTCCATCCATAGCTTGGATGAAACTCAAGTCCAGCTTGCCCACATTTACGTGTTGCACGACCAATAGCTTGTTTGAGATCCGCTTCATTCGTTTGTGGCTCGAATATGTGAACATATTTCACATCAAACAAATCAATACCTTCTTTGAAACCCCCGTCTGCCACCATTATTCTTATCAGATCTCCTTGGATGTTGTCTGGCCTCCTGTTGTATTTTTCCAGCATACCCTTCTTCGTAGAAACAGGAAGCGTCTGCTCATATAAAGTTGTACTGCACAGGTAGCCAATATTCATTCCCCGAGTTCGTAGTAGTTCGTCATCCGTTTTCAGTTTCAATGTCTTATCATAACACAAATTCAGTCCAGAAGCAAGTAACCCACCAACAACAACTCTTGCACCATAACCTCCCGCTTTTACTTCTGAAAAGATGAAATGCTTGAAGGTCTTTCCATGATACTTAATATCTGCATCATCAAGTTCCCTTATTTTGTTTATCATCTCAAGTAGCTTTGGTGATGCAGTTGGTAAATCTTGAAGAAACTTTTCTGCATTAAATGTCTCTTTGTCAAACTTGTGCTCTTTCTCCAAAGAGCTCCAGTTCGCTACTCTTCTCAAGCAACTGGCATCAAACATGTTTTACTTTATAATATAATATAATACAGAAATGCACTTAAACAATCAATACTTACTTAGACACAATGGTTGATCTATATGATTTGCAGTTTGCCATGAACAAGTCCGTTCTCCAAATCAACCAAGTCATTTTAGAAAAGTTTGTGACATTCTTATCTCAAAAAGGCATACATGTTGACAATACTACAGTGAGTGAATTCCAGCAACAACTTCCACGAAGCTACTTTCAGCTTGCCAATAACTCGAGTAGGAAAAAAGATGCAAAGTCGCAACGGACACCCAACAGCTACAATATGTTCATTAGAGATAAAATGAGAGAAATAAAGCTTCTACAACCAACTCTTACTGGGAAGGATTTGTTGCGACAAGCCACTCAAGAGTGGAATAAGTACAAACTCCAAAAAAATAATGTTCCTTTAACTCAAGATAAAGAAGATGTCTGAGTTTGTTTTATTTTTCTTTGATTTAACAAACAATATTAAGTTATATCATTGGACAACATCATCGTTCGCAAGACACAAAGCGAGTGATGAACTGTTTTCTTCCATCACAGAATTATCAGATCAATTTATGGAAGTATATATGGGTAAATATGGAAGACCAAAAGTTACAGACAGAGACAGATTGACTATCAGGTCATTAAATGATAAAACTGCCGTTGAATACATTAAATCAGCGTGTAAATTACTCAAAGATGACTTGTCAAAACTTTTGAAAGACACGGATGTAGATTTATTCAACATTCGGGATGAACTCCTTGCCAAGTTAAATCAAACTCTTTATCTATTCTCATTGCACTAATGCCCATTACAAGAATACAGTCTTAACTGCCTCCAACATACCAGGGTGTTTACATACTCGGTAATGCACATGTGGTTCAAGTGTTTTGAAACCCACCCGATAACCAGACGGTTTTCTAAACTTCAGTACAGCAATTCCATTTACATCAGAACGAACAACACCTGCATTGGAGAATTCATCATATGCGACCCATGGGTTCTTCATTATCTCATCATGAGTATCCGCAGCCCAATACACTACATTTGTTTTTGGAGGCACTTGCACTTTGACTTGTGTATTTGCATTAGTTGGTTCCTTTTCAACCATGGAGCCACATGGAAATGCTGTATCTCCTAAGAAGGGAAGATAGTAGTTCCTTGAAAAAACATGAACGATAGCACTAAGTCCTACCACTCCATAAACAAATGGTTCTAAAGAGCCAAATGTGTATTTTGCAAGCCATTCTACCAAGTTGAAGCCAAAAGCAACAAGACCCCAATTCAATGCACCCACAACAATGAAAAGGAGTGTGACCATCTCAACTTTCTTCCTCAGAAAAAAGGTGTCCATTCTATTTATTGTTATTTTGAGAAAAAATTATTCTATAGCAACTAACCGAATACCATGTTCCGAATCCTTGCGTATGGGCAAAATGTATTCAATGTTGCGTTGTAATTCTGGCACCTTTATGACACCAGAGAAGCCAGACAACAGTTTAGGTTTCTTATACTCATTTAGAATGTTGAGTAGTTCTTGGATACCATCAAATCCAGAATAGAATTGTCCTTCATCATCAGTTCCAATAAGATGCACTTCTTGTAACTTTGTGATTGTTTCCGCTACAATTTGTGCTCGTTCTTCTTGTGTCTTGAATTGTTTCTCTTTTTTGCTCTTTGTTTTTTTAGCGTTTGCACGTTTCATGTTATGTGTCCTATTTGTTTATGATATTGTTTGACACCAATATAAACACATCACAAAAAAATTACTCATATGATGGAACGTCCAAATGGCAATTGATAGGCTGGATATCATAATGGGTGTTCAACTTGACATTACAACAATGATTTTATTTATGTATGAAGATACTGGTCATGAATAAATCAATCTTGTCTTTGCTCCATGCACATGATCCACTTACACTTGTTTTTGACTTTGAAGTTTGGTCACATGTATTGAACTCATAACAGATTAGGCATACATTTTCTTTTGTATAACCTTTTAGGGGATCTAATCTCTCTAAGCTGATCGTCCAGTTAGTTTCATAAGATAATCCAAATCTTAAAGGAATGCCTGAATATGCGCATAAACCTAGTTGATTATTATACAATTCAATCAAGTATTCCAAGTCGATATCGAAGTCATATTTTCTTTCGCTACTTTTCTTTTTGTTGTTATTTCTAGCATCTTTCAAAATACATAACAATGATGATCTTGGATCTATTCTTCGTACTTTATCTGCAATTTGAATACATTCTTTACATCCAATCGATATGTTTTTGTTGAAGCAGGTTGATGGTTTTTTAGTATTGCACTTGTTGCATGTAATGTACTCATTGCCATCTATTGTTTCATAAGATGTTTTGAAACTTGTTTGTTTACGTATGAAACTGAAATCAACAGGCTCAAAGTTATGCTTTTTGTTGATTAACAGTATAAGTTCATCAATTTTAGTGTGTTTCCATTGGAGCTTATGTTGAAATTCTTGACAGCATAAGACAATATTATTTTTTACATAACCAAGATGTGGATCTTTACGTTCTAAACTGCACTCCCAGTCATGATTGGTCATAGTGATCATTGGAATATGTGAATAATAACATAAACCATTTTGTTCATTCCATTTTTCATAAATATCACTGATGGTAATGGTGTGTTTGCTTGCATCATTCAGTCTATTTTTTGAACTTGTACGTGAACTTTTCAATAATTTGACAAAAAATCCATGTTTAGTGTTGACATATTCTTTGGTATCTCGATAACAACATGATTTACATTTATTAACATTTGTATCGCGGGTTTTATAATACTCCTTAATATCCTTTTCTATACCACAATCTGAACAGATTTTTGTTTTTGACATTGTGCAATGTGATACAAAGTTATGAAAAAGACTCAATTTTGTAAATGGGTTGCTATTGTTTTATATGATAATTTTACTTTAGTTTGTTTGTTATATAAATCATTTGTTTTATCTTATTGAACAATGACAACAAAGTTGCAATTGCCTCCAAAAGATTGTATTACAGTGTATTGTGATGAGGTTGGACGAGGTTCTCTGGTTTGCGAT
>JACCEA012404802.1_pt1 | contig 16047 bp, 12 predicted proteins | sample 7449851 | NCBI WGS metagenome assembly JACCEA01 (sample SAMN15323453, study PRJNA562643) | freshwater metagenome | isolation source: river surface water | place: USA:Blue River Watershed | collected 2017-08-18 | reverse complement strand
ATAATATTATATATTATTATAATTTTAAATTATAATTTTACTAATTATTTATATAAAATTATAATATGTTAGCTGTTTACTTTTAATTTTTTTATAAAAGATAAGGTTTTTCATAAAAATTTGAGAGGGTAAAATTTTTCCTCATCTTTTTTGTGCATATACTGGCTATTATTTTTTTATATAAAAAACAATATTTTTTACTAATTTTTAAAATTTTAGACACAATTTGAAGTTATAAAATTCGTCCACACACAAAGTTTCTAAAAATATGTGTGTGGAAAATCGCGCACGCGTTAGAAAGTTAATAAGAGTACAAATTCTTGAACTTCCTGAACTATTAAAAGTATTATAGTATAATAAAATTATAAATATTATGATAATTTTATTAAAATTACTATTTTGAAAATTTTTCCCGAACTTTTTGAAAAATTAAATTAAAAAATATTTTTTATATATTTCATTCATTTATTTTAAACACTTATCAAATTTTTCTTCTAATGTTTCATATACACACTTATATGTATTACAAATTTTCTTTTTCCCATCTATATAAATTCCATAGTGATAACCAATTTTAATATTATCTTTATCATATATAATTTTAAATCCTTTTGGTATACCATTAATTAATTTTAAAAGAGGATATTTAATTACATCATAATTTTCAATAAATAAATTATCTTTATTTTTTATTTCTAATTTTTTAATATGCAATTTTGCACTTAATAAATTATTATAATTACCACTATTTTTAGTAAATTCTTTTTTAGGGTAAGAAATACCATTATTATCTTTAAAACCATCGACATAATAACCAATAGTTTGACTATTATTTAATATATTGGATATATGTATTCTGGTAAAGATTCTTTTATTTTATTTTTTAATGTTTCATTTTCGTTAATTTTTTTCTGTTTTACAACTTCTTCCTCAATATAATTGTATTTTTTGTTTAATTCCTCAAGAAAATTTATAGCTAAAATATATGTTGATTCTGGGTCTGAAACACATTGAAATTTTTTTGTTATAAACTCTTTTTTTGTAATACTTATAGGAAAAGGTCCGACGCCATAACCAATATGTTTACCATTTGATCTGTTTTTATAAATATATTTCGGTAGATTATTGTCTTCTTCGTTTTTTCTTTTCATATATGATACTCTTCTTCCAATTAAACTTTTTCTATTATTTTCTACTGCTGATGCAGATTTTTTCTTTCCTTTACATGCTTTTGATAATTTTTCTCTTGTTTCATCTGAAACTTCTTGGCTTGCTTTTCCACCAGTTGTTAAATTATAACCATTTGGAGCTAAAGTATTTAATTTTTTTATATAATGTTGTTCTTTTTCATTTAATTTATCAATTGATACATTATATTCTAATATACTTAATTTGAAATTATCTTTTCCATATTTTCTTATTGCTCCGTCAATTGCGGTACAATATTTTCTATTTGACATTGCGTCACTTACATGTGATTTGTATCTTCCTTCTGCACAAAACAATCTATTACCTGAATGATAATTTTTTGTTTGACCGATATACAATTTTTCAGTCTCTATATTTTTAATTTGATAAATCTGTCCATGTCCATATAATGGTTCTGGAATATCATTTACTTCCATAATAATTAACTAAATATTCAAAACTTTAAATATTTTAAAAAATTAAAAAATAAAAAATCACTTAATAATATGATATTACTAATTAATATACACGATGAATAACCAATATAAATTTAATTGCGATAATTGCGATTATCATACCAATCATAAATCATCATGGGATAAACATATATCAACTGAATTACATCTTACAGGTAAAAGAAAAACAAGAATTGATAAAATAGATGAACATAAATGTAGTGAATGTGATTTTAAAACTAGAAATATATTTAACTTAAAACACCATATTTTAAATGAACATTCTAAGAAAGAAGAACGCGAAAATGGTTTTAAATTTTATTGTAAATATTGTGATTCTGGTACATTTTCAAAAAATATATATGATACGCACATAAATTCAAAAAGACATAAAAATATTGTAATTCGTAATAGTTAAAATAATTTTAAATTAATTATTTTACATAATCAAATTAAGCAGTGTTATTTCCTCTATTGGCCAGGAATGCATGTTGATTTTTTTTTAGACAGAGGCAGCCACTCGATTGCCATGAATTATTACAGGTTAGTGGGCTAGCGGCGAACTCATCTTCACGTCCGCAGACTAAAGGGTCCTTAGGAAGTTTATGAGGTGTGGGGTATTGGGCAGAGCAGCAAGAGGGAGAACATAAATTGTAGTGTAAGCCCATGTTACCACCTTCACCATCATCGAGGTCGTCTGCTAAACCATAATTACCACCCCAAGCAGGCATTACATCTTTTTGGGGGATAAAACCAGAACCAGCCATTATAGTTCTAGTATCAGGGTTGAAGTGAGGAGGATTAATTACAATATCTCTTTGGGTTTCATTAAGTTCATTTGGCATTACAGCAGGAACACGTGCTTCTTGAACTATTTTTTTGCTGTTGGCGAAACCTTCAGCCCAGAAACATCTATAAAGAACGTATACAACAACTGCAACTACAACAACAGTTATGGCGCAATTTAAAGTAAAGTTTTTGGAACAATCATTAAACTTTTCCATATTTTATTATATATTTTATAAAAATAAAAAAAAAATTTATATGGAAAATTATTTTAAATTCTTTCTTTTACATAAACGGGTAAATAAATATTATCAACAAACCAATTATCATTTTTATCTTTAATTCTAGGAAAATAATCTATTTGTATATCATATTTATTAAGTGTTTGGTTATATTCATCAATAAAATTCATATCTTGTGCTATTTCATTATAAAACTTATTTAAATTAATTTTTGTACCATATTTCTTAATTGCTTTATCTTGTATTTTAAAATGTACTTTTGATAATTCTTTAATTAATTCATCTTCATCATCAATTCTAATATTATCTTTATTAAAATTTTTCTTTCTAATATTATACAATCCTTCGGGAGCTACTACAATACTTCCTTGAGTTTTACCCAAATTATAATGATACAAAAAATGTAATATATCACTTACACTAGGAAATTCATATAAAATACCTTGAACAGCTCTCGAACCAGGATTAGGAGTAGGTGGATGTGTGTGAAATATATATTCAAAATCAAGAGATTCTTTAATACTTTTTGGCATAAATATTTCATCATCGCCTTCATCAACTCTAGTTGTTTTAGCTGAAATTATTACTTTATCTAATCCATGTTGGTCAAAATCAAGTAAACCCATATGTTCTGAATATTTCAAATTAGTTAAATCATTAGGTAAAGAGTACTTTTTTTTAAATCCACCATGAACCATTAGAGCATCAAAAATTAAAATCTGATTTCTATTTACTTTTAAATATTTAATATCATCAATCATATACTCAGAACCATCAACTTTTAAAACTTCAAAATCTGTTATTTTATTTTTCTTTCTATCATCAAATTGATATATAAAATCCATAAATTCATTCGAAGGTTTAATATTATGGTCAAGTATATAATGTACTAAAGAATTTTTCCAAATAATATTTTCTAATAAGAAATGTCCAGTTCCTACAATTACTGTCTCATCATTTAATTTATTTTTATGACACAACAAACATTTTTCACTTTTATCAAAATCAAAAAATCTTTTATTAGATAATAAAAATCTTTCTATTTTAGTTAACCTATCTAAAAATTGTTCTTTGTCTGTCCAAAATTTACCTTCTTTTGGCATAGGATACAAATTATCTAAATCATCTTTTCGTAAATCATCTTTATCAAATCTCCAATATGATTCGAGTTTAATAATTTTATTATTTTCTTTTTTAAGAATATTCATAATTATAATATATTTATAATATAATTATTAGAGAAATATTATATTATACTAACTGATTTATTTCAGTTAAAATAATATATTCTTCTAAATTATCATCAAAATTTATATTTTTTTTTACAATCCAAATTTTTTTTGAATAATACAAACACATTTGTAAAAATACATCAAGATTAGAACTATTAATTTTTTTTATATCAATACTTTTACTTATTTTTTTAGAAAGAACAGACAAATACTTTTCAATATATGGATTATCATGTGCCCATACCCATTTATTTTCTTTTTTATTAAAATAACCTAATATATCATATTTTCCAATTAAAATTTTATTTTGATTTTCAAAGATTGCACAATTTTTAGAATTATACATATCATCAAATAATACTACAAAAGTTTGAGAGATATCATTAATTTTATTATTTGTTAATTTAGATATATCTTCTTTTTTTTTATTATAATGATTCAAATATTTAGACATAAAAAATTATTGATATTATAATATTAAAGTAGATAAAAAATAAAATATAGAATAATAATATTATGAACAAATATAATTCAATAGATAAAGAAAATGTTTGGATAAGAGTAGAAAAAAAAAATAAAATTAAAATAAATAATAATCCACCTGATATTTTTGAAGAAAACCAAAATAAAAAAAAAATTTTATGTAATAATTATTTAAAAGGAGAAATCTGTCAATATGCAGATAAATGTTTATATGCACACTCTATATCTGAACAAAAAATGGACTATATGAGAAAGAAAGCATACGATATTATCCAGAATGAATTTGACTTATCATATTTAGATTTGTCAAATAAAACAGATGAAGATTCTGCAGAATTACAGAAACATTTATATATACTAACAAAAGTTTGCCCAGAATGTATAAATAGAAAATGTGCTGGAGGAGTTAATTGTAAATTTGGAGTATATTTACCAAGCTTGCAAATTTGTTATGAAGATATGTTCAGTGGCAAGTGTATTAATAAAGAATGTAAAAAAGTTCATTTAACTAAAAGAGGATTTAATCCTATAAATAAAAATAAAAAATTCGATGATTATAAGAAACAAAAAAAGAGAATAACAAATATTTCTATACCAAAAGGAATAGAAATTACTGATGATTTCTTCTTATCTGATAATTTTAAGAACTTATTAGTAGAATCAGATTTAAATATAGATGATATTTCATCAGTAGATTCATCTTTAAGTGGGTCAATTTTTGACTAAAACTTATGCGCTAAAAAAATGATTTTTTATTTAATTAATACATTTAAATAAAAAAATATAAATATTCTTAAATGGAAATATTAGAATTTAATGATAAAAATACATCTTCGTGGTTAGATAAATTTAAACCTATGAGAATTAATGAAATAGTTGGGAATTATAAAGCTATTAACCAAATTATTCAATGGGTTAAGAGTTTTGATAAAAATAGAAATGAATTTTTTGAAAAACAGAAATTATTAAATATAAGTAAAGCGAATAAGAAAAAAAAGAGCAAAAAAGACAAAGCCACAAAAGATAGCGAAAATCAAGAAACAGTTGAAACAGTAGAAGAAGTAGAAAATGAAGATAATTTAGATGAAGCTGAAGAAGAGACGAATGCTATACCGATATTTAAGGGTACTTTTAATAATGATAAAAGTTCATGCCTTCTTGTTACAGGTAATCACGGTGTAGGTAAAACTTGTTCAGTATATGCAATATTAAATGAACTTGGTTTTACTATTCAAGTTGTAAATTTTTCTCGAATTAAAACTAATAGTAATATTAAAGATATTATAGATAGAGTCTCTAATAAAAATAGTATTATAAATAATATGTTTAATAAGAAGAATGAAAAGATGGTGATTGTAATCGATGAATTAGAATCTTTAGCTTCACCAACAGAAAAGGCATGTATTACTGCACTTATTAAAAATAATGAACAATATTGGACACAGCCAATAATATTTATATCTAATAATCAACATAATAAATTATTAGGAGATATTAAAAAGATATCATACGAAATTAAATTTTGGCAACCTTATCCTGAAGATATTTCTGTTCTATTAAAGAGAATATGTTCAAAAACACATATGAAACTAGAAAATGATAATGTTATGATTACTATTATAGATTATTGCCAGAAAGATTTAAGAAGATTAATTATGATTCTTCAAGATATTAAGACTATATATGGCGATTCTATAATTACAGAAGACATAATTGTTGAATATTTTAAAACAGCAAAAAAGAAAGATACTGATTTTGACTTATTTAAAGCAACTAAAAATTTATTATTTAATTATGATGGTATTGAAGATTCTCTAAGATATTATGAAATAGATAAAACAGCAATTCCTCTAATGACACAGCAAAACTATATTAATTGTATAAATGAATTTACAAAAAATAGTAATGATACTGAAAAAGATAAATTAAAGTTAGCTGGAAAATTATCTAATTTAATATCAAAAGCGGATATTATAGAAAATTTTATTCATAGTGAAATGAGCTGGGATATTAATATAGCACATGCATATTATAGTAGTATTAAACCATCATATTTATTAGATAAATATTTAATTAAAAGTAGAAATACAAATATAGTATATCCATTAGATTTAAATAAATATTCTATAAAAAGAATAAATAAAATTAATATTGATAATGTAAATAAGGTTTTTAGTAATATGGATATTGAAGATTATATATATGTAAATCAAATTATTCGTGAACAAATAAATGATAATAAGTTTAAAGATTGTATAGAAAACTTTAAAGATTATAAAGATTTTAAAGTAGAAACTTTAGAGAGATTATTAAAAGTAGATAAAATAAAATGTTCAAAGACAAATCTTAAATCTAAAGAGAAAAAAGAAATTTCAAATTATTTAAATAATAAAGTTTTACCGATTAAAATAGAAAAAAAACCAAAAGTTAAAGAAAATATCGCAACTAAAAAGTAATACACTTGAATATTTATTTTATTCTGATTAAAAAATGAAATTTAAAAAATATATAGTTTTTTTTAAATTCAATAAAAATTAAAAAATATAAGTAAAATTTTTTTATGAATATTATAATATATACCAATGTCAAACGACTCTAGAGGTTATCAAGGGAATACTAACGAAGGTAAGGGTGTTGATGTCAGCAGACTTATCAAAGAAAATGCAACTGATGCAGAAGTCTTAGCTGCTTTAAGAAGCAAATATCCTAATGACACAGAATTAGTCACTAAACTCTATTCTGAATACTCTGAAAAGATGTCCAAAATCAAACGTAAGGCACAAAAGTTCGCCACTTTAATCCTTACTAAATACAGCCACCTTGGCCCCAAAAGAATCTTAGAAAAGGCCAAAAAATACAAGAAAAAGTACGATTTCTCTGATGATGAATTCAATGCATTCTTAAACATTGCTTTATCTGATAAATCTTTCTCTTCTTATGGTGCTCAAATCCCCAACACTAACTTATCCAGAACTCTCGGTCACACTGTTGATGTTCCTGGAAAAATGAATGTTAAATCCAGCGAATTAGATGTTTTACAAGACATCCTCAGAATGCACCAAGCTAACAGTGCATTACACTCTCAAGTAGTTATCCAAGCTTTAACTTACAAAGATACTGAAGAATGCAAAATCGTCATAGCCAAAGATGCTAAAGATGTTTTTGACCCCAGAAAAGATAATATGTACTCTCACGTACACCCTGTTGTCTTTGCTCTCTTTGCTCCTAAAGTAAAAGACTTAGAAGACAGAATGTTATTAGGTTCTATCTCTAGCGTAGTTGCTGCTAGATACAACGGAACTCAATTCAAAAACTTAAACGACTGGCTCTTATACAATGACCTCATCTCTGACCCTAATGAAGTTGTATGCGGTTCTCAAAAAGACTCTACTCTTGTTGACTTAAGAAACAGAGTCAAAGTACAAACTGAACTCTGGAAAGCTGTCAAAGACCTCAGACAAGGCAGACTCTATGCTCCTGATGCTACTGAATTCTTAGTATCCCTCAAAGGATGCAGAAACAGCTTATACGATTCTCCTGATTATGCCTTTGTTGAAGATGAAGGTTCTATCTTAAGAAGATTATTCAGTGTTTTCTCTTACAGACCTACAGTTGTAGCTGTCAAAAACTTAGCCCAAACTTCTTACTTCAGCGTTGGTGCACCAATCAATACTTTAGCTATGGACCAAGTAACAACTGTACCTATCATCAATATCAGAACACCTGCAACTTATAATGCACAATTTGAACCTGCTATCAATCTAAGCGAAGCTTTAACTCAACCAGATTTCTATGTTGAAAATAAAGTAATTGTACCTAAACAAAAATCAATCGTTTACTCCAGAAATGTTGTATTCTTCTACATTAACAGAAGAACATATTCTGTTGAACATCAAAAACTTGTAAACCCCACAATGTTTGCTTACAATGCTTTACCTTTATCTATTTCTGGTTATGAATCAATTTCTAAAAATAAAGCCAATTTAGGTGAAGTAACTATTGGTTCTGACAGATACAACCTTAAATCTGCTGTTTGCGTTAAAACACAATCTTTAGAAGGAATTTCTGCGCCTGCAGTCGCTGGTTACACTGCACCAAGTGGTCCTAAAGATTTCATTGTCGGCAGCATGGCCTATGTAAATTGCGCTGGTTCTGGTTTCAGACCAGGTGATGCTTTTGATTTTGGTGAAAATGCATATTCTTATGCTACTAGACGTAATGCTGTTGTTGGTGATGTACCAGTCCTAGCATCTGGGGGTGGTATTATGTATTGCCCAACTGGCTTCGAAGGTTTAGTTGGTCCCCAAATTACTCCTATCAAAGCAGCTACTGCAGCAGATGAATTAGAAATCCAAAAGACTGTAACAGTTGCTATGTACGTTAAAACTGCTTAAATTTATTGATAATACTTTATAAAATATTTATTATTAAAATATATTAATTTATATATTTTAAAATTAAAATCCCCAAGAAGAAGTTAAAGCTGGCAAAGTTCTACGACCGGCATTATTTACATTCATTGGTCTAGGTATTGGTTTAATAGGTTCATTAATTTCTTTAATGTATGCATAAGACTGTTTAATTTCAGTTATCATATCAGGTACAATATATTCAATAGTCCTTTTATTAAGTTCTTTAATTTGATGGACTATTTTAATTGGTAAAAATCTAGCGTGTTCCATAAATACTGCTCTCATTACTATTAATAAGTCAGATTCATCTTGATCTTCATCTAATCTAAATTGACCTTTTGTTTTTTCATAAATAGTTTTACGAATCATTTTTTGGATTCTATTAATATTTTCATGTGAATAAAATATTTTGGATATTTCATCATATACTTCATCACAATTTATTCCTTTAGTGGTATAACTTTTCATAGCAAGTGATGCCATATTATCTTCTTTTGGTTTATTAGTTCTAAATCTAGGTTCTAATTTATTAAAAGATATTTCTTGATAATCACTTGAGTTATATGCATTAGAATTACCATTACCTGTAATTCTGTTAGTAAAGTTTGAGAAATTCATAATAATATATATTTATATTATTAATTTATAAAAAAAATTTAAAATATTTATGATACTATATAAGTTTCCAATAAATCATCTTCATTTAGATTTACTTCATTTGGTTTAAATGTTTGTTCGATGGTTTCGCCACGATTATATCCTAATAATGTTGCTTTTGCTGCAGTCATTTCTCTAAGTTCTGTATTATCTCTTTCTTTAGTTAATATTTTACATAAAGTAGGATCAGCTAAATCATCTTCTAAATAAATAACAAATTTAAATGTATTACTTTCAACTTCTTGTATATATATATTACCTTTTTCTAATGTTATATCGCTTCTTCTTATATTAGGTAATTCAAGTTCTTTAAGATAAGTACCAACTCTATTATTTACAAACATTGAGAAATACTTTTTAATAAAGCTTCCAATATTTGTAGTTGTATTATCTTCTAAAATTTTATTTAAAAATGTTAATACATTAGGAGGAGGTCCCATGCCACCCTTATTTTTAAAACTGTCTCCAGTAAAAATACTACGATCAAATACTTTTTTAAACATTTTTTCAAATATATCATCTTCTGTTATATTTAATTTACTTCCATCTGGATTTAAATCTTCAAAGAAATTTGCTTTTATTTTTTTATTATCGGGTATTTCTCTAAAATTCAAATCAATTTGAGCTAAAAATCCATGATTAGGTACATAGTATTCAATACCATCTATTTTATATTTCCAGAAGTTTGTTAAATTAGAATGTAAACTTAAATATTGAATAAATACATTATCTTCAACACTAAAATTTTCTAAACAAATACCTTCTTTTTGTAAAATATAAAGAGCAACTATAATTTGGAATAAAATAGAATACCAAACAGAATCAGTATAATATCCAGTACTTACCATTTTCTTAACCATACCAGATCTTTGATATTGAGTAGAACACCATCCATATAAGTTGCTTTGAGGGGCTTCAGTTAATACTATTAATGCTTTACCAGTACTTGCTTGCGGGTTCGAAACAATAATTTCATTACCATTGTAATTTACTTTTATTTCTTCTGCAGGTCTTCCTACGAATGTACCTTTGATTAATTTTAATTTATTAAAATCTATATTTGATTTTTCATTAACATAATAACCTATCATATTTATAAAGTTAGGGCATCTTGATTTTTTTATAATATTATCTCTTATATATGTATAACATGCAATTTCTCTCCATGTATCGAAATCAGTTTTTTTAGGTACAGGTACTCCGGTAGTTGGAGGAGGTGGATTATAAATATTATATTCCGCATTAGTTAAATTATAAACACGTACATTAAGACCAATAGAATTTTTAGCACATTTAATTACATCGCCTTCTTTTTGAATAGGATAACAGCTTCTATAAATTATAAAATTATCTGGTAATGACATGTATGGATTTGTACTGAAGAAGTAATTATTATAAGGATTGAGTTCCATATATTTCATATATTGCATAAGAGAATTACTTCTTTCATCTAAATTAATATCAACACCATCACCTCTAGAGAATAATATTGAGCGTAAATAAAATTGCAAGTTATTTCTGTCTTTTAAAGTAATAATTTTACCTGGTATATTAATAGTAGGTAACATATCTTCATATATATATGCCATTTTTTCATGTAAACCTGTTGGATTTGGTGCTTGAATATTATAATTTTTAATTACTGTTGGTAACATTGGCATTTGTGGTTGCATTATACCATTAACAACGCCATATTGTGGTGCAAAAAATGGATTTGTTCCAAAAGCTGGTAAAAACATAGATGCATCTAATTTATTTATATCTTGCTCTACGAAATCTTTAGGTTTTGGTTTAGGTGGTTGATAAACTTGTAAATTTATTAAAGGATTTGGTTGCCCGCCCATTGGAGGTCCTCTTGGATGAGGAGGAGGCCCGCCTTGTGTTACAAAAGGTGGTCTGGATTCTATCATATCATTAAATCTTTTTGTTTCAACTGGCATAGCAGGACCTTCGGGTGCTTGTTGAAATAAAGGAACTTGTCTATCACCGCCTTTTTGAAATAATTTTTTTGAATTTTTTTCTGATTTATCTTCGTCGCTATTTAAAAAAAAAAATCCTTTTTTAGTCTTAATACTCTTCTTGTATCAGGTTTAGAACCGCCTTGTTGATTTAAGGCTTGAGCTAAATTCATATTATTAGAAGGTTGAGCAACTGGTTCGGGTACTTGTGGTGCAAGTGAACCTTCTTGGGGTCCACCTAAAGTAACTGATTGAACTTGTGGCGGTAATGATGGCATTCCTAAATTACCCATCATATTTCCCATTTGTGGCATTTGTCCCATCATTTGAGGCATAGCTCCCATCATTTGTGTCATTTGACCCATTTGTTGAACATTACCAAGCATTGACATACCGGGCATATTAGGCATAGAAGGTGCAACAGGCGACATCATCATTTGAGGAGACATAGTAGCATTTAATCCATTTTCCATCATACCAACGGACATTGGTTGTAAGTTAGGAGGAGCTGCGCCATTAGGAGCTTGACCATCGGTACCTAATAAAGCACCAAGTCTATTAGTTTGTTTTTGTTGTGATAATCCTTGTTGCATCATTCCATGAGGAATAGGACCTGAATAATTTTCTGGTAAATTAGCAAGTACATTTTTTTTAAGAGCATTTTCACTGTATTGGCCCATAATATTTCTAACTTCAGTACCTGTCATTGTTTTTTGATGTTCAGTATTTACTCCAGAACTACTTAAAGATGGTAGAGAAGATTCTGACATCATTTTTTTGGATTTTTTAGATGATTTTTTGGAATCTTTTTTAGATTTGCTTCTGGAAACTTTTGGTTCAGCACTTAAATCTTCATTTTCTACAGAAGATTCATCTGAAATTTGTTCAGGCTCTTTATCAACACTTTCAGATTCATCTTCTGTTTTTCTAGTTCTTCTTTTTTTATCATCATCTCTTTCTTTTCTTTTATCATTTTCTACATTACTTAATACATCTGAAGTCATAGAACCTTCAGTAAGATTATTTCTATTAGGAACATATAATCTACGAGTACCTTTAATCATACTATTTATATTATTAATATTAGAAGATGTTTTTTTATTTTTATATTTAATATTTTTAGCAAACATCCTAGATTTATCTCCAGAAGTTTCAGTTAAAGAATTTTCTATATTATAATTAATTTTTGAATTCTTTTTATTGTATTTTGATAAACTGTTTTCAGAAATAGATATAGAAGATACAGATAATTCTGCTTCATTATTTTTAATACTATTTTTATTACTTTTATTTTTTTGCATTCTACTTATATTATTAGCAAAAAAATTATTTTTTTCTAAAATATCAATAGGTAAAATAAATTTAGTTTCATTATTTTCAAATACTTTTTCATCTAAATAAATATTTGATTTTTTATTATTATAATATCTATAATCTTCGGAAATAATATTATTTATAAAATTCTCGACGTGTTCGTCATTATATTTCTCATTTTCATATAAAGCATAATGCATATATGATGAAAAAAAAGAATGTATATCATAATAAGGATTTTCTGATGGTTTTTTTAAGTTTAAATTTTTGGAAATTATATCACAAGATGAATTATCAAAATCAGTAAATTTAACAATATATTCACAATCTTTTATAACTTTATTATCGAGACCTAAATCAAATAATATTTTTTTATTAGAATTAGTATTTTTAATTATTCTAACTGATTCTAAATTTAAATTATTGTGTCTAAAATTTTTTACTTTGATATTTATTTTATGTAAATTATATAAAATCTGAAAAAATATATTTTTTACAATTTCCAAATCAAAATCATTATTATTAAAAAATTCTTTTAATGTATGCGAAGTACCATTATATACTGAAACTAAATTATTATCTTCATCTATAAAGTTCATTAAATTTAATAAGACAATATCAAGATTATGTAATGTTACAAGTTCACTTAAATAATAGTTGAAAATTAAACCTCTATTTTCTTCATCTAAAATATTATTTTGGTTTCCATCATATGGTTTAATTGATATTTCATAATCTTTACCATGATTAACTTTTTTACCATTTGATTCAAATTTAAATTTAGTATCTTTAATAATATTTTTGTATTTAAAATCACTATCTTTAATAATTTTTTCAGGAGTTAATTCAGATAAAGAAATTGGTTCAACTCTATATTTTGATTTATCATTAGATTCTAAATATTCATTAATTAGATTTATACAAAAATCTAAATCATCATAATTATTAGTCATTATATATAATTAATATATAAAAATTTTTATATATTAATCAAATTATTAATCTGAATCCGAATTAGCTAATAAATCTTCCAATGTAGGTAAATTAATACTTGACATTGTGGGATTATTAATTTTAGGTTTTGGTTTATTTTTTTCACTTTCTTTTTTAATAAACTTGGTTTGTGTTTTATCTCTTCTAAATTGTGCAAAAAATGGGTCTTTTTTTAATACATCATCTGGAAGAATATATTCGTCTTTTACTAAAATACGACCTCTTTTATGTACATATTTTCCTTCTTGGAATTTTTTTGGTACAATTCTATTAACAAAATCTTTTGCTTCTTGTGGTATACAATCTTCTTCTATAAATTGTGAGAAAAATCCTTTTTTTATAAAAGTATTAAAAAAATAATGTAAATCATAATATCTATTTTTTTCTGGTATAACATTAATTTGTTTACACCAATCAGCAGATACTTTACTATTATCAATTATACCAGGTATGCAAGCAAAATCAAAATCCCAAAATTTAACTTGATATCCAATGTTTGGTACAACATATTCAGATGAATTCACTTTATAAATTGATAAAGAACCTTCTTTTTTAGGAACTTTTGTAATTAAAATATTATTTGCTTTTAAATCATTGTGTCTAAAAGATGGAAATTTACTTTGAATAACTGCAAGTGTTGAAATAATTTGGAAAAAGAACACTTTCCAATGAATTAATTTAAAATTTCTATAATGTTTTCTTACATAGTCTAAAAAGTCTCCTCTGGTTGCCCATTCACTTATTAAAATAGATACATTATCATGATAATCTCCAGTTTTATATTTATCAATAAATTCCTTGTATTTTTTATTTTCTTCATCTACGATATAATCTTTAATTAAATTTACAAATGGTATAATACTTGTATAAAAAGTAGCAATAGGTAAAATAATATGAGGTGTTTGTTTTTTTATTACAAAATAACTTAATAATTTAATCATCATTAATTCGGCATTTTCTGGTCTTCTTGTATCATAAATGTCGCCATAATTTTCTTTTTTAGGATAAGCAACTACTTTTACTGCATAACTTAAATTATCATTATTAGGGTCAATTATACCTTTAAATGTATGGCCAGTTGAACCACTTTTAATATAAAGCAAACGACCTCCAATTTGAGATATAACACTATTAAAATCCATCATTCTTTTATTTAAACTATTTCTAGTATCATGACTTTTTTCACTAGAATAATCATTTATTGCATCTTTTTTTTTATTATTTACAAAATTATCAGTATCAGTTACATCAAAATTTACTAAAGGTTTTAGTTCTTTTGAATTTAATAATTCTTTTATAAAATTAATTCTAAATGGAATAGAATCATTATTATTGCCTCTATCTTTTAATCCAGAAAGTGTATTTCTAGAATTACGAGACATATTATCATCATTTTTATTAGTAAACATTTATTTTTCTATATTATTAAATTAAATAGTAAATTAATTTTACTTAACGCATTTATAAATTAGTGGCTCTGATATTTTATTTAATATTTCTTCATTTTTAGATAGTTTATATTTTGAACATTCTTCTTTAATTCTATCAACATTTAAATAAGGAATCATTGGAATACATTGCCATAATAATTCTTTATATATATAATCCGTTTTAATATCTTCACTATCTGGGAACATATCTTTAATTGGAGAATTTTTATCTAAAACCAAATGTTGATAATTTTTAGGTAATTCTTTATGACACGCAGGTGGTAATACAGATAATAATTGCATACATGGAGATAAGGGGGAGTCTTTCTTGAATTTAACTTCAAAGAAATTGTTTTTTAAGTAGAAATATAAATCAGATACAAATGGAGCATGTGTAAATTTATATTGCCAAGTCCAAGAAGGACAGCCTATAAAATAGTATTGTGTTACCCACTCTAAACCTTCTAAATAATTTTTACACATATCAATAACAAGTTTTTTACATTCTTCATCTCTAATATTTTTACATTCACTTAATTTATATTCAGGTAATTCACTAAAATAATGTTTATAATATCTTAATTTCCATTCTTCTGGTTTTCCTACTCCAAGTTGAATTTTATCTTCTACTTCAATATTCTTAATATTATCTAATTCCCATACTTCCTTATGATAATCATCATCATGTGGACATCTTTTCTTTTTTTGCATTTCTAAATATTCTGGTAATAATTTAGAAAAATAGTATGATTCTTTTAAAGAACAAATTCTTAGAATATCTGTTAATACAATATAGTTAATCTTAACTTTACCTTTTTGTAAAGAAACTAAATTTAATTGTGTTTTAAGATATACATCAGAATAACAATCAAGTAAGAAATCTAAACCATTCTTCTT